>Ga0315285_10000006_pt1 | contig 288687 bp, 256 predicted proteins | sample YL17G09_36_MG_FD_203698 | JGI IMG/M metagenome (GOLD analysis project Ga0315285, IMG submission 203698) | Sediment microbial communities from Yellowstone Lake, YNP, Wyoming, USA - YL17G09_36 | ecosystem: Environmental > Aquatic > Freshwater > Lake > Sediment | place: USA: Wyoming | collected... | reverse complement strand
GGCCACGCCCACCTCGTCGCGCTTCTCGGCCACGCCGAAGTGGTAGCGCGGCGGGCCGAGGTAGCGGCCGACCCCGGCGGCGGCGATGCGCACGCAGCGGTGCGCCCGCGCCTTGGCCTTGGGCGCCTCGCCTTCGCCGGAGCCCTGCGCGGCGGCTGCATCCGCGGCCGGCGGGGCCGCGTCGCCCGCGCTATCCGCACCCGCGCCCGGGGCGGCACCCGCGCTATCCCCCGCCTCAGCCTTCGCGCCAGCCTGGGCGCCGGCCTCCGCCTCATCCTTCGCGCCAGCCTGGGCGCCGGCCTCCGCCTCATCCTTCGCGCCAGCCTGGGCGCCGTGGCCGTTGCCCGTCGCCCGCCGCTGGCCGTTCGACGACGCCCCCAGCTCCGTCGCCCGCTCCCGCGCCAACTTGCGCAGGATCGACGCCAGCTCGCGCTCCAGGTTGCGCACGCCCGCCTCGCGCGTGTACTCGCGGATGATCCGGCGCACCGCCGCCTCCGACACCCGCACCTCGCCGGCCCCCAGGCCGTGCTCGCGGATCTGCCGCGGCAGCAGGTAGCGCTCGGCGATCTTGACCTTCTCCTCCTCGGTGTAGCCGGGGAGGTCGATCGTCTCCATGCGGTCCAAAAGCGGCCGCGGGATGTTGTAGCGCACGTTCGCCGTGGTGATGAACAGCACCCGCGACAGGTCATACGCCAGCTCCAGGTAGTGGTCGCTGAAGCGGCAGTTCTGCTCCGGGTCGAGCACCTCAAGCAGCGCCGATGCCGGGTCGCCGCGGAAGTCCGAGCTCATCTTGTCGACCTCGTCAAGCAAAAACACGGGGTTCTTGGAGCCGGCCTGGCGCATGCCCTGGATGATGCGGCCGGGCAGGGCGCCGACGTAGGTGCGGCGGTGCCCGCGGATCTCAGCCTCATCGCGCACGCCGCCCAGGGATATGCGCACGAACTTGCGGCCCAGCGCCCGCGCCACCGACTTGCCCAGCGAGGTCTTGCCCACGCCCGGCGGGCCGATGAGGCACAGTATCGGCCCTTTTGAATCCTCCACCAGCTGGCGCACGGCCAGGTACTCCAGGATGCGCTCCTTGACCTTCTTCAGGCCGTGGTGGTCCTCGTCGAGGATGCGCTCGGCGGCCCGGATGTCCTTGTTGTCAGCGGTCGCCTCGGTCCACGGCAGCTCAAGCATCCAGTCGAGGTACGTACGCACCACGACCGCCTCGGCCGCCATCGGCGGCATCTTCTCCAGGCGGTCGAGCTCGCGCAGGGCCTTCTCTTCAACGTCTTTGGGCAGCTGCTTGGCTTCGATCTTCTCATGGTATTCCTCTGCCTCGGTGCCATGCTCGTCGCGCTCGCCGAGCTCGCGCTGGATGGCCTTCAACTGCTCGCGCAGGTAGTACTCGCGCTGTGTCTTCTCCATCTGCTTGCGCACCCTGACGCTGATGCGCTTTTCAAGTTCTAAGAGCTCCATCTCGCGGCCGAGGATGGTTGAAACCTTCTCCAGCCGCTCCTTGACGGGGATCGCCGCCAGCACCTCTTGCTTGTCCTCGGGCTTCAGCGCCAGGTGCGCGGCGATGATGTCGGCGACGCGGCCCGGGTCCTCGACGTTGACCACGGTCAGGAGCGCCTCGGGCGGGAGCTTCTTGGACAGCCGCACGTAGCGCTCCCACTGCTGGATCAGGCCGCGCATGAGCGCCTCCGCCTCGCGCGTGTGCTCCTGGCCCTCCTGGACCTCCTCGACGACGGCGAGGAGGTACGGCTCCTCGTGGACGAAGCGCAGGATGCGGCAGCGGTTGCGCCCCTCGGCGACGACCTTCACCGTGCCGTCGGCGGCGCGCGTCACCTGCTTGATGATCGCCACCGTGCCCACGGGGAAGATGTCAGAAGCGGCGGGCTCGTCGACCTTGAACTCGCGCTGCGAGGCGAGCACGATGCAGCGCTCGCGCGCGACGGCCTCTTCCACGGCGCGGACCGACCGTGGCCGGCCGACGTTCAGCGGCACGACGGTGTGGGGGAACACGAGCGCCCCCCGAAGTGGCAGGAGGGGAATCTCCCGGGTCGTGCCCATGCTTTCCCGCAACGTTTTCACCCCCCGTACCTCAAGACCGGAGCGGTGACCTCACGACCAGAGCGGTGGCCACCGGACCGGGGTCGGTGACCTCAGGACCGGAGCGGTGATCGCGCCGGATGGCAAGAAAAAACGCGGCACAAGGTCCGCCCTGGGTTTTGCGCTAGGGTATTCGACCACGCGGCGGACAAATCCTGCAAGGAAAGTTTGGCATGGCGAGCGGTTGCGCGGGCGGCCCCCAGTAATGCTTCGCCGCTGGCCTCCCAGTTCCTCCCACGGCAGACGGTTTTTGGTCGGGCGCCGGGTTCCTCTGCCTACATCCTATATCGAGCGCCGGGCCGAAGTGCACCAGTCCCCGGCCGTGTTCGCTCCCCGGGGGGCGCAGGGGGCTCGCCCCCCCAAGATTACGCCCTGCCCCGGTCGCCCCCTCCTTGGGGTCCAGCATGACGATGCTCATTCACACGCCCATACTTGGACGATCAGCCCATGGTCGAGGGACTCTATACCGGGGGACCATCGAATCATGTTATTGACGTAGCTGCCAGCTTCATGGTATATACAAAGTTGGGTGCCATGAATATGCAGAGGGGGGTTGGCGAAATGCGTCGAGCTATCGCGATTATCGCGTTGGTGGCTGCCGTTCTCGCGTGCTGCGGACCCGTGGCCTTCGCCGCCGGCGGCGGGAACTACCGAGCCTGGGTTGTTGCGCCCGCGCGATGCCGCGTTGTTCCGGAGGCGGGTGCGTGGCGGATCGCAATCTCGGTGTTCGCGGTGCGCGCAATGGCAGACGCTTCGATCGAAGAAGTCTCGTGCATGGGTCACGACTTGGGCTCCGCGATGGAGACGGGCCAGTTCACGCGGATACCGATCACCGTCGCCTGGGGCGTGAGCCCACAAGATCTCGATCGGTGGCGGAGCCTCCGCCGCGCTTGGGAACTCGACACGCTTGCTCCCACGGATGCGGATGAGTTTGGGCGACTCAATGAACTCATCTCCCGCAATCTCCCCAAAGACTCGCGTCCCCTGGAACTCACCCTCCAGACGGCCAACCTGCCGTTCGAGGTCAAGGACCATCAGGACTACCCCGTGACCGTCCGGCTTCGCCACGGGGACCAGGTCGAAGAGTTCACGAGCATCATGGCTGTTCGGACGCTGCCCTCCGACAGCAACTGGTCGCCCGGCGACTTCCACATACACTCTACATGGTCGGACGGCACGATGACCCCCTCAACGATCGCGTCGACGCTGCAGGACATGGGCTACAAGATCGCGTACGTGACCGACCACACCGACCTCATTGGCAATTGGACCAACTACGCCAGCGCAATAGGCGCCGCTTCCACATCATACATCAAACTGTACCCGGGCGCCGAAATGACGGTCAGGGATTTTCAGAGTCTGGAGAGGATGGGAGACCTCCTAGCATACGGGGTGAGCAGTCTGACGGGCCTTGACAACAAGCTGTACCTGCCTCAAGTGGGTATCGATAACATCCTGAACAGTAATCCTTCTGGCCCATCATCTCCGGCAATTGCCCACCCATCTGGCGTTCCCGCATGGCCCGAGCCCACTTACTACCGGTGGGACGTCGCGAAATACCGTGGTTGGGAGCTCATGTCGGGAACCCAGGTGAGCTTCAGCGACAGTGCATCGCCAATGGTTCGGTGGAGAAATGAGTTGACCCGGCTGCTATCCGACACGTTTACGTATGGCTACTTCGCCTCGGCGCGTACCGGCAGCGACATCCATGGCACATCCCACCCCGGCTACGTCACCTATATCCGCACGTTCAGCTGGACCAGCAAGAGTTCGGTGGACACCACACTGTATAACGGGAAGACCGTCGCCAGCCGAAAGGGCGGACTAGCATACATGAGCCTCAAGTTCGGGGCGACCACGAAGCAGGTCGGTGAGCGCTTGACTGGGGTTCCCGCGAATGGCGTGCTCTACCTGAACATCACATTCAAGCCCGTCGAGTCCGGTAGCTACACCATCAAAGTTTACCGGGACAACAAGGTTCAGACGGTCTTCTCAACCGCGGGCTCTTATGCCGCTGGCAGCACGTACTATCCCGCGAGCAACTACACGTTCACATTCCCAGGCGGCTCCCACTACTACTACCTCTATGTCTACAGTACCGACTACATTTACAGCAGCCCCATTTTCGTGGCGAGCTAACGCTCTCGTGCGGGGTATGCGGCCGCCCAGAGGCGGGCGGCCGCATTGCCTCCTTAGGAGGAACTGGATCCGGCGTAGCGAAGAGTATGTCTGACAGGGAGGAGTAGCATGCGATACTGGATAGGCTGGATCATAGTGGGCGCGTTATGGGGACTAGCGAGTATCGGGGTCTGGGCTTTCTTTGGGACAACGCCCAGCGACTTCATACACGAAATCGTGGTCTGCCCTGAGTACTATGCGACTCACAACTCTTTGATTGTCCGGTACTTCTCGACGGACTGGCCGCCGGGATTCTTCAAGCTGATCTATCTCCCGCACGCATTGGGCATGGATATCCTGGCCTGGACGCTTGGCTTTGGGGTGCGGCTGTTCACTCGTCAGGGCTCACCCTACTCGATTCTGGGCCACCTGCTAGACCCCCACCCGGTGCTAGCCGGGACTGCAGTCGTCGTCTTCAACATGCTGGCCGGCATACTTGTGATGACAATCCCGGCCCTGTTTCTTCGTCTGCTCATGTGGCTGGGCGACTTGTCCAATCGCCCGTCTCGATCACAAACCTAGTACTGGCGGAGTACTCCAGCGCGTACTCAGTTGTCGCCGCCCCGCAGTCGTCGCTGTCCAACCGCCACTGTCAACGCCGGTTCTTCAGACCCACTGGTGGCGGCAGGGCAGTGGCCCATCCGCGCCCGTCTCAGCCCGCCCATATCTTCACCCCTCCCGGCTTGATCCTGACCCTGTGCTATGCGAGACTGGTTCCGCCTGCCCTACTCTTCCGACAACAGCTCACATGGACGGTGATCGCTCCGCCGCCCTCCTTACATGGTGACTGGCGCTTGCTCGAAGGCCTGTTATCACAACTAGAGCGAATTGTGAAGCCTTGTAACAAGCCCTTCAATCTTCCCTATCGCGTCGCGGAGAAAAGCCAGGGCGTCAAGGTGCGGTTCCGTGAACAGAAACGCTACCAGTACATCCCTCCTTGAAGTATAGCCAGGCGTCGGCACGATGTTCTGAGTACTCGGATCTACAGGAACCCCCATGATGCGAACGCCTGGGCCGAAGGTCGCCCCTGACCAAGAGACGGTGCTTCCAAATGGAGCTTTGACCGTGACCCGCTCCCTTGCATGCTTCTCCTGGGGAACAAGGCGTACGTGCTTGCCTTCGTTCGAGAGGTCTCGTAGATCCTTGAGCCATTTGTTTTGTGAAAGTCGAGCAAAGGGCTGCACCTCGCGGATGATGGCAAGGGTGGTCGGCGAGCTAGCCGCCAACTGACCAAAGGCACTTTCCTTAAGCCATTTCTCGAAGTTTGTCTCGCTATCGGTTATTGGGAACTGGATCCTGCGACTCGAAATCTTGCGTGTGGTGCAGGGCTGTATCTTGGCCTCAAAAATCCGCGAAGCAGTATGGTCCAGTACGCTACGCAGTTTCACCAGGATATCTACGGCCAGATTGAGGATCCTCGGGTGCACCTCGTCTTCCCGGATGCGCGCTGCATACTCTGCCTCAAGATCCTGGCACATCTCTCTTGCTCTGTCCAGTTGGCTTCTTACTTCCGGGTTCACCTGCAACCCCCCTACTGCTACACTGGATACGACTCCAACCGGCCTTGTCCCGCTCCATTCGTACTCGGCGGACGAACACCTTCACGAACTGCTTCAGCTCCCCACGGCTGGAGCCGCGACCACTTATCGCACGGCTGCGTCCAGCCGGTCGCGGTCAACGGACAGGTCGGCGATGGCGCCGAGGACCGCTTCGTCCGCTCGGCGGCCGATGCCTCAGTTGGAGCATGGCCGTGTCTTGCCTGCGGATGGCGGAGCTCCCGAGGCAGATGTAGTGCTCGTAACACGGTCGAGGGGCAGCGGCCTCAGGATCCCTTGCCTTGGTCGCCGTCTAACCAAGGCTACTGGCGGACGCCAGCCTCAGCACGCTACACGCGGCTCCTGCAAGCCCAGCCGCCGCCACTCAATGCTTTCGCGTCCGCATCCTCGGAATAGCTCGCCCCAGCTTGACTGCCCGTGGTCACCAAAACACATGAGACTCGGGCACCAAGAAGCAGAGCCGCCGCACGTGCCGCCTACTGTTGCTGGCCTGCAATGTGGCGAAGAATTGTTGGAAGGTCACCAAACACGCCGAATCTAGAGAAGACTCTAATGCATCTCGGTTGCACACGAGAAACCGGTCTTCCAACGTAGCAGAAGAAGTCTATGTTCCTCTTTGGGGATTTTGTGGTCTCAATCGGGGTCTTGTGTCCGTCATCATCTCTGTGGCGGCCCCCGAAATAGAAGTCACTGAAGTCCTCCAGGTGAGACCAATGCCACTGGGAATCATCGCCACAGAGAACAAGTCCAGCGTAATTAGCCAGCGGATAGTTGGTTCGCTTCTCCTCCAGTTCGTGGGCGTACTTTCCCATAGTGCGCCTCGCCGCATCATGGTCATGTAGCATTTGCGACGCACCTTCCCCCTCATAGACAAGCTCTATTCGGCCACGCAGGCACTTTACTGACTTGCAGGCGGCTCCACCATCAATCAAGGCTGGTTGTATGGTCTTGGTATCCACCAGAACCGTCTTATCATTGCATAGTTCCACTCTGAAGTCGATTCGCTCATTGCCTTGCGACGGAGTCGGCTCGTATTCGACGGTGATGCACGTCTCGCACGACAATAATTGGGCTGCAACACCTATTTCGTTTGCAAGCGGCGTAAGTTGTCTCTCCGCGACTGCTGTTCTCTGCTCTTCCGTACCGGCCTCGACTTCGCACTGAAACCGCTCGGCAGACCTCTCGAAGGCTTCCCTGAGTCTACCATAATTGAGGAATCGAGTCTGTCCTGACTGTGTTATTTCGCACAGGAGCTCTCGGCACTGGCACAGGAACGAGCGAACGATTGCCACATCGTGCCCCACGGCCGAAACCCCTCCCCTGCGCTGCAGGCTGCGGTCTGTGAAACTCGCTTCGTGCCTGCGAGGTCACCCCACCGCCCGCCTCGTGACAACTACCCCGCGTTACCCCTCCAGCCCCGTCGCCGCCCTCACTTCACCGCAGGTATCCTAAGCACCGCCAGCACGCGGCTCCCTCAGTCTATCCTTGTACTTCTCGGGGAGGTAGCTAATGAAGAGGGCACATAGTCCCAAGACCAAACGGGCGTCCTCCAAGGTCGGCGCCCTATTCGGGTTCTCGTGGCGACCGTATTGCGATGCATAGCCCCACAACTTCTCAATTGCACTCACGAGAGGCTGTGGGATATCAAGGCGCTTAACGAGATCACCCAGGGTGCCGCAACTAGACAGCACTTCACAAACAAGGCCCTCAAGCGCTGCGGTTGCATGGCTTATCGCTCCCTTCGTGTCAGGGTCGGGTCTGACACTTAGGGCTCTCCGAGCGAGGTCCAATCGGCCCTTAATGCTCAAAAGACCAGCTTGGTCCAATGTGTTGGACGCATCTTGTACTTTGTCCTGCAACTCGCCAGGAATCTCAGGTTCAATCTTGCCTCGTTTCATTCTCCAACACTTGAGTCCATATCGCAGTAGTTCTCTGTTGATCCAGTCTTGAAAGCGCTTCTTGTCCTTTTGGCACCGGTAAAGCGCTTCAATAACATCAAACACTTGATACCATTTACATCTATATGTTAGCCTGTACATTTCTTCGTTCATTCGTTTAGTGTCATGCGCCCGAGGCGGGCTCCCAAGGACTTCACCCACAAAGGACGCGGCAGTGCCAGACATGTGGTGGGTCAGATGACTTAACAGTAGCCCGCGCAATTCCCGGGGAACCGACTTACGAGCAACTGTCGAGGCCCCCGGTGTTTCCAGCCCGTGACGCTGCGAAAACCAGTTTGGCGTCAATCGCTCTCCCCTCCACTACCCCCTTGGGCACAAGATGCTTGCTCTGCCACCGTCATGGCCGCAGCACAACCGTCTTGGTTACGGCTATGCTGCTTGCCTTCCAACAAAGCATGTACGGCACTCCACGTTCGATGCTGACAGCGCGCCCTCGACTGTGCCGCCCGGCGCCAAGTCCGCGTGGGGCAGGCGATCGGTATCGCAAGACGTCATTGACGGGTGCGGTCTTGCCGTTGTGATTCATCAGGGTGAAGTCCAGGGAATTGACGCTTACAGGCATCGAGCGTCTATTATGAGGCTGTACCTTCAGCAGAAGCCGAGCCTGACTAAGCATGTCCGGTTGACGCCCGGTCATGTTGTCCCGGTACTCTGCCGACGGCATAGCAGTGTCGAAGTCGCGACTGTATTCCAATTGCTTCATCTGCCAGATCCCTTCTGCATAGTACGCCCCAAGTCCTGTCGCAGCCGGTGCTGAAATGGTCCATTAGAGCCGGGAGAAAACTGAGGGAGCTGACTCTGTCGTACGGGGTAAGCGGCCTCCCAGAGACGGGCCGCCGCATCGCCTCCTTGGGAGGAACTGGATCCGGCCGAAGAGTATGTTTGACAGGGGGGAAGCGGTGTGCGATACTTAGCGCTGTCCAACCGCCGCCGTCAACGCTGGTTCTCTTGACCCACTGGTAGCGGTTGGGCATTGACCCACCCCGGCCCAGCGTGGAAGCGGGACACTATCGCTCATCAGTCCGCGGCCCTCACCAACACCTGGCTTTCCCCGAAGAACAGGCACTGGCCGCGGTCACCCCACCACTGCTTGATCCACTGCCGGCCATCGCGCGCTTCCACCAGCGTGAGGCAGTCTCCGCGCAGGGCCGGTGACGCAACGTTCTTGTACGTAGTGGCGGTCCAGGCGCCGCCTGGACCTGGACGGTAGACTCTGACCTCGCCATAGGTTGTATGCCACCCTCGGCTGCCCGAACGCGGTTCCTGGGGCAGGGCTGGGCGGGAGCCGGGATCTCGACAGGACAGGGCAACCACCCCACAGGACCGCCAGCGGCCCTTGTGGAGCTTTGCAAATGCCCCCAGTCGTGATAGAATAGCCTTAATAACTTGGCCTGGAGCGAGCTGTGGCGGCCGCGGGCGGGGAGGGGTGGCGCGTGTTCAAGAAGGTCAGCACGAAGGTCGACTTCCCGGCGCTGGAGCTGGAGGTGCTCGAGTTCTGGCGCCGCAATGACATCGCCAAAAAGAGCATGGCCAGCCACCCGGACGGGCCGCGGTACGTGTTCTACGAGGGCCCGCCCACCGCCAACGGCCTCCCGCACATCGGCCACGTCATCCCGCGCGTGCTCAAGGACCTCATCCCGCGCTACCACAGCATGCTCGGCTGCCACGTGCCGCGCAAGGGCGGCTGGGACACGCACGGGCTGCCGGTGGAGCTCGAGGTCGAAAAAGAGGTCGGCATCTCGGGCAAGCCTGAGATCGAGCGCTTCGGCGTGGAGGAGTTCGTCAAGCGCTGCAAGGAGAGCGTGTTCAGGTACAAGGTCGAGTGGGAGCGCCTCACCGAGCGCATCGCGTTCTGGCTTGACCTCGATGACGCCTACGTCACCTACCACGACACCTACATTGAGTCGGTGTGGTGGGCGCTGCGCCAGATATGGGACAAGGGGCTGCTCTATGAGGGCCACAAGGTCGTGCCGTACTGCCCGCGCTGCGGCACGGCGCTGTCAAGCCACGAGCTGGCCCAGGGCTACACTGAGGTTCACGACCCGTCGGTGTTCGTCAGGTTCCCGCTCCTGGATGAGCCGGGCACAAGCTTCCTGGCGTGGACGACGACGCCGTGGACGCTGATCAGCAATGCCGCCCTGGCGGTGCACCCCGACGAGCGCTACCTGACGGTGGCGTGCGGCGGCGAGCGGCTGATCCTGGCGGCGGCGCGCGCCGAGGCCGTCTTAGGCAGCGAGTACACGGTGGTCGGCGAGGCGCGGGGCCGCGACCTCCTGGGCCGGCGCTACCGGCCGGCGTTTGAGTTCGTGCCGCTTGAAAGGCCGGCGCACCGCGTCGTCGCCGGCAGCTTCGTGTCGCTGGAGGAGGGCTCGGGCATCGTGCACATCGCCCCGGCCTTCGGCGACGACGACATGCGGCTGGGCGTGGAGAACGACCTGCCGGTCATCCAGCCCGTCGACGCGCAGGGGCGCTTCAGCGCCGCGGTCACGCCGTGGGCGGGCATGTTCGTCAAGGACGCCGACCCCCAGATCATCGCCGACCTGCGCGAGCGCGGCCTGCTCTTGCGCAGCGAGGTGGTCGCGCACAATTACCCCATGTGCTGGCGCTGCGACACGCCGCTCATCTACTACGCGCGGCAGTCGTGGTTCATCAGGACGACGGCGATCAAAGAGCAGCTTTTGGCCGAGAACGCGCGCATCAACTGGGTGCCCGCGCACATCCGCGACGGGCGCTTCGGCAACTTCCTCGAAGACCTGGTCGACTGGTGCCTCAGCCGCGAGCGCTACTGGGGCACGCCGCTGCCCATCTGGCGCTGCGCGTGCGGGCACACCCATTGCGTCGGCTCGATCGCCGAGCTCAGGCAGATGGCGCGGCACCTGCCCGAGCCGCTGGAGCTGCACAAGCCGTACATCGACGAGGCCGTCCTGGCCTGCCCCGCGTGCGGCAGCGACATGCGCCGCGTGAACGAGGTCATCGACTGCTGGTTTGACTCGGGCTCGATGCCGTTCGCGCAGTATCATTACCCATTTGAGAACCGCGACGTCTTTGAGAAGAACTTCCCGGCCGACTACATCAGCGAGGCCATCGACCAGACGCGCGGGTGGTTTTTCAGCCTGCTGGCCATCTCGACGCTGCTCTTCGGGCGGGCGCCATACAAGAACGTGCTCGTGGCCGAGCACGGGCTCGACGAACAGGGCATCAAGATGTCCAAGCACAAGGGCAACGTGCTCGACCCGGCGGCGGTGCTCGACAGCCGCGGCGCCGACGCGCTGCGCTGGTTCCTGGTCGCGTCGAGCCCGCCGTGGCACCCCAAGCGCTTCTCGCTGAAGGCGATCGCTGAGCTGCACAACCAGACGCTGGGCACGCTGTGGAACGTGTACGCGTTCTTCGTGCTCTACGCCAACATCGACGGCTTTGACCCGGCGCGCCACCGCCTGCCCGCCAAAGAGCGCGGGCTCCTGGACAGGTGGCTCCTGTCGCGGCTGCAGGCCGTCGTCGGCGAGGTGCGCCAGAACCTGGACGCGTTTGAGGTCACGGCCGCGGCGCGGGCCCTGGCCGGGTTCATCGAGGACTTGTCGAACTGGTACGTGCGCCGCGGGCGGCGCCGCTACTGGAAGTCGGCGCTGGACGAGGACAAGGTCGCGGCGTACTCGACGCTGCACGAGGCGCTGACGACGCTGTGCCGCCTCTTGGCGCCGTTCGTGCCGTTCATGACCGAGGCGATGTACCAGAACCTCGTGCGCGGGGCCGACGCGGAGGCGAAGGCCGGGCAAGCGGCGGGCGCGGCGGCGCAGGCAGCGGGGGCGGCGGCGCAGGCCGGGCAAGCGGCGGGCGCGGCGAATGTGGCGGAGAGCGTGCACCTGTGCCTGTTCCCGGAGGTCGACGCGGCGCTGCGCGACGGGGCCCTGGAGGCGCGCATGGCCGCCCTGCGCGAGTACGTGCGCCTGGCGCGGGCGGCGCGCAACCGCGCCGGTCTCAAGGTGCGCCAGCCCCTGGCGGCCGTGGCCGTCGTCGGCTCAAGCCCCGACGAGCTTTCGGGGCTTGAGGATCTTTTGCTCGACGAGCTCAACATCAAGCGCATCGTCTACGCGCCGGACCTCGACGGCTACGTCGAGTTCGCCGTGAAGCCGCGCTGGGATAAGCTCGGGCCGCGGCTGGGCGCCGACCTGCAGGCAGCGACGCGCGCCCTGCAATCGCGACCGGCGGCCGAGGTGGCGGCGGCGCTCGACCGCGACGGCAAGGTCACGGTCGCGCTCGACGGCGGCCGCACGGTCGAATTTGCGGCCGAGGAGGTCGAGGTCCAGTCGCGCGAGCTTCCCGGCTACAAGGTCGAGGGCGCGGAAGGCCGTCACGTGGCCCTGCACACCGAGCTGACCGAGGAATTGGTGCTGGAGGGCCTGGCGCGCGAGATGGTGAACCGCATCGAGCGCATGCGCAAGGAGTTCGGCCTGGAGGTCGAGGACCACATCGAGACGCGCTATGTGGCCGGGGGCCGCGCGGCGCGGGCGTTCACGCGCCACGTCGACTACATCCGCCACGAGACGCTGTCGCGGGTGCTGGAGGCGGCCTCCGACGGCCTGGCCACGACGCTGGGCACGGGGGCGGGAGCGGCGGGGACGGCTGGGGCGGCCGGTGGTGTGGACGCGGGAACTGCCAGGGCGGCGCGGGGCGAGGGCGTGCCCGTGCCTACAGGGCCAGACTCATTCGCGCGCGCCTGGGATGTCGACGGCGAGCGCGTGGTGATCACCATAGCAAGGGCGGCGGAGGGATAGACCGCCCCTGGGCCGGAGGCAAGACCAGCTCAAGCACGGTTCCTGAACCTACTGTCATGTGGCAACCGTAAAGGGTGGCCAAGCGGCCACCCTTGCTTTTAGGGAGGGGGATTCGAACCCCCGGAACCCAAGGAAGGGTTCACCCGATTATCAGTCGGGCCCGATTACCGTTCCGGCACCCCTCCATGGCGGCTATGTTGCTGCTTCAATTATAGGCGGGGCATGCCCGGCTGTCAAATCCAAGGATCATCAGGACGAGGTGATGCATCCGTCAACCAGGTGCACCGACCGGCGGGCCTTGCTGGCGAGCCACGGGTCGTGAGTGGCGACCAGGAGAGTGGCTCCCCCTTGATTGGCCAGTAAGAGCAGGTCGGCGATTTCCGCCGCCCACGTGGAGTCAAGATTGCCGGTGGGCTCGTCAGCCAGGATCAGATCGGGTTCCCCCACCAGGGCACGGAAGACGGCCACCCTCTGCTGTTGGCCGCCAGACATCCGGCCTGGGAGACGATCGGCCAGGTCAGCCACGCCCAGTCGCGGCCGCACACGCACCCTCACCGATCCCCTCTCCGTCCCATAGTACCCGGGCGCGCCGTCTTGCGGCACCCCGGAGTCGTTCGCCCGCCGCCTCACGTCCCAGTGACGTAGATGGGCGTCGTGTAGCAGTAGTCGCCGCCGCTGACGTAAAGCCAGTAGTAGTGCAGGCCCTGCACCACCGGGCGCGGCAGCGTCTGGGTGAAAAGCTTGTCGGCCAAGAACTCCCGCGCCGCCAGCTGCCAGACCGGCGCGGTGGTATTATTGTCCTGGTACAGCGCCAGCGTGTACTTCGCCTTGGTGATGGGCTTGAAGCAGACCGCGAACGTCACCGCGCCGCCGGCCGGGCGCTCGAGGGAGCTGCCCACCGGCAGGCCGTCGGCCGTGATGTACGCCAGGGAGCCCTTGCGGCTGACGACCGTGCGGCCGTCACGGAGCGCCGCGCTGACGGCCTGCCAGCGCCCGTCCCATGCGGCGTCAAACCACGCCGCGTCGGACGGGAGCAGGATGTGGGTGACGTAGAACTCGCCGAAGTACCTGTGAAAGTCGCTGCCGGTGCGCGCCGACGGCCGCGCGCCGGCCGCCGCCGCGGCGAGCCGCAGGCATTCGCTGCGCCACTTCTCCACGGGCGGGCTGCCAATGGCGAAGTTGGTCTGGATCCCGGACATCAGCTCAATGCCATAATAGCGCTGGACGGTCCAATCCTGCCACGTCGGCCTGCCGTAGGGGTGGGCGATGCCCACGCTGGACAGCGGGACGTCGCTGGCGTCGACGCGGTCAAGGCCCGCCTGGGGCGGCCACTTCTTGTTGTCAAGGCCGGCGGTGCCCTTCACGCCATACCCCAGGCAATCCCCGGCCGGCGCGGCGCCCGATGCGCCGCCCGATGCGGTCCCCAATGCGCCGCCCGACGAACCGCCGCGACGACCGTCATCTCCACCCCGGGAAACATCGATGTCGTGGTATCGCTGCAGTCCCGGCACGCCGCGGGGTACGGGCCGCTCATGTCGGCGAAGCTGCCGTGCTGCATGAGCAGGTCAGTGTGGTCGGTGAGGTAGCCGATGAAGTAGCCGCTGGCCGCGAGGCCCTTGCGGCGCTCGGCGGGGGTCTGGTTGCCGTCGGAGAAGGTCGAGTGCTCGTGCAGGTCGGATGAGAACCACCCCGGCTCGCGCGGGATTCTGGCGGTCACCACCTGGACCCGCTGGACCAACCTGACCAACCGACCGGCCCCCTGATAGTCGAGGGTGACGTCGACCCAGTGCACGTCGCCGCGGATGCTGGCCATACCGGTCAGGGTGAGGCCCGCGGACTGAGCCCCGGCGAGCACGGCGGCAAGCCGGGCCGCCGGCGCCTCGAGCTGTCGGAAGACGCCGGCTGACGGCGGCTCGCCGATAATGGCGGCGGCCATGGCGGACTTCACGGCCAGCGCGTCGGCCTCATCAAGGGCGCCGTTGGCGCGGACCCACGGCGCGTCCACGAACTGGACGCGGGCGGCGTCCAACGGCCGGCCGTCAAGCGTGACGCTGACCGACTGCAGCGCTGGCGGTGACTTGCCCCAGCCGTCGCCGACCACGACCAGCCCCAGCTGCCATTCGGCGACGCCGGGCACGAAGCGCGCGTAGCCCGGCCCGTAAAGACAGGCCCACGGCCCGGCCGCGCCCGCGCCGGGCGGGGTGAGCCCCCCGGCGCCAGCCGCCCCGCCCATGAAGGCCAGGAGCAGCATCGCCAGGACAATGGCACAACGGGCGCGTCTCCGCATCGCCGCATCCCCTTTCAGGCACTGCCGCCGGCGGCGGTTGACAAGCCCTCGCCAGGCGGCACGGCAGCCGCTGGGCCCCCAATAACATTATCGCCGATAATGGCTCCAAATGCCAGTATATACACCAGGTGTGGTAATATCAAGATGCGTTCCAATAGACAGCCCCCGACCGGGTCGCGGGTACGTGCCCCATCGGCTTTGCGGTGCACGCCCCGTTCAGCGGGGCCCGTCCCAGGCCGGGGGGAGGGGCTACGGGCACGGCGTATAATCCACATTCAGACACAGACCAGCATCGGGTGACACAGAGGGAGGGTGACACAGAGGGAGGTGGCGACGTTGCGGGCAGGTCGCTTTCGGCCCGTCGTGGCGGCGTTACTCGTCGCGGCGGTTGGCGCGGTTGCGGTCTTGGCTGGCGCGGGGCTTGCGGTCGGTGGGTGCGCTGGGCGGGGAGATGGCGGCACCGCGGCGCCGGGGGCCATAGCACCTGGATTGCCCCCGGGCGGGCCAGCGGGGGGCGGGTCTGCCAGTCCCGCTCCGTCCCTGCTCAAGGGCGTCAGCCTTTCGCCGCGCAGCTTCGAGTCGGACGACTTCGCCGACTTCTTCGTCAAGGCCGGCGAGGCTGGGCAGATCGTGACCTGGGCTGGGGACTGGAACGAGCTCAGCAACATGGTCAGTGGGGCGCCGCGGGTGCTGATGGAGCTGGCGTCGGGCTACGGCCTTCTGCCCGTCATCGAGGCGCAGTTCTTCTCACAGTCAACGGGGCGCCTCTTGCGGCCGCTCACCGCGGAGACGCGCAAGGACTACGATGGCTACGCCGCCGCGTTCGCGCGCGAATTCAAGCCGCCCTACCTCGGCTTGGGCATCGAGGTCAACATCCTCCACGAGAAGGCGCCAGCCGACTTCGACGCCTTCGTGGCGCTCTTCGGCGAGGTCTACGACGCGGTGAAGGCCGAGTCGCCTGAGACGAAGGTGTTCACCGTGTTTCAACTGGAGCGCATGAAGGAGCTCGGCGGCGGCCTGTTCGGGGGCGAAAACGACCCCGCCGCGGCGCAGTGGGCGCTCCTCCACCGCTTCCCCAAGCTTGACCTCGTCGCGTTCACGACCCACCCCCTCCTAGTCTACAAGTCGCCCGCCGACATCCCGGCCGACTACTACAGCGCCATCAGGGCGCACACGCAGAAGCCCGTGGCCTTCACCGAGGTCGGCTGGTCCAGCGGTACTGAGCCCGCCGGCTGGGAGAGCAGCGAGGCCGAGCAGGCCGAGTTCGCGCGCCGGTTCTTCGAGCTTGCGGCGCCGTGCGGGCCGGAGATGGCCGTCTGGAGCTTCATGTATGACGTGCGGACGGTGGTGCCCTTCAATAGCATGGGCCTGCGCCGCGGTGACGGCACGGCGCGGCCGGCGTGGGACGAGTGGGCGAAGTAAAGGCCCGCCGCTTTGCAGCGGCGGGCCGCTTCTCGCCAAGGCGCGCACCTCGAGCACCCCCGTGCCCTCTCAGGCGCAGCCCTCACGTGCGTCCCCACGCACCCTCATGCCTCGCCACGCCCATCCCCTAGACGGGGTGTGGGTCGTAACGCGGGGAGTCGCAGCACCAGTCCATGCACGTCGAGGTGCAGTCGCAGGTCACGTGAACCAGGTCCTTCTTCACGGACGTCTTCGACGTCAGGAACATCGTCTCACCTCCCGGTTTTGGCCGCCCAAGAACCCCTTCTGCCCCGTGCCGGGTATCCGCCGCAAGTTTCGCTATGACTCAACACAAGCGGCGGTGCAGCAGCCGCTGGCGCGCTGGCGACCCAGCAGTGCTGGATTCTCAGTAAATGACGATGTTCCCCTGCCCCCCGAGCTGCGCTCTCCCCTGCTCCTGAAGGTCCGTGGCAGCTTTCTCCCAGTCTATGTGCCCCATGTCCCCCGCCCTCACGAGTCCTTCCCCATACATCGCCGTAGGCGAGCAGAAAATGTAGTCGATTCGTTCCAGTCTGGAGTCGTGCTTCATCGTGACCTCGGCGATGTGCCGCACCGTGGCAACAATCTTGTCGCGCGTTACAAAGACATAGATGCTCACGGCCTTGAATGCGAACGGGGGCGAACTCGCTGGGTAGCCCTCTGGATAGGCATATACTTTCCAGTACTCGTAGGGCGTCTCCACCTCTAGCCAGCCGCGGACTTCGTCCCGATACTTCTGGGCGGCACGCACGCATTCGTCGTTGGCCACTTCCAAGGGCGGCTCTTCTTCGACGGCTGGCATATACCCATACGTGGCGTGGCCCTGGCTATCGAGGCCAATCTGCGCCAGGCGGGAGCCCGGCGCTGGGCCGGACTCGGGCAAGTCGGGGGGCGTTGCCGCCGCCAGCCCCACACCCGCGAGCAAGGCTGCTACCAGGATTGCCGAAGCCAACGCGGCCGACACTTCCCTCGCCTTCACACCCCTGCCCCCCGCCTCTGCCGGCCGCATGTATTCGACCGCCCACGGCCGGCCTGCTGCAAGCGGTCACGACGTATGGTCAATCGATGGCGATGAAGCCCTGCTCGCCAAGCTTCACGTGGCTCTGCTGCTGCAGTTCGCGCGCGGCTCCATTCCAGTCAATGCTCGCAGCCTCGCTGACGTAGACGTGTGCCTCGCCGTACATGGCGGCCGAGGAGTGGAAAACGAAACCCACAAGGTTCAGCTTGGGGTCGTAGTCGAGTACGACTCTGAGCACGGCGCGCATTGCTGGGATGATCTCATCGCGCGTAGCGTACAGGTGGACGAACACGTTGTCCATGACAAGCGGCGGGACGGCAGTTGGGTACCCGACCGCCGCCGGGGCAAGCTTCCAGTACTTGTACGGCGTCTCGGCCGTGAGCCGGGCGCGTAGTTCGTCCCGGTACTTCTCGACCGCGCGCACGCAGTCGTCGTTCACCGCCTCTGAAGGTGCCTCGTCCTGAACGATCGGCACATACCCATACGTGGCGTGGCCCTGGCTATCGAGGCCGATCTGCGCCAGGCGGGAACCGGGCGCTGAGCCGGACTCGGGCAAGTCGGGGGGCGTTGCCGCCGCCAGCCCCACACCTGCGAGCAAGGCCGCTACCAGCATGGCTGAACCGATTGCGGCGAGGACCTTGTTCTGCCTCAGAAGGCCGCTCCCCAGACGCCTACCCATTGATGTTACCCTCCGATGTTGCTGTCGTATTCTACCATGGATATTCCCGCCGCGTCAAGCTGAACCTCAGCGGATTCTTGCCCGCCAGCGAGCCTTCACCCGAGACGGCGTGCACCGACGTGGTTGTTTAAGGTCGCAGAGCGACGTCTGCACCGGGTCGCGCACACCGGTGAAGCAGGAACTGGGTTCGCAAGCGAGAAGTAGCAAGTAGTCTCTGCGGAGAACGGGCCGGGAGGTGGGGAAAGTGGCCCAAGAGCAGCAGCAACCGATGGCGTTTATGAGCTACGTCCGCAGCGACGACGAGCACGATGACGGGCGCCTGACGGAGTTCTGCAAACGGCTGAGCGCCGAGGTGCAGATGCAGACGGGCAGGGAATTCCCCATCTTCCAGGACCGCAAGGACATCACGTGGGGGCAGGCCTGGAGGCAGCGAATTGAAGGCTCCATCGATACCACGACGTTCTTCATCCCCATCGTCACCCCGGGTTTCTTCAATAGCCTCTCGTGCCGGGAGGAGCTGGAGAGGTTCCTAGAGCGGGAACGAGGACTGAACCGGGAAGACCTGGTCCTGCCGGTCTACTACGTGGGGTGCCCCCTGCTGGATGACGACAACCTACGGAAGACCGACCCCCTGGCGGAAGAGCTCCACAAGAGACAGTGGGCCGACTGGCGTGACCTGCGGTTTAGCCAGTTCACCTCGCCGGAGGTGCGTAGTGCGCTAGCCAGGCTGGCCCAGCAGATCAGGGGTACCATCGGGGGACAGCTGGCCCAGGCTGCGGTTCCAGCGGTGATGGATCAGCGGCGAGCCCGGCTGGCTGAGGTGGCCGCGGCAGAAGAGTCAGAAGGTGCCTCAAGACTTGGCGGACACAGTCCACCGGCCGCCAAGACTGAGACGCCCACACGTGTGGTAGATCCCATGGGCCGCGGTGACCACACGTCGCTGGTGGAGGCCATTCGGGAGGCCAAGCCGGGGGATCGGATCCTGGTACGGCGGGGTTTGTATCCAGAAGGCATAGTGATTGACAAGCCGCTTGAGATAATCGGCGACGGCGCGGCCGGGGATATCACGGTGCAGGCTACTGGCAGCGACGTAATCTTGTTTGCCACTACGATGGGCCGCGTGGTCAACATGACCCTCCGCCAGTTGGGGGGCGGCAACTGGTTTGCGGTAGACATAAGGCAGGGTCGGCTTGAGCTTGAAGACTGCGATATATCGAGTCAGAGTCTCGCCTGTGTCGCAATCCATGGCGGCGCCGACCCTCGTCTGCGCCGCAACCGCATCCACGATGGAAAACAGGGCGGCGTGTGGGTATACGACAACGGTCAGGGCACCCTTGAGGATAACGATATCTTCGGCAACGCCTTAAGTGGGATTGAGATCAAGGAGGGCGGCAACCCAACAGTCCGCCGCAACCGCATTCACGATGGAAAGCAGTGCGGCGTATGTCACACCAACGGTCAGGGAACCCTTGAGGATAACGATGTCTTTGGCAACGCCTTTAGTGGGATTGAGATCAGGGATCGCGGCAACCCAACAGTCCGCCGCAACCGCATCCACGACGGAAAGACGGGCGGCGTATTCGTACACGCCAACGGTCAGGGTACCCTTGAGGACAACGACATCTTCGACAACGCATACTCTGGGGTTGAGATACGCCAGGGCGGCAACCCTACGCTGCGACGCAACCGCATCAATAGGAACGGACGCTGGGCAATCCGGGTCAGCGAGAACGGCGGCGGGGCATTCGAGGACAACGACTTGCGCGAGAATGCCTGCGGGGCCTGGGACATATCCGCCGACAACCTGCCGAAGGTGAGACGAGCCGGAAACGTGGAATAGGGCCCGCCTGCTGGTGGAGGCATGAACGGCTGTTGTTCCGGCTGTCCATCACAGCAACTGCGAGAGCCCAATCATGACCAGGAGAAACGCTACTTCAGCCACCTCACTGGTCGCCCCGTAGACGTCGCCGGTGAGCCCGCCCAGGCGGTGCGCCGCCGTCGCCGCGACGCCCGCGCCGCACGCCAGTGCGATCGCGACCCCGCACGCCAGGAACGCCAAGCCCCATGTCGCGACGCCCGCCGGGCTCCCAATGCCAAGTATCGCCCACGCCAAGGCTAGCGCGGCCGCCCAGAGACATGGCGAGGCGACGAGTGCCCGTCTCCCGGCATGCTGGGTGAAGGCGCCGCCCAGCCCTGACCCGGGTCGGGCCGGCGGGAAAACGGCCATGGCCAGGGTCATCGCCTGGCGCCCGGCGATGGGCATCAGGAACAGCGCTGGCGCCCGCAGGGGCCCCGTGAGCGACGCGAGGAGCGAGAACTTCAGCAGCAGCGCGATGATGAGCCCTGCCGCCCCCAGGGCGCCAATCCTGCTGTCGCGCATGATCTCCAAGGCGCGCTCACGCCCCGCCCGGCTGAAAAGCCCGTCGCAGGTATCGGCCAGGCCGTCGAGGTGCATGCCGCCAGTGATAAAGGATAGGAAGGCGAGGAGAAGGCCGGCGCGCACCAGGGGATCGAAGATGTGCGCCAGTAACAGGTCGAGCCCCCATGCGGCGGCGCCCAAAGCGGCCCCCACGACGGGAAAGAAGGCCGCCGACCGTGCCACGTCCTCGTCATGCCAGGCGGATCGCGGCGCCAGGGGCAGGATGGTGAGGACCTTGAACGCCAATATGAGCTCCCGCGACAGGCGCCGCAGCGCGCCGCCCCGGCCTGAGCCGGGTGATTCCCCGTGTTGAGTCGGCCCGGCTGTCATTGCCCGCATCCCTCCGCCTCTGCCCGGCACGGCGCCGCTCCCGGCCGAGAACCGCTGCCGCTCGCCGCGAGCCGCCCCACCGCCGCCCAGGGCCGCCCCGCCGCCGCCAGGACGTCGCCAAGGGCGGGAAGCCCGGCGTCCGCGACCGTGACCAGAAAACACGTGGCGGGACCGGCCGAGGCGGCCAGGTCGATTGGGGCATCGGCCGCGGCGACAAAGCTGCAATTGCTGCGCCGCGCCAGGTCCGCCGCCTCGGCGGCGATGCCGCGCGACCCGACAGGCACGGCGTCACCGCAGGCGAGGTGCGCCAGGGCCAGCTTCAGGGTCGGGATGTCCGCCAGTTCAGCGTCATTGAGCGTCACGGCCGCCCCGACCTTGGGCCGCCCCACGGCCACGACCACGTCGCCGGGCCGCCCCCGCCCCCAGCGCAGGGCCGCCGGGGTCAGCAGGACCCCTAGCGCCGTCACCCCGACCCCGGTCTGGGTCGTGGGCATGTTCTTCTCCGTGCTGCCGGTGATCGCCGCCGCCAGGTCAAGCCCCGCTGCCTCGACCTCGTCGCGCACGCCGGCCATGATCTCCGCCCCCGCCGGCTCCGGCTCCACGCACAGCGCGCACACCACCAGCAGCGGCTCGGCGCCCACGGCGATGAGTTCCATAAGCGGCACGCGGCACGCGAAGCGGCCGACGACGTACCCCGGAACGTGCAGGACGTCGTGCGCCTTGGGCCCGATGGCGCCCAGTGAATCGCAGGCCACGGCCAGAAGCGGAGCCACCTGATGTGGCGCCCCCTCCTGCTGCCCCGCCGGTGTCAGCACGGTGACATCGCCGTAGCGCGCGATGCTGTATTTGACGCCCCCAGCCAGTGCCACCCTCAGCGATCCCCCATCTCGCGGCATACTCACGCCGTCGACACCTCCCCCGACGCCCGACTGACGGCTAATGCGTCTTCTCGTCACTCTCGCCCTTGCCCCCCGGCTCCGCCTGGACCTCGCCCCCCGGCTGTGCCTCGGCCTCGTACCCCACCTCGGGCCTCCCGCCCGGCTCCAGTTCGGCCCTGGCCTCCGGCTCCCGCCGCCGTGGGCTGGGCGCCAGGAGCCCCGTCCACGTGCGCACCAGGCCAGCGCGCGACATCGCCAGCCACGCCAGCCACCCCAGGCCGACGTTTATGGCGCTGGCCACAAAAAGCGGCGTGAGCATGGCCGCGAAGAAGCCCGGCCCGAAGCCCGGGATGACGATGAACAGGGCCGGGAAGGCGAAGCCGTTCAGGAGCACGCCGCCGGCGAAGCCCGCCCACGGGCCGGCTATGCGAAAGAGACCTGCCACCGCCGCGGCGCACCCGGCCATGCCCACGGCGATGAACAGGTGGATGGCTCCCAGGGGAAAGCCCACCGTGAGCGCGGACAGGAGGTGTCCGATGCCCGCGACCAGGGCGCCCTCGCCGGCGCCGAATGCCAGCGCGGCGAAGTAGCCGGGCGCCGCGTCCAGCGCCGGCGTGCCGGTGATCGCCGGTATCTTGATGAACGAGCCGACCGCGCACAGCGCCACCAGGAGCGCCATCCGCGCCAGCCGCCGCGTGCTCCAATTGCCAGTCCTTACTGCCATTGCCGCGAACCCTCCCCATCCATGCTTCAATTGTCCCTGTGCCGCCGAATCCTCAAGCCCCCCCCGTTATCCCACCCACCCTCACGCCCCGCCGTCATCCTCCCGCCCTCACGCCCTCGCCTCCACGCCGCCGCCCCCGGGCGCGCCATTGCCGCGCAGGCACAGCGGGATGCCCGCCACCAGCAGGTATACCTCGTCGGCGGCGGCGGCCACCGCCTGGTTCGCCCAGCCCAAGAGGTCGCGGAACAGGCGCCCCAGTGGGTACGGCGGGACCAGCCCCTGCCCGACCTCGTTCGACACTACAATGACATCGCCCCCGGCCTCCCGCGCCGCCCGCGCCGCGTCCAGGAGCGCCGCCACCTCGCCCTCCACCGCGGCCTGGGCGCGCGACGCAGCCTCGTCGGCAACTTGCTCGGGCATCGACTCCTCGGCCCCCGGCCCGACCGCCCGCAGCACGAGGTTCGACACGAGCAAGGTGAGGCAGTCCACGACCACGACCGCACCCGCGCCGCCGCTTCCGCGGATCACGTCGCCCACCTGCCACTGTTCCTCGACCGTCTGCCAGCCGGGCAAGCGTTTCCTGCGATGCGCGGCGATGCGCGCGGTCATCTCGGCGTCGCCGGCGCCGCCCGTGGCGACGTACACCACGCGCCTCGGGCCGCCCCCGGCCGCGCGGCGCTCGGCGAAGCTGCTCTTGCCGCTGCGCGCCCCGCCGGTGATGAAGGTTATCGTGCCCGGCCCGCGCTCTACTCCGCGCCCTACCCCCCGCCCTGCTCCGCGCGTCACTCCGTCCATGACCCCGTCCCTCCCGCCGCCCGTTCGATGGCCCGCAGCGCCGCCGCCACCGACCCAGCCACCACAGCGCCGCCTTGCACCAGTCGCTCGTGCGCCGCCGCCGCGGCGCCGCCGACGTAGTCGCGCCCGGACACCGGCGCCTCGTCGACCAGCACCACCGTCCTGCCCGCCGCCAGCGCCGCCCGCGCCGCCTCGAGGTTGATGACGTTCGCCGGCCCGAATGGCACCGACGCCATGACAACAGCGTCGGCGGCCTTGGCCAGGGCGAGGTTCTGCGCATGCTCGCGCGGCCCGACGGGCGTGAACGGCGGCACGGTCACGACGCGGATCCCCAGCCCCTCGGCGCGTTCGAGGTCGCTGTCGCCGCGGTTCAGCACGCCGGCGGTCACCCGCCAGCCGCAGCGGCAGAGCTCGGCCATGAGGTGGCCGGCTGCCCCACCGCCGCCGATCACGTGCACAGTGAACGCGCCCTCCGCCGGTGCGGGCACGGGCGCAGATGCGTGGTTGGGCGCGGGCCCGGGCGCAGCCGCGGTCGCGGCCGCCGTAGTAGCGGCCGTGGGCGTGGTGGACGCGAGCGCAGCCTCGCCCACCCCTTCGCCCGTGGCGGGGCCTCCGCCCGCTTGCTCCCCGCCCTGCTCCCCCGCCCCCCGCACCAGCGTCACCAGCGGCCGCTGATGCACGGGGTGGCGGCTCACCAGCACGTCGCCGCCGTAGGCGCGCCCGATGTTCGCCGCCGTCAGGACCTCCTCCGCCGCGCCCACCGCGCACACGCGCCCGCGCGCCAGCAACATGAACGAGTCGAAGTACTGCGCCGCCAGGTTGAGGTCGTGCATCACCGCCAGCACCGTCAGCCCGCGCGTGCGGTTCAGGCGCTGCAGAAGCCCCAGCACCTGCACCTGGTAGGCCAGGTCCAGGTGCGCCGTGGGCTCATCCAGCAGCAGCACCCGTGGCTCCTGCGCCAGCGCGCGCGCGATGACCGCCCGCTGCCGCTCGCCGCCGCTCAGCTCCTCGAAGCGCCGGTCGGCCAGCCCGAGCGTCTGCGTCTGCTCCAGGGCGCGGCGCACCGCCTCCCAGTCGCCCGCCCCCTCGGTCTCAAAGCGCCCCAGGTGCGGCTGCCGCCCCATGAGCACGACCTCGGCGACCGTGAACTCCGCCCCCTCCCCGGGCGTCGCCTGCGGCACGACGGCCAGCCGCCGCGCCACGTCCCGCGCCGCCAGCGCCATCACGTCGCTGCCCTCCAGCAGCACGGCCCCGGCCTGCGGCCGCAAGGCGCGGCTCATGCAGCGCAGGAGCGTCGTCTTGCCCGACCCGTTGGGCCCGACAATCGCCCAGAAGCCGCCCCGCGGCACCTTGAGGCTCACGCCGTCCAGGGCCGGCGCCGCGCGGTAGCTGAACGTCACGCCGGCAAGCTCGACGGCCAGCCCAGCAGCAGCCGCGCCCTTGGCCTGCCCTGCCGCCCCCGCACCTTCGGCATCCTCGGCATCCTTGGCGCCACGCGCATCCTCGGCCACGCCCTCACCCCCCGCGGCCGGCGAAAAAGCGCATCCGCCGGCGGTGGCGCAGGATATATATGAAGAACGGGCTGCCGCCCAGCGCCGTCACCAGCCCCACCGGCAGCTCGGTCGGGGCGATGACCGTGCGTGCCAGCGTGTCGGCGGCCACCAGAAGCACCGCCCCGGCCAGCGCCGCCGCCGGCAGGAGCTGGCGGTGGTCGGCGCCGCTGCCCAGCCGCACCATGTGCGGCACGACCAGCCCGACGAAGCCGATGGGCCCGCCAAGCGACACGGCGACCGCCGTCAGCAGCGCGGTCACGGCGAGCATCACGCGCTTGGCGCGCTCGACCTCGACCCCCAGCTGCTGCGCCGTCTCCTCGCCCAGGAGCATCGCGTTCAGCTCGCGGCTGTAAAAGAACGCCACGCCGAGCGCGACGGCCAGGTAGGGCAGGCCCACGGCGACGTGCGCCCACGTCGCGCCGCCCAGCCCGCCCATCATCCAGAACACCACCTGGTGCAGGCGGCGGTCGGCGAAGTACACCAGGAGCGACACCGCCGCCGACAGCAGCGACCCGACGGCGATGCCCGCCAGGAGCATCGTCAGCACCGGCAGCGCCCCGTCCTCGCGGGCGAGGCGGTACACGACGAGCACCGCCGCGATCGCCCCCAAAAACGCGGCGATGGGCACCGCCGACAGCCCCAGGAAGCTGACGCTGATGCCCGAGACCATCACCGCCACCGCGCCCAGCGATGCCCCCCACGACGCCCCGATGACGTACGGGTCGGCCAGGGGGTTCCGGAACAGCGCCTGCAGGATGGCGCCGGCCACGGCCAGGGCCGCCCCGACGATGGCGGCGGTGATGACCCGCGGCAACCTGAGCATGACGATGATCGCCATCTGGGCCGGGTCAGGAGCCGGCCCCGGCCCGGGCAGGAAGCCGAAGAGGCAGCGCAGGACGGTCGCGGGCGGTATGGCCACCGCCCCGACGGTCAGCGCCACGACCCCCACGGTCAAGAGCGCCAGGGACAGCGCCGCGATCAGGGCGCGCCGCGCGCGACGCCGCCGCAGCACGGCCGCCGCCAGGTCCCCCGCCGCCGCCTGATCCCCCGCCGCCCCCTTCCGTGGCATCATGCCACCGCCCCCCTCCCGCCCCTACTGGAACAGCTCGGGGTAAAACAGCCGCGCCAGCTGCTCAAGCGCGTCGGCGATGCGCGGCCCCGGCCGCGACATGACGTCGGGGTCGACCGCATACACCCGCCCCTCGCGCACGGCGCTGAGCAGGGCAAATCCAGGCCGCCCCTTGAGGTCCGCGGCTGCCGGCGCGCCCGGGTCGTGCCCGGCGGCAATGACGATCACCTGCGGGTCGCGCGCGATGAGCGCCTCAAGGCTATACTCCGGGTAGTCCGAGGCGGCGTCGGCGGCGATGTTGCGGCCGCCGGCGGCCTCGATCAGCCGCCCGATCAGGCTGTTGGGCCCGACGGTCATCAGCGGGTCCCAGTACAGCATGTAGAACACGCGCGGGCGCGCGGACTCGGGCACGGCGGCGACGCGGCTTGTCACCGCGCTGACGCGCAGCCTGATATCGGTCACGACCCGCGCCGTGTCGTACGCCCTGCCCGTCACCCGGCCCAGCAGCGTGATCGCCGCCTCGACCTCGTCGACGGTCTGGGGGTCGACGACCAGCACCTTCAGGCCCAGACCTTCGAGCATCCCCGCCCAGTCGAGCTGCTCGCCGGCGGCCACGACCAGGTCCGGCTGCAGCTCCACGACCTTCTCGACGGTTGGCGGCCAGTACGAGCCGACCCGCGCCTTGCCTTGGGCCTCAGGCGGGTAGTTGCTCCAGTCATCGATGCCGACCACCTGGGGGCCAGCCCCGATGACGAACAGGATTTCCGTCACTGACGGCGCCAATGATACAATGGCCCGCGGGGCGACGTCAAACGCCAGCTCCTTGCCGCGCGCGTCGGTCACCGTGAGCGGGAACTCGGCCCCGGTATCAGCGGCCACCCCGCTCTCGCCCGCACCGCCCCCGCCCGTGCCCGCCGTGCCGCCGCCCTGCCCGGCCGCCCGGCACCCAGCAGCGCCGAGCGTCACCACCGCGACCACCGCCAGCATCACCAGCACCGCCGCCGCGCGAACCGCCATTGCCCGCAGCGCAACCGCCCGCACGGCCACCACCGGCGCCGCCCTGCGCCTGCTCGCCCCGCCCGTCCCGCCCGTCCTGCCCGTCTCGCCCGTCGCGCCCGCCATGCCTGCCCCGCCCCCTCAGCATCCCGCTATGGTCGAAATACCATTGTGCCAATCCGCCCACCGCGCCCCGCTCACTGCAGAAAACGACCCCGGCCTGTGCGGGCCGGGGTCGGCGTGAAGTCCAGTACAGTCGTCCGCCCCTCTCCCTCGAAGGCCGTCGAAACGTCGCAGGGTCGGGTATCCTGGCTCCCGGATCACCGCCCTGGCGGCCCCTTCCCGCCCCCCTTCAAGGCTTCTTGTCAGTGGGGGACAGTGGATTGCGCCGCCGGGCTCCCCGGATACAGTGGCGGGACCGCTCAGGCTTTGAACCTGATTCCCCGTCGCCTCGGGTGAGGCCCCTGCGTTTTCCCCTATTCGGTTACCCATATCATACCACGGCAGGCAGGGGGTAATCAACCCACATCCGCGATCCGATTTCCTACTGGGAGAGAATGGCGCCGGCCCGGGCGTCGCGCCCGGCACCCGGCGCGTCCCCGGCCTGAGCCTGTGGCAGGTCAGGCCGGTCAGCCAATTATCCAGGCGCCACCCCAGAATTGGGGGCGAGTGGCATCCCACTTATGGTGGGACTTTACCGATATGGTAGCATATGATATAATTTTGACCAGGAGGAAGCTGGAGGGGGCGGGGTTGGTGCGGGCGGATATTGACCTGTTATGTACCCGGGCGCTGCGGGTGGCTGAAGTCAAGGAGTTTGAGCGGGCAGACTCGCTTCTGCAGCAGGCCCTGACTCTCGCTGGGAAGGACAAGCGGGTCCAGGGTCGGGTCGAAGTGGCGCAGTGCCGCCTGGCACGGCTGCGCGGCGACCTCGACGAGGCGCAGAGACAGAGCCGTCACGCCCTTGAACTGCTCCAGGAGCACGGCGACTCCGAGGACATTGCGGAGGCCGCCATTTACCTGGCCAGCGTTGAAGGCGTGCGGTCCAACTTCCCCGCCGCGGAGGCCCTGTACAAGAGGGCGCTGCGGCTGCTGGCCAATTCGCAGAACCAGCGCCTCATCGCGCTCGCCCACTGGGGGATGGGCAGCACCGCAGGAGACCAGGAGCGTTTCCAGGAGGCGCATGAGCACCTCAAGATCGCATTAGAATGTGGTAGGGACCTGCTCACATTGGGTGAGCGGGGCAGGCTACAGGAGGCGGCAGCCATCAGTTGCCGCGACCGCGGGCTTCACGACGAGTCGCTGGACCTTGCGGCCCGAGCCCTGCATGCCTTCGAGGTGGCCGGGGAGCCAGAGCGTGCAGCCGACGTCCACAACACCATCGGGTCGATACACGCCCGCCGCGGTGACCGTTGCACGGCGCGGGCGAGCTACGAGCAGGCGCTCGCCGCGCTGAACGGCGAGGTGGCCCCGGAGGCGGCGGAAGCATACTACGAACTGGCGCGCCTGGAACTGGAGGATGGCCAGCCGGACGCAGCGCTGGATAGTGCCCACAAAGCGCTCAAGTTGGCCCTTGAACTGCGATCGGCGGCTGAAGAGGGCCGGGCATCGCTCGTCCTCGGCCAAGTGCTGATGAGCATCGAGCGTCCGGCCGACGCCATACCTCACTTACGCCGGGCTCAGACCGTATTCAGCGAGTGCGGCATGCAGCAATCAGAGATCGTGGCCACCTACATCATGCAGAAGGGGGGGCATGAGGAATGCGGTTCCTCCAGCACTTGCTGGGCTTCGCCCTGGCCGCCTTCGTACTGATCCTCGTCCTCGGCGTCACGCCGTTCCATTACCAGTATCCATGAGGCGCCACTGGGCGCAGCGCGGCTGCAAGCAAACACCTAGGCCTCTGCAGTCGGGTTGCATACTGGGACTGTCCTGCCGCAGGCCGCGCGAGCGGCCTGTGGCGCTTAGGGACGGTGCCAGAGAGGGCGGAAGCATACTACGAACTGGCGCGCTTGGAGCTCGAGGGGGGCCAGCCCAATGAGGCGCTGGAGAGTGCCCAGCAGGCCCTCCGGCTGGCCCGTGGATTGCGGTCGCCGGCTGAAGAGGGCCGGGCATCGCTTATTCTCGGCCAGGTACTGATGAGCCTCGAGCGGCCAGCCGACGCCATACCTCACCTGAGCCGGGCTCGGGCCGTATTCAGCGAGTGCGGCATGCAACAATCGGAGACGCCGCAGGCCGCGCGAGCGGCCTGTGGCGCTTAGGGGCGGCGCCAGAGAGCGGAAGAAGATGGGGCGGGCGGCGTCCCACTTATGGTGGGTATATACCGATATGGTATGACATGATATAATGGTGACTAGGAGGAAGCTGGAGGGGGCGGGGTTGGTGCGGGCGGACATTGACCTGTTGTGTGCCCGGGCGCTGCGGGTGGCCGAGGTCAAGGGGTTTGAGCAGGCTGGCTCGCTTCTGCGGCAGGCCCTGGCTGTTGCCGGAAAGGACAGGCGGCTGCAAGGCCGGGTCGACGTGGCGCAGTGCCGCCTGGCGCGGCTCCGCGGCGACCTCGGCGAGGCCCAGAAGCAGGGCCGTCACGCCCTTGAACTGCTCCAGCAGCACGGTGACTCCGAGGACACAGCAGAGGCCGCTATTTACCTCGCCAGCGTCGAGGGCGTGCGGTCTAACTTCCGTGCCGCGGATGCCCTGTACAAGAGGGCACTGCGGCTGCTGGTCGGTTCGGAGAACCAGCGCCTGCTCGCGCTCGCCCACTGGGGGATGGGCAGCACCTGCGCCGACCAGGAACGCTTCCAGGAGGCATATGAACACCTCCGGATCGCATTAGAATGTGGTAGGGACCTGCTCACGCTGACTGAGCGGGGCAGGCTGCAGGAGACGGCGGCCATCAACTGCCGCGACCGCGGGGTCCAGGACGAGGCGCTGGACCGCGCGACCCAGGCCCTTCACGCGTTCGAGGTGGCCGGGGAGCCCGAGCGGGCCGCCGACGTCCACAACGTCATCGGGTCGATCCATGGCCGCCGCGGCGACCGCCGCGCGGCGCGCAAGAGCTACGAGCAGGCGCTGGCCGCCCTGAACGGCGAGGTGGCGCCCGAAGCGGCGGAAGCATACTACGAGCTGGCGCGCTTGGAGCTCGAAGAGGGCCAGCCGAATGAGGCGCTGGAGAGTGCCCAGAAGGCCCTCCAGCTGGCCCGCGAACTGCGCTCACCGGCTGAAGAGGGGCGGGCAGCGCTCGTATTCGCCCAGGTACTGATGAGCCTCGATCGGCCTCCCGACGCCATACCGCACCTGCGCCGGGCACAGGCCATATTCAGCGAGTGCGGCATGCAACAATCGGAGATCGTGGCCACCGACATCCTACGCCAGGCAGAAGGGGGGGCATAGGGAATGCGGTTCTTCCACCGCTTGCTGGGCTTCGTCCTAGGCACCTTCGCCCTGATCCTCGTCCTTGGTGTCACCCCGCTTCACAACCAGTATCCGTGAGGCAGGCGACTAGGGGCAGGTGCCACGGGGCTGCTGCGGCTGAAGGGGTGAACTAGAGACTTCTCGTCGCGGGCCGCGCGAGCGGCCCGCGGCAGTTAGAGGCGGCGCTCCAGATACGCACGCCTGGCGGCCCGCCGCTGCGCCTGCCACCGCCCGCTGCCCCGCCCTCCCGCCAATACGCCTCCCCAGAATCCCCCGCTGCAGAAGCAGGAAAGTGGGACCGCAAGAAGAAGAAAGCGGTGGGGCGCCCCAGAGGCGCCAACGATGGGAATGGGGGGCGGATGAAGTGGAGAAGAAGCCGGTGGCCCACGCGCGGCGCCAGAAGAAGCTCATCCTGCGGGCCCTGACCGACCCCAAGTTCAGGGCGGCCCTGACCGCTCGCCCGGCACGGGCGCTGGGCAAGAAGCCGATCACCCCGGAGATGCAGAAGGAGATCGGCCACATCCTGGACCTCGTGAAGACCGTCGAGATCCAGATCGGCTCTCTGGCCGAGGAGCTCCTGTGCGCCAACGGGGGGCCGTGCGGCATTGCCTGAGGCGCCCCGCCACCTGGCCGAGGTCCTGGTGGCGACCACGTGGGAGTGCAACCTCGCCTGCTCCTATTGCTTCGTCCGCAACCGCCGGCTGGGGGCGGCGCCGGGCCGGATGTCCCCCGCCCTGGCGGCGCGCGTCATCGACGCGCTGGACGAGGGCCTCGCCAGCGTGGAGTCTATATGCCTGCACCTCTACGGCGGGGAGCCGCTAGAAAACCTCCCCGCCCTGGAGGCGCTGCTCGCCCAGGCGCAGCGCAAGCGGCCGCGCCGGTTTCGTTTCGCCATCACCACCAACGGCGCCGGTGCCTCGCCGGCGGCCATCGACCTCCTGGAGGCGGGGCGGTTCCAGGTCGTGCTCAGCATCGACGGGCCGGCCGCGATCCACGACGAGTGCCGCCGCACCCCGGACGGCACCCCGACTCACGCCCGCGTGCTGGGCTTCCTCGACGCGCTGCGCTCCCGGACCCACTGCTGGGTGCGCGGGTCGGCCGTGGTCCGCTCCGGTTGGGGCCTGGCCCAGGCGTACGCCTACCTCTCCACCCTGCCGGTCGACGTGATCAAGGCACAGGCGGTGCGGCTGCCGCGCGGGGCCAGGTATGCCCTGGACGAGGCGCAGAGGCGGGCGTACCTTGACGACCTCGGGGCCATCGGCCAGAAGGTCATCGCCGAGCTTGAGGCCGGGCGCATGCCGCGCGACGACCGCTTCTCCAGCCGCGTGCTGCAATTGCTGAAGGGTGAGCGGCGGCGCGCGTTCTGCGGCGCCGGCCGCACCGGGTTCGGCATCGCGCCCGACGGGACGGTGCTGCCCTGCGTCCTGCTGGACGCGGCTGAGGCCCGGCTGGGGCACGTCGACGGCGACCCGGCGGCGTGGCTGCGCGCCGGCCGGCGCTGGCGGGCGCGGCGCCGCGTGCGCGCCGAGTGTCGCGGCTGCACGGCCCTGCCTCTGTGCGGGGGCGGTTGCCCGGCGATGCTGCCCGTGTGCGGCGACGACGAGTGCGACATGACGCGGCGCAGCTGCGAGGTGGCGCGGGCGATATTCGAGCACTTCCGGGGACGGCAGGAGGCCCTGCTCGCCCTGGCCGGCATCACGTGACGCGACGCGGTGTGACGGCAGGCACCTGGTGACGAAGCGCGGGAAGGGGGCGTGGGCATGGTCGCCACAGGAGCCGGCGCGCGGGCGCTGCGGATCGCGCCGCCGGGCTTTGACCCTCGCGATGTCGCCCCCCGGACGCTGCGCGACGGGCCGTGGCGCGTCACGTCGCTGGCCCTCGACGTTTCCGGGAACTGCAACCTGGCCTGCCGCTACTGCGCCGAGGCGGCCACCATGCCGCGGCGGCAACCGATGACCCCGGACCTCCTTGACGCCGCCCTGGCGCTGCTACGCGCCGGCGGCCCGCTCGGTCCCGGCGCGTCGCTGCGCTTCGGTAGCGGCGAGCCGCTCCTGGCCCTGCCGCTCCTGCACCGGGTCGTGGAGCTCCTGGGGGACGGGCAGGGCGGCGGGGGCGGCTACGGGGGGCGCAACGGCGACGGCAACGGCGACGGCAACGGCAACGGCGGTGGCGCCCGGCGGCCATTGTTGTTCTTGACCACCAACGGGACCCTGCTCGACGACGCGACCGCCAGCTGGCTTTTTGCATCGGGCTTCTACGTCAAGGTCAGCCTCGATGGCCCGCAGCCCACCCACGACGCCTGGCGCCAGCGGCCCGGCGGGGACGGCACCTGGGGCGCGGTGACTGAGGCCGTCGCGCGTCTTGTGCGCCTGATGCCCGACCGGGTCAGCGTGACGGCGGTGCTCTGCCGCGGGGCGGACCCGGACCGGGTCTTCGCCGCCGCCGCCGCCCTCGGGGTCAAGCGCATCGAGCTTGTGCCCGTCGCCTACCGCGACGCGGCCGTCAGGCCCGCCAGCGCCGATATCGGGCGCTACCAGGCGTTCGTTCTGGATTACGCCCGCCGCTACGCCGCGGCCGGCGACGGCGAGGCCCCGCCCATCCTCATCCGCTTCGCCGCGCGCGTCGCCCGCGCGATGGGCTACGGCAACGTCGCCATCCCCTGCGGCGCTGGGCGGTCGTTCTTGGGGGCCGGCGCCGACGGCGGGCTTTACCCGTGCTTCCGGTTCATCGGCCTGGAGGAGTACCGGCTCGGGGACGTGGCGGCTGGCCCCGACCCCGCGCGAACGAACGCCTTCCAGCGCGGGCCGGGCCGGCCGTACCAGGGCCGCGGCCCGTGCCGCGCGTGCTGGGGCGCCCCGCTGTGCGGCGGGCCGTGCTACGCCTGCGCCGAGATGTTCGGGCCGGGCGACGGCCGCCCGGTGGCCGCGCACTGCGAGTACACCCTGGCCGACGCCCGCGCCGCCGTGTGGCTGGTCAACCGCCTGCGCCGCCGCGACCCGCGCCGGCTTCTGACCTTCATCCCCGGCGTCGCCGACGCCGGGCTCATTGACGCCGCGTTGCTGGAGTGATGACTCGTGACCGACGCAAGCGCAGTGACGAACGCAGGCCCGGTGGCCAACGCGAGCGCCGCGGCGAACGCCGCGACATACCGGCGGGTCGTGCTGGTCAAGCCCCCGGAGACGAGCCGGTTCAACTTCGGCACGTTCAGCCTGGGGGTGCTGGCGGCGGCGATCCGCGACCACGCCGCGGTGACGATCCTTGACGCCACCGCGCTGGGGGTCGAGGCGGCCGCCGCCGCGGTTTGGGCACGGCGGCCCGACCTCGTCGGCGTCACGGCCATGGGATTGCGGTCGGTGGTCCCGGCGGCGGCATTCATCAGGCAGCTGCGCGCCGCGGCCGGCGACGACGCGCGGCCCGCGGCCATAATCGCCGGCGGGCACGGGGCGTCAATGGCCCCCGACCCCCTCCTCGACGCCGGCGCTGACGCCGTGGTCATCGGCGAGGGCGAAGAGACCCTGCGCGAGGTCGTCGCCGGCGGCATCCACGCGGGCGCCGCCGGGGTCGCGTGCCGCCGGGACGGGCGCACCGTCAGCGGCCCGCCGCGGCCGCCCATTCAGCCGCTCGAGCGCCTGCCGCTGCCGGCCCGCGACCTCATGCCGCCGCCGCCCGACGGCGTCCACCTGATGGAGACCAGCCGCGGCTGCCCTCACGCGTGCGCGTTCTGCGAGACGACGCGCTTTTACGGCCGCCGCTGGCGGCCGCACCCGCCAGCGCGCGTGGCCGACGAGGTCCGCCTGCTGGTCGAGTCATGTGGCGCCTGGATGATCCACTTCGCCGACGACAACTTCTGCGCCAGCCCGCGGCGGGTGCTGGAGATATGCCGGCGCCTGCGGCGCGGCCCGCTGCCGGCGTTCATCCTCGCCTCGGCGCGCGGCGACGACCTCCTCGCCGACCCGCGCGTGATACCGGCCATGGCCGCAGCGCGCATCCAGCGCGTGACGGTCGGCGTCGAAACCCTCGACCCCGGCGCGGCGGCGCGGGCCGCCAAGCCGATCCCGCTGCCGACGTACCGCGCCGCTTTCCAGCGCATGGCCGCGCACGGGGTCTTCTCCATCGCCTCGTTCATCATCGGCCTGCCGGGGGAGTCGCCGGCGCTGCGCGAGCGCACCGTGGAGCTGGCCGCAGCCGCCGGCCCCGACGTCGCCCACTTCTTGCCGTTCCTGCCCCTGCCGGGCACGCCCCTGGCCGCCGGGCGCGCCGGCCCCGACCCCGACCCTGCCGATGTCCGCGACGCCGAGCTGTGCAACGTCGCCTTCCGCCGGCACCCGGCGGTCCACGCCCGCCTGGCGGCGGCCGTCGCGGGCGGCGGCGTCAGGGGGCTCCTGGCGCGCGCGACGCTGGAGCATTTCCGCGGCGCGGGCATCGACGCCCCCGCCGGTGCGTGCGCGGGCGGCAACGCGCGCGCTCACGATGGCCCGAGTAGCGGCGTGGAGGTGTGAGAGGACGGCTGGGGGCGGCGCCGCAATGACGCCGCCCCCGCCGCGATCCCTGCTCCCGTGCCGCTACTCAGGCGCGCGCCGCTACTTCAGGATGCCCAGCACGCGACCCTCGCTCTGCGCGGGCGGTTCGATGCCCAGGAGCGCGGCCACGGTGGGCGCGATGTCCGCGGCCGTCACCGCCCCGGCCACGAGCCCCTTGCGGATGCTCGGGCCAAACGCGACGAACGTGGCGTAGCGGTCCGGCGACCCGTTGGGCACGAAGCCATGCTGGCCATAGATCGGCGCCGGCCCCTCGATCGCGCCCCACGGCGCGGCGTCGAACTGGTACGGCGGCGCGGCGAAGACGATGACGTCGCCGGTGCGCTCAGGGTGATACATGGAAGCGGTCAGGCCGTCGCCGACGTCGATGGCCGCGGCCTCCTCGCGCACCAGGACACGCTCCACGCGTTCCGGCCCGAGCGCCAGGAAGGCGTCAACGATGCGCTGGCGCACGGCTTCGTAGTCCTCCGCCGGCACGACCCCGCCCGGGTTGCGGCCGGCTAGGCTGATGTAGATCTGCGCCGTGCCGCCTGAAACGTAGGCGCGGGCCTGCGACGTGGCCAGGTCGCCGGTGTAAAGACCCGCGTCCTGCAGCACCTGGTCGGCGCCCAGCGCCCGCCACGTGCTGGAGAAGCCGTGGTCGGACAGGATGAACGCGTCGCAGCCGGGCAGGGACTTCTCCAGCGCCCCGAGCATCCCGTCGGCCAGCCCGTAGGCGCCGCTGATGAAGCCCCAGAGCTCTGGGCCGCGATCGGCGTCCCAGACCGGCGTCCCCGGCGTCGCCTGGGCCAGGAAGCGATGTTGCAGCGAGTCGATGCCCACGCTGCCGGCAAGCACCAGGTCGGGCCGGTACTTCTCGACGATGTACGGCATGACGCGCTGCCCGACGAGCTCGTACCACCGCTCGACCTGCTCGTAGAGCGTGCGCGCGTCGACGAGCCCGGCCAGGTACGGCCAGTAGTCGTCGGGCACAAACGGGTCAAAGCGCGCCACCAGGTCGGACTCAAGCTCGGCCGGCCAGGCGCGCGGCCGCACCACGGGCGTGAAGTACACCCGGAGCCGCGAGAGGTCGGGGTCAAGGTCCAAGAGCTTGAAGTACAGGCCGCCCGTCTCCGGCCCCATCCAGCCCTCCACCGTCGCCGCGACGCCCGATGACCACTGACCGGCTTCAAGCTCGGCCACCGCCGCTTTCCCGCTGCGGCCGGTGGCGATCAGGACGTGGTCGTAGTTGACCGCGCCGTCGTCGCTGGAGTCGTAAACGTAGGCGTAGTACGGCAGGGGCCCGACGGTGAAGTCGAACGACGTGGCCGGGCTGAAGCTTGACGGGGCGGCGGTCCAGTCGCCGGCCGGCTCCAGGCTCACCCGCGTGTTGGTGAGCCAGCTTGACAGGTACATCGGATCGACGCCGGGCACGTCGTAGTTGGCCACGATGCCGCGGCCGGTGAGCCAGTCAGGGTAGTAGTCCAGCACCGGCCCGGCCGCCGCCGGGTCGCCCCAGTAGGGGGCATAGCCGACCCAGCCCAGGACGGCGACTCCGAGGCCGGCGGCCTCGGCGGCGCTCACGATGTCCTGCGCCTGGCGGTTTGACGGGTCAAACCCGTCGCCGGTCATCTCCCACCACGCGAAGTCCTCGCTGGTGACGTGGTAGACGTTGTTGGTGATGCCCGTCGTCCCGGCGCCGGCGCCGGTCAGGAGCGTGCTCCAGCCCACGGCGCTGTTTGGCGGCACCGCCGGGGTCATCCCGTTGGGCGTCGTGGCGCCCTGCAGGAACGCCTGGCGCAGGTGCGGGAGGCCGCCCTCATCCACGAACTGTCGCGCCAGGTCCTGGCGCATGCCGTCGCTCACGAAGACCAGGACCGGGTGGTGGGGACCCCCACCCGACCCCGCCGCGACCCCGCCGCACATCGCCGGCGCCACGACCAGCGCCAGCAGGGCCGCAGCCACCATTACTGCCAAGACCCTCTTCATGCACGATCCTCCTTCTTGGGAAGAGTCGAGCAGTCCACTACCAAGGGGAAGATTCTACCACGACCGCGACATTCCCTCCATTTATCCCTTGCCGTGGCGGTGGGCCCGCTGGCACGATCCCGCAACCTTCTTGCGCGAAACGCCGACATGTGCTACATTAATGGCGGGGGCAAAAACCGAATCGTAGTGTCAGGCGGCAGCGCGGCCGCCGGGCCTGACGGCAGCGGGAACGCCGGGCTACCCCGTGGGACTTGTGGATGAGTCCCATTTCTTTTTGCACTGGGGGGCCGATTCGTGGACCCAAGAGTCAAGGCGGCGCGGGTTTCGGTCATGAGCAACACCGCCCTGGTCGGGATGAAGCTGGCGGTGGGGCTGGCCATGGGCTCGGTCAGCGTGATATCTGAAGCCATCCACTCCGGGCTCGACCTGGTGGCGGCGCTGATCGCCTTCTTCTCTCTCAGCGCGGCGGCCAGGCCGGCGGACGAGCGTCACCAGTATGGCCACGGCAAGGTGGAGAACGTCTCCGGCGTGATCGAGGCCCTGCTCATATTCGTCGCCGCCATCTGGATCATCATCGAGGCATACAAGAGGCTGGTCACGGGGGGGCGCGTGGAGTCCCTGGGCCTGGGCATGGCCGTCATGGGCATTTCGGCCGTGGTCAACATCTTCGTTTCCCGGTACCTGTTCCGCGTCGCCCGGGCCAAGGACTCGATCGCGCTCAAGGCAGACGCGATGCACCTCTCGACCGATGTCGTGACATCGCTGGGGGTGCTCTTGGGGCTGGGCCTGATGAGCCTGACGGGGATTCACCTTCTCGACCCGCTGGTGGCGATCGCGGTCGCGGCCCTGATCATCCGCGCCTCGTGGGAGCTCACCAGGCAGGCGTTCGCGCCGCTCCTGGACATCAAGCTGCCGCGCGAGGAGGAGCAGGGGATCGTCGACATCATCCGGCGCCACCAGGGCGAGTACGTCGAGTTCCACCAGCTGCGGTCGCGCAAGGCGGGGGCCGAGCGCCACATCGACCTGCACCTGGTGGTGCCGCAGGACAGGCACGTCGTCGACGTCCACGCGGTGTGCGATCGCATCGAGGACGAGATAAAGCTGCTGTTTCCGGCGTCCCACGTGGTCATCCACGTCGAGCCTTCCGACGAGTACGGGGAGGGGGCACGGGGCGCAGGCGGGGAGCCCGTCGCGGGGGGAGACCGGGACGAGGCAAACGGGAACGCATCTGGAAAAACTTGACAGACAAGGCGCCCTGTGCTACAATGAGATCGGCCGCGGCGGAGCGCGAGTTATCGCGGCACGACCCCGGCGGCAACCCGGTCCGGCCGTACCCCCCCAGCCCCCGCGGCGGCGCCGGGATACACCCCGCCGGCACAATTCCGTCGCGGCCTGCCTGTGGATCGGCGAAACGCGCGGGGCGGCGCGGGTAGAAGACCCGCCGCCGCCCCGTTTTCATCCTCGTCGTGGCCCTGATCGTGACCCCGATCCTACCGCGCCGCGCCCTCGCCGGCCGCCGGCGCCCCCGGCGCCGGCTGGCCCCCGCTCTCCGCCGGGGCCTGCGCGCCCACGGCCGGGGCCTTGATCCGCGGCCGCCGGCGCTTCGCCGGCCGGCCGCGCCGGCGCTTGCCTGATTCGACCGCGCCCGCCGCGGGAGCCTTGGCGGCCTGCCTCCGGACGCGGCGCTCCCGCTTGGTCCCGGCAGGGGCTGGGGCGCGCGACCGCCGCGTACGGCGCTTGCGCCCGCCGCCGGCGGCGCCCTGCTCGCGGTAGCGCTTCTCGACGTTGTACACGAACTGGTACTTGATGCCCAGGAGCTCGGCGATCCGCGTGCGCGGCACGCCGAGGTCGGTGAGCCGCCTGATCTTCTCTGACTTGTTGATGTCAGATCTGGCCACCACGGCGTCGACCGCCGCCGGGTCAGGCAGGGGCCGGGCCGGCCGCGCGCGGTCGGTCAGAGCCCCGGCCGCCGCCCGCCGTCCACGGCGCCCCCCGGCCTTCACGCCGCCGGCAAGCGCCACCAGCTGCTCGGCGCGGCGCGCCTCGCCCGCGGCCGCCCCGCGTTCGGCGCGGCGCCTCACGGCGCGCAGCTTCGCCACGACCAGCGCCGCCAGCGCCCGCACGTCCTCGAACGTCCACACCGCCAGCGAATGCGCGCCCAGCCGGTGGAGCCAGTTCCGCGCCGCTTCCTGCAGCGCGTGCGTGGGCTCGTCCTCGCCGGAGTCCGGCCCCAGCACGACGACGCCGAGGGCGGGCGAAAGCCCGGCCAACCGCAGCGAGGCCGCGTTCACGCGCTTGGGGGACGTGCCGCCACCCTCGATCTCGAAGGCCACGACCGGTAGCCGCCGCTCCAGGGCGGGTATGCGGCCAAGCTCCGGCACCAGGATGCCCAGGTCGTGGAACCAGACGAGGTCCACCGGACCCAGGTCGGTCGGCCAGTTGCGGCCGACGTCGAACCCCAGAGCGTCTCCGCACTGTTCCAGAAGCTCGATCAGCGCCTCAGCCACAGCCGCCTGCGGCGTAAGCGCGCGCTTCGAAGCGCCGCCCACCCGGCCCGTCTCCCTCGCATCCCTCGCGCGCCGCCCGCGCCTTCCGCCGGCAGCCATGCGGGACCGACCGGTCCGGCGCCCGCGGTTGCCACCCTCTTCGTCAGGCATGCATTCGCCTCCTTACCTGGCAGTATCAAGGGCGTATGTAACATCAGGAACTGCCCTGCTACACACGCCTCAAAGGGCCTACGACCACTGCTAGACCGCCGCCGCGAAAGCCGGGTCTGATCCAGCACAATGCCACCACAATGCCTCTATAGTCTCCAATAGTAACAATCATCTTCGTGGCGCCGCGGGCGCGGCGCACCACGGAACCATCGGCACCGGCGGGACGGCGGGCCGCGACTTCCCCGCGTCAGCGTCCTGCCAGGACGCTCATCATATTCAACGCCGGGGGTGGATAATCCTGCAATTGGGAAGAGTGTGGTGAGTCACCAACGTCAAAAAGCGGCTTTGGCGCCCGGAATGCAGCTGGATCGCTCATCCGGTGCCCCCCGAGGCCGCGGGCGGCTGGCCGACCGCCGGCGCCGGTGCGGGTTCGGGCGCCGGCGTGGGCGCGGGTTCAGACGCGGGTGCCGGGGCCGTGGCGACGCCGGCCGGCGCGGGGGCCGGGGCGCCCGCGGCGGACCGCGTCCCCTCCGGCAGCAGGGCCAGCGCGAAAGCGTGCTCCAGTGTATCAACGGGCACGATCTCCAGGCCCTTCTCCTCGTTGAACATCTCCTGCCAGTTCTCGCGCGGGATGATCACGCGCCGCACGCCGGCCTGGCGCGCCGCCTCGATCTTCGCCACCACGCCGCCCACCGGCCGGATGTACCCACGGATTGAAACCTCGCCCGTCATCGCCACCTCGTTGTCCACGGGGATCGTCTTCAGCGACGAGTATATCGCGGTGGCCATGGCCACGCCGGCCGACGGGCCGTCCAGCGGCACGCCGCCCGGGAAGTTGATGTGGATGTCGTAATCGCGCGGGTCGATGGCTTCGCCGAGGTAGCGCCGCAGCACGGTCATGACGTTGTCCACCGACCCCTTGGCCGTGCTCTTGCGCCGCAGGATGCGGCCGCCGCCGCCCATCTCCTCCTCCTCGATCACGCCAGTGACCGTGATCCGGCCCTCGCCCTTCTTGGCGGCGGCGATGGCGGCCTCGATCTCGACCAGGGTGCCCATGTTCGGCCCATACACCGCCAGCCCGTTGGCGAAGCCGATCTGCGGCTGGGCCGGGATCTTGCGGTCGGGGCGGGGCGAGTACTGCCCGCTGTTGATCACCCATTCCACGTCGATGGCCTTTATCTCGCGCCGCCCCTCGCCGAGCGCGAGGCCGGCGGCGATCTGGATGATGTTAACCGCCTCGCGGCCGTTGGTGGCATACTTCTTCACCACGTTCAGGGCGTCGACGTCGATGCCGTAGTCGATCTTCTTGGCGGCGTTGGCGGCGATCAGCGCCACCTCGTCGGGCAGGAGCGAGCGGAAGAAGACCTCGACGCAGCGCGACCTGATGGCGGGCGGGATCTCGTGTGGCAGGCGCGTCGTGGCGCCGACGAGGCGGAAGTCCGCCGGCAGCCCGTTCTCGAATATGTCGTGGATGTGGCTGGGGATGTTGGAGTCGTCGGAGTTGTAGTAGGCGCTCTCCAGGAAGACCTTGCGGTCCTCCAGGACCTTCAGGAGCTTGTTCATCTGCACCGGGTGCAGCTCGCCGATCTCATCGATGAACAGCACGCCGCCGTGGGCCTTGGTGACCGCCCCCGCCTTGGGCTGCGGGATGCCGGCCATGCCCAGCGGCCCCGCGCCCTGGTATATCGGGTCGTGCACCGACCCGATGAGCGGGTCGGCGATGCCCCGCTCGTCGAAGCGCGCCGTGGTCGCGTCGACCTCGACGAACCTGGCCGTCTCGCTGAACGGCGAGTCGGGGTTGCGCTTGGCCTCCTCCAGGACGAGCCGCGCGGCGGCCGTCTTGCCGACGCCGGGCGGGCCGTAGATGATGACGTGCTGCGGGTTCGGTCCGCAGAGCACGGCGCGCAGCGCCTTGAGCCCCTGCTCCTGGCCGATGATCTCGTCGAAGGTGGTCGGCCGCGTCTTCTCGGAGAGGGGCTCAGTGAGCGAGATGGCGCGCATCTTCTTCAGCTTTTCCATTTCCTTGCGCGATTCACGTTCCACGCTGATCTTGTTCCCCTGTTGCGTGCGTAGGAGGTTCCAGAAGTAGAGGCCGATGACGGCGGCGAGGACGACCTGGATGATGGTGAACACGCTGACCCCCGAGCCCATCGCCTCCTGACCCCCCCGGACCCGTACGCGAGGTAGTATTTGCGCCCGGCGCACAATGATGCAGGGGAAATGCGAAACGGACGGGGCAAGGTGCCCCGCCCGCCAAACGTCCTCGAGCCACCGCGCGCGACCCGCCCGGTCGGCGCGGCTACGCCGTCTCTTCCTTCTTGCGCGGGTGCTTGGCGCGGTCCGCCGTGACCAAGAGCGGCTGTTCGTGGTTGAACACGACCTCCTTGGTCACCACGCAGCGGGCGATCTCCGGCCGCGACGGCACGTCGTACATGACGTCGAGCATCACGTCCTCGATGATCGCGCGCAGCCCGCGGGCGCCGGTGCCGCGCTTCATGGCCTCCTTGCCGATGGCGCGGACCGCGTCGTCCTTGAACTCAAGCTCGATGCCGTCCAGCTGGAACATCTTCTGGTACTGGCGCACCAAGGCGTTCTTGGGCTCAAGCAGGATGCGCACCAGCGCCTCCTCGTCCAGGGCGTCGAGGGTCACGATGATCGGCAGCCGGCCCACGAACTCCGGGATCATCCCGTACTTGAGCAGGTCCTCGGGCATGATCTGCGCCAGGACGCGGCCGATCTGCGGGTCGCCGCGCGACCTGATGTCGGCGCCGAACCCGATGCCCTTCTTGCCCACGCGGTTCAGGATGATCTTGTCGATGCTGTCGAAGGCGCCGCCGCAGATGAACAGGATGTTGGTCGTGTCGATCTGGATGAACTCCTGGTGCGGGTGCTTGCGGCCGCCCTGCGGCGGCACGCTGGCCACCGTCCCCTCGAGGATCTTCAAGAGCGCCTGCTGCACGCCCTCGCCCGACACGTCGCGCGTGATCGACGGGTTCTCCGACTTGCGCGCGATCTTGTCGATCTCGTCGATGTAGACGATGCCTTTCTCAGCCTTCTCGATGTCGTAGTCGGCGTTCTGGATCAGCTTGAGCAGGATGTTCTCCACGTCCTCGCCGACGTAACCGGCCTCGGTGAGCGAGGTGGCGTCGGCGATGGCGAACGGCACGTTCAGGAAGCGCGCCAGGGTCTGCGCGAGCAGGGTCTTGCCGCAGCCGGTGGGGCCGAGCATGACGATGTTGCTCTTCTGCAGCTCGACGTCGTCGGCGCGGCCGCCGATGTTGATGCGCTTGTAGTGGTTGTAGACGGCCACGGCCAGGATCTTTTTGGCCCGCTCCTGGCCGATCACGTACTGGTCGAGGAAGTCCTTTATCTCCTGGGGCTTGGGGAGGTCCTTCAGGTCAAGCTCCGCGTCTTCGGAGAGCTCTTCCTCGATGATCTCGTTGCACAGCTCGATGCACTCGTCGCAGATGTACACGCCGGGCCCGGCGACGAGGCGCCGGACCTGGTCCTGGTACTTGCCGCAGAACGAGCACTTGAGCTGGCCCTTCTCGTCGGTGAACTTGAACACCCTCCCACCCCTCCCTGGCCGCACCCGGCCCCTGGGGCCGGGCGGCCCGCCGGTCGCGGCTGTCTACTTGCGCTCGCCCGGCTTCACGATCGGCGGGCGCGAGACCAGGAGCTCGTCGATCAGCCCGTACGCCTTGGCCTCCTCGGCGCTCATGAAGAAGTCGCGCTCGGTGTCGCGCTCGATGCGGTCCAGCGGCTGGCCGCTGTGCTTGGCCAGGATGCACTGGGCGACCTCGCGCAGCTTCAGGATCTCGTCGGCGTAAATCTTGACGTCCGTCGCCCGCCCGCCGACGCCGTGCGTGGCCGGCTGGTGGATCATGATGCGCGAGTGCGGCAGCGAGAAGCGCTTGCCCTTGGCGCCCCCGGCGAGGAGCAGCGCGCCGGCGCTGGCCGCCAGGCCCACGCATATCGTCGACACGTCGGGGCGTATGTACTGCATCGTGTCGTATATCCCTAACATAGCATCGACCGACCCACCCGGAGTGTTAAGATAGATGTGCACGTCGCGCTCCGGGTCCTCGCTCTCCAGGAACAGGAGCTGGGCGATGACCAGGTTGGCGATGGCGTCGTCGATCTGCGAGCCGAGAAAGATGATGCGGTCCTTGAGCAGCCGGGAGTATATGTCGTAGGCGCGCTCACCCCGGCTGGTTTGCTCGACAACGATGGGTACGAGGTAGCTCACCGTGAATTCCCTCCCTGGCTGTCGTCGCCCGCGCCCTCTTTGCCCGCACCCTCTTCGCCCGCACCTGCGTCGGCGGCGGCGCCCGCGGCGACGGCACCCGCGTCAGTGGCGGCACCTGCGCCGGCGGCGGCGCCTGCGTCAGTGGTGGCACCTGCGTCGGCGTCATCGCGCGTGGCGGAAGAAGGTTCAGCCTCGTCCACGGGCGGCCATGCCTCATCCGCCGTGCCGTGGGCGAGGAAGGCGATCGTCTTGCGGTGGGTTATGTTATCGCGCGTGGCGTCGAGGTCGCTGGAACCCAGGAGCGCCTTATTGATCACGTCGAGCGGCTGCCGGTAGACGGCGGCAAGCCGCTTGGCCTCGCGTTCCAGGTCGGCGGGCGTCGCCTCCAGCCCCTCGCGCCGCGCGACCGCCTCCAGGACCAGCTCCCGCCGCACGGCGGCCTCGGCCCGCGGCCGCATCTCCTCGCGCAACTCGGACTCAGGCTTGCCGCGCGTCGCCGTGTACTGCTCGACGGTCACGCCGCGCGCCTTGAGGGCCTGCAGCGTCTCCTGCCACAGCGCCTCGATGTAGCGCTCGGCCATGACGCCGGGAACCTCCAGGCGCGCCTGGTCAGCCACCGCCTGCACGACGCGATCCTCGTACTCCCGGCGCGATTTGGCCCCTGCCAGGCGCAGTAACCTATTCGCCAGATCGCTCTTCAACTCCTGCAGTGTCTGAGGGCCGCCGGACTGCTTCGCCAGCTCGTCGTCGAGCGGCGGCAGCACCTTGCGCTTGACCTCGCGCACCGTCGCGCGCACCGGCAGCCGGCGGCCGGCCACGCCGCGGTTGCGGTGGTCGGCCGGGAAGTCGACCTCGATGTCGCGTACGTCGCCGGCGTGGGCGCCGATCAGCGCGTCCTCGATGCCCGGCAGGAGCGTCCCCGAGCCCACCTCGACGGTGGTGCCCTCGCCGTCGCCCTTGTCAGCCGCGGCCTTGTCAGCCGCGGCCTTCTTGCCGGCCCCGCTCTTCTCGCCGGCCTCGCCGTCGCGCACGATCTTGATGTCGCAGATGGCGAAGCTGCCCTTCTCCACGGCGCCGCCCTCGACCGACTCGAGCCGCGCCAGGCGTTCGCGCAGCGCCTCCACCTGCTCATCGACCTGGGCCGGGGTGACCTCGGGCTCCTCGCGCGGCACGCCGTCGCGCGCCGAACGATATTCGCCCAGCTCGACTTCGGGCTTGACGGTGACCGTGACCTTGAACTTCAGCGCGTTGGCCTCTTCGGGGTGCTCGGTGATGTCGATGTGGGGGCGGTCGACCGGCTCCAGGTGCGCCTCGTCCACCGCGGCCTGGTAGCCCTCGGGGATGAGTATCTCGACCGCTTCCTCCAGGAGCTTCGCCCTCCCCACGTGCCGCTCCAGCATGCCGCGGGGCGCCTTACCGCGCCTGAAGCCGGGGATGTTCACGCGCTGGACCAGGCGCCGGTAGGCGCGGTCCATGCCCCTCTCGACCTCGTCGGGGGTTAGCGAGACGGCGAGTACGGCGGTGCCACCTTCGAGTTTCTCCACCTGGGTCTGCATCTATCCAGCTCCTCCCTGGACCGGCGCCCCGGCTGGGGGCCGACCGGCCCCCCGGCTGAGGGGGCATTGGCGCGATGTGCCTGACGGCGCTGGGCACGCTTCAGGGACCGGACTGTCGCGCCCAGGCGCCGTAATATTATATCACGCGGCGCGCGCGGCGGGCAACAGGGATGGGCGCTGAAGGACTCGGATCTGCAGGGGAGCCGCCCCGCGAAGTGATACAGGCGCCAACGGCGGAAGCGTCAGCGCCTGCGACTGCCTGCCTTCGGTGATGGTGCGGGCGGGGAGATTCGAACTCCCAAGGGTTTGCCCACCAGATCCTAAGTCTGGCGCGTATGCCGTTCCGCCACGCCCGCTCCTGCCCGACCGCGCTGGGCACCGGGGCCCCGCGACGCTGCATGCGGCGCCCGCCGGCCCGTGGGCGTCTGCTTTCAAGACTGGTGGGCCATGATGGGATCGAACCATCGACAGCCCGCTTAAAAGGCGGGGGCTCTGCCACTGAGCTAATGGCCCACACCTGGCTGGGGCGGTAGGACTCGAACCTACGATAGCGGCTCCAAAGGCCGCTGCCTTACCGCTTGGCGACGCCCCAAAAGCCCTGGCGCTCCTCCCGCGCCGCAACCTGGGGTGAATGACGGGATTTGAACCCGCGGCCTCCAGGGCCACAGCCTGGCGCTCTAACCAACTGAGCTACATCCACCACAAAAGCTTTGTGCCAAGATCATGGCGCGCCCGGCAGGATTCGAACCTGCGACACTCGGATTAGAAGTCCGTCGCTCTGTCCCCTGAGCTACGGGCGCTCGCCGTCATGCCACCGCCCACCCCGCGGCCCGCCGGCGGGCGGACAATGCCTAGTGGAGCGGGTGATGGGAATCGAACCCACACAAGGGGCTTGGAAGGCCCCTGCCCTGCCACTAGGCTACACCCGCGTGCCTGTAACAAAGTATAGCACAAGCCGCGGGCGCCGTCAAAGGCGGCGTTCAATCACCTCGCACTGGAGCGGCGGTCATCCCGACCCAGGCGGGCGCCAAACCGGCCGGTCGTTCCCCCACCGGTCCGGTTGCGCCTGTGCGCGACTTCGGCTGGGACCGACAGAAGCGGTGCCTGCGGATAATTATGGGGTTAGCAGGGATTGACACAGCTGGCGGATCGTTGTATGCTGATCGACAGAGAGGGGGTGAAGTGTATGGATATGGCCGAGGTCGTCTGCATTGACGTCGCCGAGGTCGTGTGCATCGACAGCCTGTAGACCGCAGACCAGAACGAGGGTGCATACCGGTGCGGACGGCATGCAGCCTCGTTCGGCGGGTGAGGGGATGAGCACGCAAGACATGCCCGCAACCGGTGACGGGATGCCTGCGGAAGTGGCGCGGCGCGTGGCCGACCTGGCGGGCGACCCCGATCCGCGGCGTCGGGCCATTGCCCGCGGCATCGCCCGCTGGGGTTACCACCGCCCGGTGGTCGCCCCGTGGCGGGTGACGTGGGATGTTACCGCCCGCTGCAACCTCAACTGCGCCCACTGCAGCTCCGACGCCGGGTCGGCTGCCGCCTTGGAAATGGACCGGGAGCGTGCCCTCGCGATCATTGACCGCCTCGCGGCGTTCGGCATCGAGCGCATCGCCTTCACCGGCGGCGAAGTCCTGCTCCACCGCGATTTCATGGCCATCCTGGAGGCCGCCGGCGGGCGCACGATAGGGTTCACCGTCGCCACCAACGCCACCCTGGTCACCCTCGACATCGCCGCCAGGCTGAAGTCGCTGGGCACGCGCATGGTGCAGACCAGCCTTGACGGCCCCTCCCCCGGCGTCCACGACCACATGCGCGGCACCCCCGGGGCGTTCAAGGCGGCGGTGGCCGGCATCAAGCTTCTGCTTGGCGCCGGCATCCCGGTTGTGGCCACCATGACCATCACCTCGGCCAATGCCGACCTCGTCGCCCCGACCGTGGAGCTGGCGCTGGAACTCGGCATCCCCGCGTTCACGATAAACGACCTCATCCTGACCGGCCGCGCGCGCGCCGGAAAACCCGGCCCGGTGGACCAGCCGACCTACGATCGCCTCATCGCGCTCTTCGCCGACCTCCGCCGCCGCCACGGGGATCGCATCAAGCTGGCCTGGGAGGGCGCGGGGGCCCAGGGCGACCGGCCGCCGGACCGCGAGGCCTCGCTCGTCGTGTCCCGCTGCCTGGCCGCCTTCAGCCGGTTCCACATCGACGCCGCGGGAGAGGCGCACCCCTGCAACCTCATGCACCTCCCGCTGGGGAGCGTCGAAACGGTGCCCCTTGCCGACATCTGGCTCTCGCCGCCGCTAGAGCGCCTGCGCCGGCGCGACGAGCTCGGCGGCTCCTGTGGCCGGTGCGACTACCGCTACTCGTGCGGCGGCTGCCGGGCGCGGGCGTACGCTGCGACCGGCGACCTTCTGGCCGCTGACCCGCGCTGCACAAGGGGGGCCCGCACGTGACCGCGCCCTGTCGAGCACTGCTCATCGACCCCGGCGTCCGTTTCCTGGAGAAGGACCAGGCGACGCCAAAGCCCTATCCGCACATCGGAATCGCCTACATCGCCGCCGCCTGCAGGGACGCCGGCCACGAGGTGCGGGCGGTGGACGAGGCGGTAGAGGGGCCGGCGGCGGTTGAAGAGGCGCTGACCACCTATCAGCCGCACGTCGTGGGCGTTACCGCGATGACCTTCTGCCTGGGGGAGGCCGCCCGCGTCCTGGATGCCGCCCGACGCCTGGCGCCCGCGGCGTTGACCGTCCTCGGCGGGGCCCACGCCACGGCCCTGCCGGAGGCGACCCTGGATGAGGTCGCGCCCCTGGACGCTATTGTGCGCGGCGAGGGCGAGATCACCTTCCCCGACATCTGCGAGGTGGTAGCGCAGGGACTGAACGAGGCGGGCGATCTGACGCGCGACGAGGCCGTCCGCCGCCTGGCCCGCCTGCCCGGGGTGTACACGCGCCGCGGCAACGGCGGGCCGCGCCCGCCGATAAAAGACCTCGACCGCCTGAGCTTTCCGGACTGGTCGGCATTCCAGTACCAGCGCTACGCGCGCGTTGACTCGCCGCGCTTCGGCCCCGGCACCCCGCTCTACCAGATCGCCGGCAGCCGCGGCTGTCCCTTCGGTTGTTCATTCTGCTTCCCGCTGCACGGCCGGAGCTTCCGCCACCGCGCGGCGCGGTCGGTCGTGGACGAGATGGCCGCCGTCCACCAGCGCTTCGGCGCCCGGCACTTCGACTTCACCGATAGCACGGCGACCGTCAACCGTCCCCGCTTCCTGGAGCTATGCGACCTTCTTGTCGGGTCCGGCCTGAGCCAAGAGGTCAGTTGGAACTTCGAAACCCGGGTCAACCTCGTGGACGCCGAGCTGCTTGACCGTGCCCGCCGGGCCGGGGCGCAGATGGTCTGCTACGGCGTCGAGAGCGCCGACGACGAGGTCCTGGTCCGCGTCGCCAAGGGCGCCACCCGCGCCGACGCCGAGGCGGCGGTGCGGCTGAGCCGCGCGGCCGGGCTCAAGGTCAAGATCAGCCTGATCATCGGCCTGCCCTACGAGACACGGGCGGCGGCCCGGCGCACCCTGGACTTCGCCCGCCGGCTGCGCGCTGAGTATGACGTGGCGGTCAACCTGAACATCATCGACGCCTACCCCGGCACCGAGTTCTTCGCCATGGTCGACCGGGGGGCGGGCGGCACGCGTTGGATCGCCGGCCAGCGGGGCAACTGGGCCGGCTACTGCCGCAGCCGGCCGATGGTGGAGGTTGACGACCTCGACGCCGCGAGCCTCTTGGCCCTGTACCAGGAGTTCACGGACGAGGCGAAGGGGACGGGACGATGACGCCGCGCGCGCCGGTCGCGCCGGTCGTGCTGGTTGACCCCGGTGCGGCCTGGATCGAGGGCAAGGTCGCGCAGCGCGCCTACCCGCACATCGGCCTCGCCTACCTGGCCGCCGCCCTCGAGCGGGCGGGCCATGGCGTCGCGATCATCGACCAGGCCGCCGCGGGGCTGTCCGGGCCCGAGACGGCGGCGCGGGTCCTCGCCCTGCGGCCGCACCTTTTGGGCATTACGGCCGTCGCGTTCCACGCCGGGGAGGCGCTCGAACTGGCCGCGTCGTGCCGGGCCGCCGACCCGGGGCTGCGCATCGTGGTCGGCGGCGCCCACGCCAGCGCCGTCCCGCACGAGTTCCTGGCCGCGCCAGGCGTCGTCGACGCCGTGGTGCGCGGCGAGGGTGAGGACGCCATCGTTGAGCTGGCGGAGCTGACCCGCCTGGCGCGGCGCGGCGCCCGCGGCTGTGGTGATGGGGGGCGCGTCTTCCGCGACGGCCTCGCCCGCATCAACGGCGCCGTGTGGCGCACGGAGGGCGGCGCCCTGGCCCGCGCCCCGCGCCGCGCGTGGCGCCTCGACCTCGACGAGCTCGCCCCGCCCAACTGGGGCATGTACGAGTACGGCCGCTACGTGGATATCACCAGCCCGCGCTTTCGCCAGCGCATCTGGCTCTACCCCATCGCCGGCAGCCGGGGCTGCCCGTACCGCTGCTCGTTCTGCTTCCCGTCCCAGGGGCGGCGCTTCCGGCCGCGCCCCGCGGCCAACGTCGTCGCCGAGATGGGGCTCAACCTGGACCGCCACGGCGCCCGGCACTTTGATTTCACTGACTCCAACGCCACCCTGGACCGGGAACGCTTCCTGGCGCTGTGCCGGGAGGTGGTGGCGCAAGGCCTCCACCGCGAGCTGTCGTGGAACTTCGAGAGCCGCGTTGACCTCGTCGACCCCGAGGTCCTGGGGTCGGCCCGGGCGGCCGGCGCCGAGCTATGGTGCTTCGGCGCCGAGTCCGGCGACGACGCGGTGCTGGCGCGAATGGGCAAGGGCATCACCGTTGCGGCCATTGAGCGGGCCGTAATCTGGGCGACGGCGGCGGGGCTGCGCACCAAGGCCAGCTTCATTATCGGCCACCCCTACGAGACGCGGGCCTCGCTGGAGCGCACCCTGGACTTCGCCCGCAATCTGCGCGCAACCTACGGGATGGACCTGTACTTCAACCTCGTTGACCCCTACCCGGCCACATCCGTCCACGCCATGGCCGACCGCGGCCGGGGCGGGGCGCGCTGGTGCGCGGGCCAGCGCGATAACTGGGCGGTCGTCCTGCGATCCGTCCCCAGCCTTGCGCTGGGCGACCTCTCCGCGGCGGAGCTGGCCGACGCCTTCGAGCGGCGGGTGGCCGCGATCCGGGCCTTGCCCGCCCGCACGTACTATCAATGACGGCGGATACCCGCGATTCGCGAGGGGGGTTTTTCGCCATGCGTGCGCTGCTGATCGACCCCGGCCGGCGGTACCTTGAACGCGACCGCGCCATCGCCAAGCCCTATCCCCACAATGGCCTGGCCTACCTGGCCACGGTGCTGGCGCGGGAGGGATTGGGCGTGTCGGTCATCGACGCCGCCCTGGAGGGGCTCGACGAGCAGGCCGCCGCGCAGCGGGCGGTCGCCCTGCGCCCGGACGTGGTCCTGATCACGGCCATGACCTTCAACGCCGGGGCGGCGTTCCACACCGCCGCGCTGGTGCGCGAGCAGGATCCGCCGCCGCTCATCGTGCTGGGCGGGGTCCACCCCACCCTGCTGCCGCGGCGGACGCTTGAAGAATGCCCCGCCGCCGACGTCGTGGTCGCGGGCGAGGGCGAGGAGGCGGTGGTGGAGATCGCCCGCGCCCTCGACGGGGGCGGGGTCGCCGCCCTCGCCGGGCGGCCCGGCATGCACCTGCGCGGCCATCCCGAGCCGCCGCCGCCCCGGCCGATCGCCGACCTCGACCGCCTGCCGTTCCCGGACTGGGGCCTCTTCGATTACGAACGCTACCTGGCGATCCCGTCACGCTGGGGCGCGATCCACCTGTATCACCTGAACAGCAGCCGGGGTTGCCCGTACTCCTGCACCTTCTGCTCCCCCGTGCACGGCGGGCGGGTGCGCTTGCGCAGCCCGGAGAGCATCGTCGAGGAGATGGCGGTGAACCTGGCGCGGCGGGGTGCCAGGCACTTCGATCTCGCCGACAGCAACGCCACGCTGGTGCGCCCGCGATTCATGAGACTGTGCCGGCTGCTCCTCGACCGGGGGTTGGCGGGCAACGTGTCGTGGAACATCGACACCGGGCCGCACCTGGTGGACGCCGAGATGGTCCAACTGGCGCGCGCGGCCGGCTGCGGCATGGTGTCGTTCGGCCTGGAGAGCGGCGATGACGAGATGCTCAAGCGCATGCGCAAGCCGCACAGCGTCGCCGAGGCCGAGCAGGGGGTGCGCGCGGCGGTCGAAGGTGGGCTGACGGTGAAGGTGAGCTTCATCCTCGGCCATCCGGGCGAAACCCCCGCATCCGCGGAGCGCACGTTCGCCTTTGCCAGCCACCTGCGCCGGACCTACGGCGTCGAATACTACTACAACCTGGTCGACGCCTATCCCGAGACTGAGCTTTGGCGGATGGTCGAGCGGGGCGAGGCCGGCGCGCGGTGGGTCGAGGGCACGCGCGGGAACTGGGACGCTTACGGCCGCACCAGGTCGATGATCGAACTGCCCGGCCTGCCCGCGGGGGAGTTTGAGCGGCTTTACGCGCATTACACGCGGGCCCTGGACGAGGTTTCCGGGTCAAGCTTCTATGAGGGCAAGCCGGGCCGGCCGGGACGGGTCGGGACGCCCGAGGTCGTGATCATCGGCGTCGGCTTTGCGCCCGGCCATGTCACCGCGGAGGCGGCCAGCGAGCTCGGGTCGTGTCGCGCGGTGATGGGTCACGAACGCGTGCTGCGCACGGTGGCCGCCCACCTGCCGCCGGGGGTCGAGGTACTGGCCGACGCCGAGAGCCGCGAACGAGCAGCCGACTTGGCCGCGCTGCGGGCCGACCGGCTGGCCCGGACCATGGACGCGGCGCGGCGGGTGGGGAAGGTGGCCTACGTCTGCTCCGGGGATGCGGGGGTCTACAGCTACGCCGAACCGGTGCTGCGGGCCGCTCACGCCGCCGGGGTGCGGGCCCGCGTGGTGCCGGGGATCACCGCCGCCACGGCGGTGGCGGCGCGGCTGGGCGCCCCCCTGCGCGACGCCTTCGCGGTGATCGGGCTCTACGACCAGCACCTGCCCGAGGCGCTGGCGGCGGCCCGCGTAGAAGCAGCCGCAGCCGCCGACATGGTCATCGTCATCTACCTGCCCGTGCACGAGGCGGTGGCGTTCCCCGAGCTCTACCCGCCTGAGCGCTACCCCGAGGCGCACCCCATCGCCGAACGGAGTCGGGCGCGGCTCCTTTCGGCCATCTCCTGCCTGCGCCGCCACCGCGGACCCCAGACGCCGATAGGGGTAGTCACCCTCGATGGCGAAGATGTGGTCACCACCCTGGCTGAGTTCGAGCGGGTGGTACTGCCACGGGTACACCCATACTCGACCTTGATCGTTGGCAACTCGCGCACCAGGCTTTTGGGACGGGTCATGGTTACGCCGGGCCGGGACGAGGACGAATGATGCCGGAGTGCGCCGAAGTGACGCGGGGAGTGACACGGGGAGTGACGCGGGGAGTGACACGGGGAGTGACGCGGGGAGTGATGCGTGCGTGAAGGAGCGGCTCCTCACCCTGCGCGCCCTGGCGGCTGGCTCGGCCCTCGGGGCCTTCCTGTGCGTGGTCAACGTCATGGTCGCGCTCAAGAGCGGGCTGGGCTTCGGCGGCGCGCAGGTCGCCGCCTTGGCCGGCTACTTCTGGCTGCGGGCCACGGGCGGCTATTCGACGGGCGAGAACAACATCATCCAGGCCGCGGCATCGGGGGCGTACCTGTCGCTTTTTGCCATGGACAGCGCCCTCGCCGCCCACTACCTTGCGCGCGGCGTGCTCTTGCCCTGGCCGCTGTTTCTGGGCCTCAACCTCGCGGCCGTGGCGCTGGGCATCATGATGGCCGTGATGTGGCGCGAGAGCTTCATCGGCGGCAGCGGACTGCCCTTCCCCACCGGCACAGCCGCGGCTGAGCTCATTCTATCGCTGGACCGGGCCGGCGGCGGCCGGTCGCGCTACCTGTTCCTGGGCGCCCTGGCGGGCGCCGCCATCGCCCTCGTCGTGGGGCTGGGCTGGGTCCCGGCCACCCTGCCCGGGCCGCTTCTGCCCGCCCCGGCGTGGATCGGGCTGGCGCTCTCGCCGATCTTGTTCGGCATGGGCTACATCGTGGGCTGGCGAAACGGCGCCGCGGTCGCCGGCGGGTCTTTCATCTCGGCGGTCGTGTGGCTGACCCTGGAGGGGGCACGCTGCGATCTGCCGTTTTCCGCGCACGTGCTGCACCCGGTGGTGCTGAGCGGCGGCACGACCCTGCTCGTGATGAGCGCGCTGCTCACGATGGTCGCCGGCCAGCGTGCCCTGCGCCCGCGCCGGCCCGCTTCGACGAGTGGTGAAGCCCCGGCGCCGCTTCCGGCCAAAGCACCTGGGGCGCTCCGGCGCGCTCCGTCGCTGCCCTGGTGGGGCCTGGCCGTGCCCGCCCTGGCGGCCGCGGGTCTATTCTTCGTCCTGAGCCGGGATGTGTCGCGCACGCTCCTCATTCTAGCGGTGCTGCTCCCCTTATGCGCGGCGGGCGGCGTCTTCTGCACCCGCGCGGCCGGCGAGACGGGCCTGGTCCCCGCGGCCTCACTGGGTGTGATGACGTTCCTCCTGGGTGCGGTGGTCATCCGCAGCTGGGAGGGGCTCCTGTTCACGGGGGCCTTCGTCAGCGCCACCGGCCTGGCCACCCTGACCATGATGAACACGTTCCGCGCCGGAGACATACTGCATACCCCGCCCGCCCCGCTCGCAGCGGCGCAGGGGATCGGCGCCGCCAGCGGGGTGGTGGCCGGCACGCTGGGGATATACGCCCTGGCCCGCGTCTACGGCCTGGGCTCAGAGGCGCTGCCGGCGCCGGTCTCAGTGGCGTGGGGCACGCTGGTTGAGGGCCTTTCAGCGGGGAGGGTGCCGTTGGGATTGGACCTCAGGGTCGCCCTGGGCGCCGCCCTGGTGGCCGCCCTCCTGCAATGGCGGGGCATTTCGCCCGTGTGCCTGGGCGTGGGCATGATCGTGTCGCCGGCGTACGGCCTGGCCATGTTCGCCGGCGCCGCCCTGCGGCTGGCCTTCACGCGCGCCCAGGGCAGGGCCCGCGCGACGGGACGCGACGCGGCCGACCTCGTGGAGCGTGGACAAGGCCTGGCCTCGGGCCTGATCGTCGGCGAGGGCGTGGTCACGCTCCTGCTGGTCATCTACCGGCTCGTCGCGGGTTAAGGGGCAAAAGACAGCGGCCCCACCGGGGACGCACCCCGGCCGCGGGCGACCGGAACCGCTGCCCAGCCCGCCCGGTGCGGGAGCGTCCCCACGGGGCCCTGCCCGATCAACCTGCGGTTTCCCGGCACCGCAGGCCTACCCGACCTTCGACGTGCAGTTGGTGCTGCACACGGTGCGGCAGCCGTCGGCGCAGCGCGCGGAGCAGCTGAGGCCGCAGCCCAACTGGCAATCAAAGACGCCACAGGTCATGGGCGTAGCCATGGTACGGCTGCCCAGCTTGGACGTGAGATACACCTTAATCACCCCTGTCTTTCAGCGTGGTACTCAGGCGTGCCCGGCGGCGTGACTGTAGGCCGGCACGGCGCTGCGGACCTCAAGGCGCGCCGCGGGGCCGCCCTCAATGGAGATGATTCGCAACTGGGCTGCCATATCCTTCCATCAACCAACGAAAATCGTTCGCAACTTGCGGCACCATCCGCGCGCGCGGGGGACTCATTGTCGAACAGGGGCAGCCTGCGCCCCTGCCCACGAAGGAACACGCCCCCGGGACATCCAATACCCTACACGTGATCTTCGCACTCGCGCCCGCGCGGTCAATGGCGATCAAGGGGACCCCGGGGGCCGCTGCCCGGCAGGAGGAGTCGCCCGTGCGTCAGGCCCGGCTTCTTGGTGTCGTCGTGCTGCTCGCCGCCCTGGCCGCCGTCCTGGCCGCCATCCTGGCCGCCTGGGCCCTGATCCCGTGGCGGGCGCTGAGCCAGGTCGACCTCCGCCTGCCGGACGGCACGATGGCGCGGGCCACGGTGCTGGGCGGGGGGTTGGGCCCCCAGGCAGGGACGTGCCTGGACATCCGCGCCGTGGCAGACCCCGCGACGCCGTCAGGCTCCACAGTGCGCGCGTACAGGGGGCTGGGGGACAAGCGGCCGTGGAAGGTCGCCGCCGGGGACTTTGACGGCGACGGCCGCGTCGACCTGCTGGTGGGCGTGTACAAGACCACCCCCTTCGACCGTAACCTCGCGCCCCGGCCCTTCGTCTATGAACTGGGAGTCGACGAGGGCCGCATCCAGCCGCGCGCGAAGTGGCTGGGCTCGCAGTTGCCCGGCCCGTTCGCCGACCTCGCGGCCGGCGACGTCGACGCGGACGGCCGGGCCGAACTGGTGGCGCTGATGCTGGCGCCCGGGGGCGATGTCTATGTCGCCGCTTTCGGCTGGAGCGGCTTCGGCTTTCTCGGCGAGGCGCTCTCGCCCACCTTCCCCGCGCCGGGGCCGATGAGCCCGGCCCGGCCGGGGCAGGCGAATCTGGCGGTGCGCGGCTCAGAAGTGGTCTTGCCTGGCGCCGGCGCGTTCAGGTTCGTGCCCGTGCCGCCCCTGGCCCCGGCGGCGGCCCGAGACGCCGGCGTCCCCGAGATCGGGCTTGACGCGTGGCCGGGAACCCTGGAGGGACCGCTGCCGGAGGGTGCGGCCCTAGTGAAGACAATCAACCGGGGGGAAGGAAAGCGTGACGTCCTGCGCCAGGATCCTTAAGCGGGTTCGTCCTGTCCTGCTGTTTATCCTGTTCCTCGTGCTGGCGGTGAGCCCGGTCGGCTGTAACGGCTGCCGCGGGCCCGAGACCGGGGCCCCCGTGCCGCCCACCGCTACGCCCGGCAGCTCAACCCCACCGGCGGGTGAGCCCGGGACCGGGGTGGAACCGCCCGCCGGCGAGGACCCGTACACCGCCTACGTCGGGGCCTGGACGCGGCCGGCCAAGGTCACCGCCGAGTCCGGGGGGTACCGCATAACCCTCCCCGAGGGCCAGGGCGTCTTCTTCTCCCAGGATCCCGGCTACGCCCCGGTCGCAGTGCGCCCCGCCGTGGTGCCCTACACCGTGAAGCCCGACCTCTCGAACCTCGCCAACCTCCAGAGCTTCGCCGGTCTTTCGCCCGAGCAGCGGCGATACCTCGCCGAGAACATGTTCGTGGCGGCGCAGAGCCAGGACGAGCAGCTCTTTTTCGTTTATGACGCGAACAAGTACCGGCAGGTCCCCAGCTTCTACACCACCGACGTGTTCTTGCAGCTCTACCACCTCATCTACGACTTCGCCCTGCGCGACATGGAGCTCCTGTTCCTCAAGCCGGCCGCGGAGGAGCTCACCGTCGCCATGCTCCAGCGCTCGGTCCAAGACTACGCGGCGGCGAAGGACCCGCTGGTGAAGGCCGCATCGTGCAAGAACGCGGCGTACTTCGCCACCGCCGCGGCGCTCCTCGGCGTCCCCCCGGCGTCTCTGCCCGGGCTCCCCGGGGACGCCCGCGCGCTGGCTGACCGGGAGACGGCGCTGGTCATGGCTCACGCCGGCCGCCTGCCGTCGGCGCTCTTCCCCTGGCAGCTCGACTACACCCAGTTCATCCCGCGCGGCCACTACACGCGCACCCCGGAGCTGGAGAGCTACTTCCGCGCCATGATGTGGTACGGCCTGGCGCCGTTCCCCGCCCGCTGCCTGAAGGACGGCCAGGAAGTCCGGGCCGACGAGCAGCTGGTGCAGGCCCTGCTCATGGCCCGCGCCACCGCGGACGCGGGCGTGGGCGCCCTGTGGGAGAAGATATACGAGCCCACGGTGTTCTTTGTGGGCAAGACCGACGACCTCAGCATGCCCGAAGCCCGGCGCATGATGGCGGCGATCTGGGGCAGCTCGCCGCAGCTCGACGCCCTGGCCGACGGGGCCAGCCTCGACCGGCTCGTGGCGGAGATGGAGAAGCCGGAGAACCAGCCGCGCATCAAGCAGGTGCTGGAGGGCATCCCCACCAGCGTGCAGTTCCGGTTCATGGGCCAGCGCTACCTCCCCGACTCGGAGATCCTGCAGGAGCTTTCATCCTGGCCGCAGCGGCCCCTGCCCAAGGGGCTCGACGTGCCGGGCGTCCTGGGGTCCGCGCGCGCCGAGAACCTGTTGTTCGACCTGTACCGCGAGCCCGACGCATGGCCGGACTACGCCGTCAAGTTCCCCAGGCTGCAGCAGCAGTTCGCGGCCCTGCCGGGGGAGACATGGCGCTCGAACCTTTATCACGGCTGGCTCTGGGCGCTTGGGCCGCTTGTCGCCGAGAAGCCCGCCGGCGCGCCCGCCTTCATGCGGTCGGCGGCGTGGCCGGCCAAGGCCCTGGAGACCTACCTGGGTAGCTGGTCGGAGCTGCGCCACGACACCCTGCTCTACGGCAAGGCGATGGCCGCCGAGGCCGGGGATGGCTGGGAGATTACGCCGCAGTACGTCGAGCCCGAGCCGGAGTTCTTCAACCGCCTGACGTGGCTGGTCAACCAGACCGGCTGCGGCCTGGCCGCGCGGGGCCTCTTGACCGAGAAGACCGCCAGCGTCCTGGCAGGCTTCCGCGACGAGCTCGTCTTCGTGCGGGACGTGGCAGAAAGGGAGCTGACCGCGGGCAAGCTCAGCGAGGATGAGCTGAACCACCTGCGCGACCTGGGCGGCGTCATCGAGCGCCTGTCGATCAGCACCATCGGCCCGTACGGGCACTGGGGGAACCTGCTCAGCGACGTGGAGAAGCACATGGCGGTGATCGCCGACGTCGGCACCTCCGGCGGCACGTGCCTGGAGGTCGGCGTCGGGCCGGCCAAGCACATCTACGTCGTGTTCCCCTTCGACGGCAAGCTGTACATCGGCCGGGGCGCGATGTTCGCGTACCACGAGTTCCAGTGGCCGATCACCGACCGGCTCACGGATGAGGCGTGGCAGGGGATGGTGAAGGCGGGCAAGGCCCCGGAGCAGCAGGAGTGGATCCGCGCCTACACCATCGGCCAGCCGGTGGAGCCGGCGGAGCCGGCGCGGTAGCGCGACAAGGCGACCGCCAACATCGAGGCCGCATCAAGGAGGGCCCCCGCGCGGGGGCCCTCATCAGTCGCGGTGCGTCCCGCCCCACCGGGGCGGCGCTGCGGCCGGCACTTGAGATGGCATCGGGGAGGGCCCCCGCGCGGGGCCCAGGCCGGGCCGGCCGCGCTGGTTGGGCTGGCCGGAGGAGGCTGCCGGCGTCCGGGGCGATAGGGAGCGGCGACCTTTGATCCTAGACCGGTCCGCCGCCGCCCTTGCATTCGTAGGCGCACCCGGCGGTGCAGCTCTGGTAACAGCCACCGCTGCAGCCGGTGAAGCAGCCGTTGACGCACGTATCGCCGCAGCCGGTCACGCATCCGCCAACACAGTTGTCCTTGCAGTCAGCGCAGCAGAGAAGGGTCAGGAACCCTCCCGGCCTAGACCGCTGCCAGCTTATTCCATCAGTGCAGAAAATCCTTTCGGGTGATGCCCAGTTCGTGGATGATGGTGCATGCCTGATCATGTGTGAAACCGCCGTTATGGGGAGACAACACAGCAAAGCGCGGCTTCCCATCGACAAGCCGTTCCCAGCTTCGATGAGCGCCGCAGCCACCTCCCGAAGGAACCGCACCTGCCCCTTAAGGGCCGCCTCTAGTTCAGCAAGCTTGATGAAGCCCGCGCCCCCTACGCCATGGCCATTTGCAGTCTGCGGTCAGGCACCTCCGCCCATGACCTTGATGCACGCCTCATTGCCTGTATCCAGTGAGGCCGGGGAACTGACCCGCCCCCGCAGGAGTATCCTCTGACTCTCGCCAAGGTCGGAGGTGTGCTTCAGGAAACATCAACCTCGGTCGGCGACCACGTGGCGATGCCGTACAGGACGCCGTCCGCCGCACCCCAGCAACTTCTAACCGCCGATCACCGCCTCCGGTGGGGAGTCCGTTTGCAGCCTCGTTTGCGGCAGAGAAAGGAGACGAGGAGGATGCCTTCCAACGACAGGTCATGGGCCGTTGACGACCCCCGACCGGCCACCGGGGTTGCACAGCCTCTCAGCCCTTAAGCTTGATACCGGCCTTCGCAAGTCGTTCAACTATTTGACGCCGGGCTCGGTCAAAACTCGGGTCCTCCCGCAGGCTTTTTAGGTACGCCTGCAAGTCTGGGTCGGCGTCGGTTGACAGTGGGACAGTCCTGCACTGCCCGGGAGCACCTGAGTCAGAGCGTGTTGCTCGGGACATTCCAGACAGCACCTCCCCTCGTCACGCGGATGTCCTTAAAGCGCCCTGCAACTGTTCTAGCGCCAAACACAACTCCAGTATCCTCGCGGCCAGTTTGGCCACGTCCTGGTCATCCTGCGACAGGCAATCTGTCACACTACCATCTATGTTCAATACACCGACTCGTTTCCCCTTTACAGAAAGTGGGATACATAGCAGTGTGTAGTAGTCGTGGGTTCTATGCAGATTCTCTGTAAATCTGGTGTCGCGGGTACGGTCAGGCACGTACTGCGTCTTCTCTGTGAAAAAAGCCACACCCGCCACGGAGTCGGGGCCCAATCGCAATCTGTCAGTTCCGTCTCGGCTGTAGTTGTGACCTATCCTGATCTTTAGCATCGGGCTCGCACCAGTTGCCTCCTCACTTGCTGGCACCAGTAGTGCCACCCGGAAGAAGGCCTTCTTCGAGAACATGGCAGACAATGAACCCAGAACCCTCATGACTGTGAAGGCCAGCCTTGGCTCAAATTGGTCGGTTTCGAATAGCAGGTCGCTGACTTCCTTAAGAATAGACGTAAGGTTCCTGCTTCTCAGGTTGGACAGGTCAAGCAAGGAGGCAAACTCGCTTGCGGCCCGGTTAAGAATCGCCAGTTGCTCTCGTCGTTGCCTGAATCGCCCCCACCAGGCGCTCACCGAGTGCGCTGCCATTTTGAGGGTGAACTTGGCGGCTGCAGCAGCGGCCTCTTGGGCAACAGGATCTAGTGGGCTGCTCACACCGGCTTACAACCCCTCTGCCGGCTCGGGTTATGCGGAAATGTCAGGCGCCGGAAATCGTGGGAACATGCCCTTGTTTTAGGTTCCGCAGAGCAGCCCCTCAACTCCTGCCAGTCTGCTCAGTGCACTGCAACCCATTCCACCCCATTTGACTCTCTATTGTGGGTTTCCTAGCTCGCAGAATCGTTCGACACAGACTGACACAGTCCCGTGATGCGGAGCAGGGGGACAGGCTCCCCCTGAATGCTGCCCCGGAAAGAGAAGAACGCCCCCGCCGAGCTGCGCCGCGCGGGCCTACCACAGCTGCGGGTCCACGACCTGCGCCATGTTCATGCCGCGCTGCTCCTCGGCCGCGGGGTGCATCCCAAGGTCGTCGCCGACCGCCTCGGCCACTCGGAGATCCGCCTGACCCTGGACCTCCACAGCCACGCGCTCCCAGACATCCAGCGCGACGCGGTCAGGGCAATGGACGAGGTGCTGCCCGAGATCGGCCTGCCCGCCGTCCGCCGGAAGCCGCGTTAGCAAAGCGTTAGCAGACTCGCTTGTTCGGGCAGCTCTGGGATGAAAAGACAGCGCCGCAATCGCTTGCGGCGCCTTGTTTTCAATTGGTCGGGGCGCCCGGATTTGAACCGGGGACCTCTTGCTCCCAAAGCAAGCGTGCTACCAAGCTGCACCACGCCCCGCCGGAACGTCGCTGAAGTACGAGGAACACGACCCCGCGCCTCGCCCCCGTCCGCCTATTCCCCAGGCAATCAGGCGGGGCCATGCCCCACAGCTTGCGGCACACCCAGTATACCGCAGGCGCGGCGGCAAGTCAACGCGACCGTGGCTCATCCCTGGCCCGCTGCGGCGGCTCAGCCCTGGTCCGCGGCGGCGGAGTTCGGCTGGCCGAGCACGGCCAGATGCGGCCGCACCTGGGGGCCATCGAGCTCAAGGATGGCGTAGGCGTAGGGGTGGGGGCCGACGGGCGCGTGGGGGCTGCCGGGGTTCAGGAGCAGCACGCCGTGGACGGCGATGGCGCGACCGAGGTGCGTGTGGCCGAAGATGGCGATGTCGGCCTTCAGTTCGAGGGCGCGGCTGGCCAGCACGCGCAGGCCGCGCTTGACCCGGTACTGGTGGCCGTGGGTGACGAAGATGCGGTGGCCGTTGACCTCGAGGAGCTTCTCCGGCGGCCCGTCGACGTGGTGGTCGCAGTTGCCCGTCACCGCCACCACCCGCACGTCGCGCGTGGCCGCCAGCCGCGACGCATCCTCGTAGTTGTCGCCGGCGTGGACCAGGAAATCGACCGGTGCCATCTCGTCCAGGGCCTGCACCGCCAGGCGCAGGTTGCCGTGTGTATCGCTCATGACCCCGATCCGGATCACGCCCGCACCCCCCGCCCAACTTGTACTCCGCCTCGCCTCTCGCGTCAGATGCGCGCCCCCTCGCCCGCCCCCCGCGCCGCCGGGGCCAGGATCCCCGCCAGCTTGGGCTTCAGGTCGCGCAGGGCGCGGGCGCGATGGCTCAGGGCGTTCTTCTGCGCCCTCTCAAGCTCCGCCATCGTCAGGCCCAGCCCCTCGACCTCGAACAGTGGGTCGTAGCCGAAGCCGCATGTGCCCCGCGGCGCGGCGGCGATACGGCCGCGGCACTCCCCCGCGCCCAGGACGACGTCGCCGCCGGGGGCGGCGCACGCCACCGCGCAGGCGAAGCGCGCCGAGCGCGCCGCCGGGGCTACCCCGGCCATGAGGGCGAGGAGCTTGGCGTTGTTCTCGGCGTCGGTCGCGTCAGGCCCGGCGAAGCGCGCCGAGAGCACCCCCGGCCGGCCCCCCAGGGCGTCGACGACGAGCCCCGAGTCATCGGCCAGCGCGAACGTGCCCGAGGCGGAGGCCGCCGCGCGCGCCTTGAGGACGGCGTTTTCGGCGAAGGTCGCCCCCGTCTCGGGCCCGAGGTCGAGCGGCTCAGCCGGCGTGGCGAACTCGATGCCCAAGTCGCCCAGGATGGCCGCGATCTCGGCCCGCTTGCCGGGGTTCGTCGTCACCAGCAGGAGGCGCGGGCGCGCGCCCGCCGCGCCCGCGGCGCCCGCGGCGCCCGCGCTCATTGCCGTGCCCCGGCGAGGGCCGCCGCCGCCCGCAGCGCCACCTCGTTCCCCAAGGCCCCCAGCGCCTGGCGCTCAAGGGCAACGAGGTCCACGATGCCGCGGCGCGCCAGCTCAAGGAGTGCGTTCATCTGCTCGCGGCTGAACGGCCCGCCCTCGCCCGTGCCCTGAACCTCAACCAGGGCGCCGTTGCCCGTCATGACCACGTTCATGTCCACGTGCGCCCGCGCGTCCTCCTCGAAGCGCAGGTCGAGGAGCAGCTCGCCGGCGACGACGCCGACGCTGGTGGCGGCCAGGAAATCGCGCACCGGCAGCGCCGGCAGGTCGGCGACGCGCCGCAGGTGGTCAAGCGCGTCGACGAGGGCGACAAACCCGCCCGTCACCGCTGCCGTGCGCGTGCCGCCGTCGGCCTGCAGCACGTCGCAGTCGATCCACACCGTCCGCTCGCCCAGCGCCCCAAGGTCCGTCACCGCCCGCAGGGCGCGGCCGATGAGCCGCTGTATCTCGTACGTGCGCCCGGTGGCGCGGCCGGTCGTCGCCTCGCGCGTGCCGCGTTCCGGGGTCGCCCGCGGCAGCATGCCGTACTCGGCCGACACCCAGCCCCGGCCCGCCCCGCGCAAGAACGGCGGCACCCTGTCGTCCAAAGACGCCGTGCACACGACGCGCGTGTCGCCCAGCTCGATGAGCACGGACCCCTCGGCGAACTTTATGTAGTTGCGGGCAATGCGCAGCGGCCTGATGTCAGATGCGCCGCGGCCGTCGATCCTCGCCATTCGCCCACCCCCGTCGCCCGCCCCGACTATTATGCCAGTCGCGATGAACTGTCAATCCCCGCGCCCACAGCCCGTGCCAACAGCCCGCGCCCTACTTCCCCTTGCGGTACGCGAACACGCCACCCAGCACGCGGCGCGGCTCGAAGGTGGTCACGAACGCCTCCGGCTCGCGCTCGCGCAGGAGCTTGAGCAGGGCGCCGACGTGCCGCCGCCGCACCGAGACGAACAGGATCTGCCGCGGGCCGTCGCGCCCCTCGCCGTCGACCACCGTGACCCCGAAGCCCTTCTGCCGCAGCTCGTCGACGAGCTGTCCGGCCTCGCCATGCGCCAGCACCACCTGCACCGTCAAGAACCCCAGCGCCAGCTTCTCCTCGAGCAGCGCCCCGGTGAGCGTGCCCGTGGCGAAGCCCAGGGCGTAGGCGACCAGGTTGGCCCAGTTGTCGAGGTGCAGCATCACCTGGCCCAGGGCGGTGATGAAGATGAGCACCTCGAAGAAGCCGATGATCGCCGCCTGCACGCGCTGGCCACGCATGGTCATGAGCATGCGCACGGTGCCCAGCGAGACATCGCACACGCGGGCGCAGAAAATGAACAGGTAGCCCAGTAGCGCCTCCAAGCAGAAAGCACCTCCCCTCCCAGACGATTCGACCTCCAGCCCCCCGCACCCTGCGCCGGGGGGATGGTGAAAGGAAATAACCGGGGCCGCCGTGACTCCGGCGGCCCCAGCAGGCTGATTGCGTTGTGGCCAACGCGCGGCGAGGGAATCGCCCGCACCAGCGGGCTACCCGGCTCCCCGGCTACCCGCGCAGGCTGCCCAGGAAGCGCTCCAGGGCGCGCGCAAGCGCCTCGGCGACGCGCTTGCGGAAGGCGGGGTCCAGGAGCAGCCGCTCCTCGCCGGGGTTGGACAGAAACGCCACCTCGACCAGCGCCGCCGGGGCGTGGCCCTCGCGCAGGACGGCGAAATCCTCACTGCGCAGGCCGCGGTCGGGGACGCCCACAGTCAGCATCTCCTCGTGCACCAGCCGCGCCAGCTCCGCGCTCTGCGGGTTGTTTTCGTACCAGTAGACCTCGACCCCGACCTTGGCCTGGACCTTGAACGAGTTGCAGTGTATCGAGAGGAAGACGTCGGCCGCGGCGGCGTCGGCGATCTGCGGCCGGGTATAAAGGTCAACCGTCTCGTCGGCGGAGCGGGTGAGCGTCACCTGCGCCCCGCCCGCGCGCAGGATGGCCGCCAGCTCGCGCGCGATGGCGATGTTGATGTTCTTCTCGTACGTGCCCGACGGCCCGATGGCGCCGGGGTCGGTGCCGCCGTGACCGGGGTCGAGCACGATGCGCTTGCCCGATGGCGCGGAGCGGAACAGGTTGACGTCCAGGCCGCGCCCGGTGATGGCGATCTCGTGGCCGGAGTACGCGGTGAGTTGGAGCACGACGCGCACCACGGCTGGCTCGGCCGAGAACTGCGCCCAGGTGATCTTCTGCAGCGGGCCCGAATCGACCACGACCTCCCCCGGCGGGATGCCCAGTGTGGCGTGGGGGATGTCCACGGCCAGCCGCAGCGGGTCGTTGAGGATGAACGTCGTCGCCCCCGCCGGCATGTCGGCCTCGATGCGCACGCGCACGCCGGATGACGACTTCTCCCAGGCGACGTCCTGGACGCGGCTCAGGAAGTAGATGTCCACGCCATTGGGGGTGGGGAACGCCTCGTAGCCCAGTGGCCGCCGCAGGTCGGCCTCGACGCGCACGACGTCCGGCGCGACGGATTGCTGCGACGCCCGGATCCGCTGCACGACCTCGTTCTTCACGACGGTCTCCGCGGGCACGCCCGGGCTCAACGACGAGTTGGGCACGTCAACCACCAGCCGCACCGGGCTCGACACGAGGCTCACCGTGGGCGTGATCGGGCCGGTGGCCTCGATCACCAGCGCCCGGCCGTCAGCGCGCGCCTCGAGGGCGGCGCGCGTCACCTTGTAGCCGACCTCGACGGCGAGGTCGTTCGAGCCGGAGACGGGCACGACGCGGTAGCGCACGGGCTCGTTGAGGTCGATGACGACGCGCGACAGGGGCGGGTCGAGGCTCATCATGCCGGTGCGGATCTGCAGGACGTTGCCGTCCTGGATCGGCAGCACCTGGTCGGGGTACTGCAGGCGCGCGCCGTCGAGGTCGAGGCTGATGTACGGGAGGCCGCTCTCGGCGGCGTCCGACGCCGACGCCGACCACTTGGCCGGGCCGGTGACGTGCACGGTGATGCGGAAGCACGAAGCCTCGCGCGCCCAGTTGATGCCCGTCACGCGCACGCTCTCGACGCGCACGACGCGGCCCGGCTCGTCCCAGGTCACCTCAGCCCCCAGCGCCTCGCCGATGAAGCGCAGCGGCACCATGGTGCGGCCGTTGACGATCTGCGCCGGCACATCCAGGGTCACCGGCGCCCCGTTGACCTGCGCGTCCTTCGAGCCGACGCGAAGGGCGACGGTGCGGCCGCCCGGGGCCACGACGTCGACGCGGCGGGCGGCTGGGTCCCACGTCACCCGGGCGCCCAGGTACTCCGAGATGACGCGTATGGGCACCAGGGTGCGGCCGTCGCGGAGGAGCGGGGGCACGTCGGTGGTGACGGCGCGGCCGTCGATGACCAGCGCGATCTGGGGGGCGGAGGCCGCGGCGGGCTTCCCCGCGGCGGGCGCCAGGAGCACCATCATTGCGCAGAGGACGGCCAAAGATACGCGCAAGCGGCGCGCATTCATGTCTCTCCCCCCAAAAGGGCCCCCACTTAATGCCGGGTCGGGCCGTCACCGGCCCGCCGTCAAGTGGAATTCAACGGCTCCCCAGCCCTATCCTGCACCGGGAGTCAATTGTCACCGTGCCAATTCATGGCGCCAGAGGCAGCCCCAGCAAGGCGGCGGCGTTGTCGTGGAACATCTTCCTGATGTCAGCGGCGGGCAGGTTGAGCCAGTGGCAGACGCGGAGCTGGTCCTGCAGGTAGCGCGCCGCAAACCCGCGCGGGAACCAGCTTGAGTCGGTGCCGAACAGGATGCGCCCCGGCCCCAGGGTCTCGTACGATTTGCGGAACAGGGACTCGAGGTCCAGGGGGTACGGCATCCAGCGCATCCACTGGTTTGAGCCCGAGGTATCCACGTACACGTTGGGGTACGCCCAGGCGAGGTGCAGGAGCTCCTGCCAGTAGCCGCAGCCGAAGTGCGGCACCACCAGCGGCAGCGCCGGGTGGGCGGCGGCGACGCCCGCCACCGCCAGCGGGCTGATGTTCTGGCCGCTCACGATGCCGCCGGCGTGGCCCAGGAGGCCGAAGTGGATGAGCACCGGCAGGCGGCGTTCCTCGCAGTAGCGCCACAGCGGCTCGAAGCGCTCGTCCTGGAGCGGGGAGCGTACCTCGGGGCCGATTATCTTGTAGCCGCAGAGCCCGAGCTCCTCCACGGCCCGCCGCAGTTCGTCGAGCGCCCCCGGCGCCTCCGGGTCGTGGTGGGCGAAGCCGCGGAAGCGGCCGGGGTGGGCGCGCACTGCCGCCGCCAGGGAGTCGTTGCCGCCCCCGGTGACGAAGTTGACGCAGCGCAGGCCATGGCGGTCGACCTCGGCCGCCCAGCGCGCGATGAGCTCCTCCGCCGTGAGGCTCCAGTCAGGCTCGGGCAGGCCCCACTCGCGCTTCATGCGCTCCCAGCGCTTCTCGGCGTAGGCGGCTACCGGGTCTTCTGCCCGGCGGCCGCGGCCGCGCTTTTTGGCGCGTCCCCCCGTCCAGCCCACGGGCAGGTGGGCGTGAAAGTCGATGACCGGCGTCTCATGAGTCAAGCCATGACCCTCCCCCCGCGCATCCGGGGCGGCGGCAACAGCCGGCAGCCGCCAGCAGCCGCTCGTCCCGGCGCCACACGAATAGGGTTTCTGGAGACCCTCGCCAAATCCTGCGTCGCTTGCGTCGCTTGTGTCCTTTGCGTCGCGGGCGGGGCCGCGCCCGCGGACGACTCAGGCAGCGGTATAGCCACCATTGACTGTTTCACCAAGGCGTGAAATAATCTTGACATGGGCAATCGGCGCGGCTACGGCAGGCTGTGGGGGAATCGCAACTTCGCCACGATACTCGCCTCCCAGGCGGCGGGGGACATCGGCCAGGGGCTCAGCTCCGTCGTCCTCACGTGGTACGTGCTGGAGCAGGGCGGCCCGGCCATGTTGGGCATCCTCATCTCCGGGCGGTGTCTACCCTACCTGCTGTTCTCGGCCCTGGCCGGGGTGGCCGCCGACCGCATCGACCGGCGCCGCGCGATGATCGTCGCTGACGGCCTCACCGCCCTGGTCGCACTGCTGTTCCCCGTTCTCGCCGGGGCCGGGCTTCTCGGGGCGTGGACGGCGGTGGCGCTGGGCTTCGCCTTTGACACCCTGCGCGAGTTCTCCTCGGTGGCCCGGCGGTCGCTGGTGCCGCGCGTAGTGCCGCGCGACGCGTACGTCTCGGCGGTGAGCCTGAACAGCGTCACCTTCCGCCTGGGCAACACGGTCGGGGCGGGGCTGGTCGGCCTGCTGTCGCGGGCGTTCGGGCTCATCAACCTGTACGCCCTGATCGGCGCCTGCATGGCCGTCGCCGCCGTGGCGGCCTCGACCATGCGCGCGCCGCGCGAGGTGACGGCGGGGCCGGGCGAGCTCGCCCGCGCGCGCGCCGCGGCCCAGCCCAACCTGGTGCGCGCCGTCGCCGCCGACCTCGTCCAGGGCTTCCGGGCGGCGCTCAAGAACCCGTTCCTGCGCACCGTGTTCACCCTCGACGGGCTGTACTTCACGTTCGCCCACGGCCCGCTGATGGTCGGCCTGCCGATGCTGATCAAGTCGCTGGGCGGGGACGCCGGCACGCTGGGCTTCGTGCAGGCGGCGGGCTCAGGCATGTCGCTGCTGGTCGTCATCCTGGCCGGCCAGTACCTGAGCGTGGCGCGCTACGGCACGATACTGGCGGGCGGCTGGCTGGGGTTCGCGCTGGCGATTTTCGCGGTCGGGTTTTCGACCAGCCCAGGCATGGCCGCGATCGCGTACTCCGTCCAGCAGAGCTGCGGCTTCCTGGTCCCCCTGAGCTCGCAGCTGATCATCCAGAACAAGGTGCCCCCAGATGAGCTGGGCAAGGCGTTTGGGGTCTGGGATACAATTGCGCCGGGGTTCGGCGTCGTCTCGGCCGCGCTCGCGGGCATCGCCGCCCGCACCGTGCCCGTCCCCGTCCTGTTCTGCGTCGGCGGCGCCGTGTCGCTGACGGCCACCCTCATCGCCCGCCTCTCGGTGGTGTGGCGCGAGGGATAGGTCAGGGAGAGCGGGCGACCACGAGCATGCTCGGCGACTGCCCGGTGAGCGGGGAATGGTCGTAGTCGCCATAGAACGAGGGATCCTTGAAACCCTCCGCTTCAAGCATCAAGGTCAGTTCGGCCAGGGACAGGGGCCGCATCGTCATGATGGTCGCGTGCTTTCGTACCGAACCTGTGCTGTTGTCGATCTCCTCGACCACATAGAAAAGCCTCACCGTCTGGGTCAAGCGTTCGGAGCGCCGGCTGACAGTCGTCAAGATGGTCTGGTCCGTCGCCGGGTTCAGGATCATGCTATCCAGGTGCAGCACCCCCTCGTCCGTCGCCCGGCCGCTCCCCGGTCGCAGGTCCAGAACCAGCTTGCCGCCGGGCTTCAGGTGGCGGCGGGCGTTGGCCAGCACGGCACGCTGATCCTCCGCGGTGGGAAACTCAAGGAGGACGTTCCGGGAGACATAGGCCATGTCGAACACCTTGCCCAGGGACACCGCCTTCACGTCGCCCTCGACCAGCGTCACCGCCTGCTGCACCGCAGCCGTTTGGCCGGCCAGCTTCTTCCTGGCGCGCTCGAGCATGGGCCGGCACAGGTCGACCCCGGTGACCGAGAAGCCCTCCCGCGCCAGGTCTATTGTCAGCCGCCCCGTGCCCGCCCCGAACTCCAAAAGCTCCTTGCCCGCGTCCCTCGCGTGCTGGAGGAAGAAGGGCAGGTCCTGGTTGAAGAGGGCGTAGTGCAGGTCATAGTGTTCGGCGAATACCTCGTAGAAACCCACGTCTCAGGCCTCCTTTGCCGTCCCCGCCTCGCTCCGGCCACGCCTCAACATGCGGCGGCTGACCAGCAGCGCCGGCACCGCCAGCACCAGCATGTACAATCCGGAGCTGATCATGACCGCGCGGGCGCCGAATGTGTCGTTGACCACGCCGCTGACGAGCATGCCGACTACATTGCTGGTGGTCGTCAACGCTCCGTAAACGGAGAACACCCGGCCTATAAACGCCTGGGACATGCGCCTCATGAGAGTGGTATCGTTGGCGACAGTGAGCAACCCATCGCATATACCGGCCAGGAAGAGCAGGGTGCACCCGATGACCAGCGTGTTGGAGAGGCCGAAAAGGGTGTCAAGTACACCGACGAAGGCGATACCGCCGATGAGCAGCGGGATCGGCTGGAGGCGGTTGGACACCGCGCGCGTGGCCAGCGCGCCGATGATCGAGCCCGCGCCGACGGCGGCGTAAAGGTAAGATACCGCCGCCGTGCCGACATTCCAGACATCGCTTGCGAAGACGACCATCACCACGCTCGACATCCCCACGCCGAGGATCCAGAGGGAGTAGAACACGATGAGGAAAAGAGTGACCCTGTCCTGCACCACGTGGCGGAGGCCTGCGACGAATTCGCGCCACATGCCGCCGCTGGGGGCGCCGGGGCCCAAGTCATGGCCGGTGCCGGGGACCGGTAAGGGCCGCTGGCCGGGGATGACGAGAAGGATGAGCCCTGAGGTCAGGAACGAGGCGGCGTTGAGGAGGAACACGTTGTACGGGCCGATGGCGCCGGCGAGGACCCCGCCCGCCAGCGTGCCCATGAGCATGACGATGTTGCTTGTCCCCTCGAGCCAGCCGTTGGCCGTCACGAGCTGGTCCTTGGGCATGACGCAGGCAACGGCCGCTGCCCGGGCGGGCCTGAACAGGGACGAAGCGGTCGAAAGCAGGATGTTGAGCGCGATGACCAACCATACCCCCGCCGGCGTGCGCACGAACAGGAAACCCAACACCAGTAGAAACCGTGCCATGTCAGAGCCGATCATGATCCATTTGCGATCCCAGCGATCAGCCAGAACCCCGGCTACCGCGCCCATGAACAGGGCCGGCAGCACCTTGCTCGCCAGCATGACGCCGACTGCCAGGCCAGACCCCGTCAAGTCGTAAACGAGCACCATGAGGGCCATGGCATGAAGCCAGTCGCCCAGGACGGATACCGCATTGGCAAGCCAGATAGCGGCATATGTTTGGTTGCGCCACGGGCTCCCCTTCGGCGCGCTCACGCCTGGCGCTCCTCGGCGACCAGGACGCCCATCTCGGTGAGTTGCGTGCAGAACGGCTCGATCTCGTCCTTGAGGTCGCCGCGCGCGGTGGCCGCGACGAATCCGGCTTGAAGATCATCCGCGGCCCGCGAACCATCGCACAGTTCAAGTAGGGCTGCGGATTCCTTGTTGAGCTGGTAGACGAGGGTCGTCACACGGTTGTATGCGAGGACCGCTTCACCCTCAACGCGCCAGGTTATGTCGGGGCTCACCCGGTAGTACTTCACAGTCTCTCCTCCAGCGGGGTTTTGTTGTCGGGCTGGCATGCCGTGGGTGAGTACCAGCACCGCGGATCCTCCGCGAGTACGTCGCCGCTATAGGCCAGGGCCGTGCTCCGGCACCCGCCGCATACGTGACGGTACTCACACCTGCCACAGCGTCCCTTGAGGCGTTCGCGGTCACGCAGGCCGAGCATCACCGGCGAGGAGCGCCATATCTCGGCCATCGATTGCGTGCGGATGTTGCCGGCGACGAGGGGCATGAGGTTGCAGGGCGTGACGTCGCCCGTCTCCGTGAGGCGCATCGTTGACCACCCCGCCGTACAGCCGATCACGAACGGGTTTTTGCCGTAGTCCGGGTCAACGAGGCAGTACAGCGTCTCGTGGTGCGTGGCAAGTTCGACCCGGCCGGCCAGGCGGCGGCGCTCGTCGCGCCAGAACTCGAAGAATTCGCGGTACTTGTCCACGCTCAGGTCAAGATCGATAGGCCCGCGCCCGGTCGCCACGTACAGGGATGTGCTGTGGAACGTGCAGCCCAGTTCCTCGGCAAGCTTTATTATGGATTTGACCTGGGCGTAGTTGATGGACATGAGACACGTGGTGATGCCGGTGCGCACCCCCATCGCACGGGCCCGCTGGAGAAGATTGACGGCGGAATCGAACGCGTCTTCTCTCATGATGCTGTTGTGAGTCACCTTATCCGCCGCATGAAGACTGACACACAGGCGGGACAGGTTCATGGTCGCCAGGGCACGAAGCTGGTCATCGGGAACATGGAGCCCGTTCGTCGAGATCGATACTGACACCCGGCCGCGCAAGAGCTCGGCGAGGACAGGGACGAGGTCGGGGCGCAAGAACGGCTCGCCGCCCACGATGGCCACGTGGAGCACGCCCATGGCCACAAACTGACGTGCCGCGGCGATGCACTCATCCGTCGTGAGCTCGCCGGGGTTCCGGCGTCCCGAGCGGGAGTAGCACATCACACACGCCGCGTTACACGCCGCCGTGACGTCCCAGTTCGCCACGAGGGGAGCGCTATAGGGCCTCCTCGGCCCGTACACAACATTGTCGATGTCGGTCATGTCATCATCCCACACGTACAGAATTCCTGATGGCGTAGGGGCGGGGGAAACGAGAAACCGGATCCAGGCCCCTAGTCGGTTCTAGGCGACAACGGCCCAGGTGAAGTCGTGGAGCCGGCCGACGACCTTAGCCCACATGCCCAACCCTCCTCTCGATGCCGTGTCCCCTACGCCAAGGGGTCACACCTCACGCCAGCAAAGCGGGTCCTCGGCAAAGAGGTCGCCAGTGATCGAGTACGCCGTCGATCGGCATCCTCCGCATTGGTGACGAAACTCACAGCGTCGGCACTTCCCCTTCAGGTTGTCCTTGCAGCGGATGGCTCGCATGACCGGTGCCTCGTGCCAGATGTGATCCAGGGATTCCGTCCTGAGCGACCCGGCACGGATGTGGAGAAATGCGCAGGGCTTGACATCGAGATTGGGGGTTATCGCCATATGCCAACCGGCGACGCAGAACGGGGCCGTCCGGTCGGGCACGCTGTCCTGGCCGCGGAAGCTGAACGGGCCGTTCGGGTCGATCAGGAACCAGAGGGGGTCGGCTGATGAGATCGGCGTCCTGCCTTGCATCTCCTGGCGCTTCTGCTGGAGGTGGCTGCAGTACTGGTAGTACCTGGCCTTGTCGGAGATCAGGGGATGCTGGGCCTCCGCCGCCCTCCCGATCGGCATCATCCGCTCGTCGCCGAGCTCAACGCCCAGCGAGGTGGCCAAGTCAATCAGCCTGTCAATCTCCCCGTCGGGCAAGCCGACCTGAGACCCGATGGTCAACATGACGACCCGCGGGACACCGACCTCCTTCAGGCTTGCCAATGCCCGTGCCGCGGCAGCAAAGGCGCCGGGCGTACGCGTGAAGTCATCAAATGCCTTGGCATCGCTGCGCAAGAGGCTGACAGCGACGACCTTGACCCCCACCTCCTTGAGTTCACGCGCCAGCCCCCGATCCAGGGAGAAGCCGTTCGAAATGAGGCCAAGCTCCATGCCACGTTGGGTGACCGCCGCCATCATGCGCAGGAGATCCGGGTGCACGGTGGGCTCGCCACCCGTGAAGTAAACTCGCCGCACGCCAAGGGCGGCGGCCTGATCGAAAAGACGCAGTGCCTCCGCCGTGTCCATGTCTTCCGCTCGCCCGTTGGCGCCGATGTGACAGTGCCGGCACTGCAGGTTGCACCGGTGCGTTACCTCGACGGTGATGTAGAACACGAACCCGGGCGGCCCGCCGCGATGTTCGTAGTATCGCAGGTCTCGCTCGTGGCCGAGCAGGACGCTGGCATCAGCCAACACGGGTCAACTCCCCCCTTCCCTTCCGAATAACGATACTTCATCAATCTTGCTGGGAATCCTTCCTAGTGTGACTTGATGTGAAGGCTAGTGGCGCCATACCGGGAGCGTTTTCGATGCCTAGACCGGGGGGTGTGGCCGACCCAGCGGATACCCTAGGAGGAAGAACCACGCCCCGCGTCTAAAGAATCAGGTGGGAGGCATGAGTGGGGCCCGACAGCGCTGGGTGGGGGTGGTATCGTGGCAGTGAGGGCCGTGGTGGGCATCAACTGGGGTGACGAGGGCAAGGGCCGCATCGTCGACTATCTCGCCGCGGATGCGGACGTGGTCGTGCGCTTCCAGGGCGGCAACAATGCCGGCCACACGGTGGTCAATGAATGCGGGAAGTTCAGGCTGCACCTGCTGCCGTCGGGGGTGTTTCACCCGCACGTGGTGAACGTCCTGGGCACGGGCATGGCCATCAACCTCGAGGCGCTGTGCCAGGAGATCGACGACCTCGCCGGGCAGGGGCTCAAGGTCGAGAACCTGCGCATATCCGACCGCGCCGTCATCCTGTTCCCGCACCACAGCCTGATCGACGTCCTGGAGGAGGAGCGGCTGGGCGCGCGGCACCACGGCTCGACCAAGCGTGGCATCGCGCCCGTTTACGGCGACCGCTACCTCAGGAAGGGCGTGCAGGTCGGGGAGCTCCTGCACCCCGCCTACCTGAGGCGGCGCATCGCCGATGTCGTGGAGTGGGAGAATCTACTGCTGACGCGGGTATACGGCCGGCCGGCCATCGACCCCGACGAGGTCTTTGCCTGGGCCGAGCGGTTCGGGGGGCGCCTTGCGGGCTGGATCGGTGACACGGGCCGGGTCATCGACGAGGCGGCGCAGGCGGGGCGGCGCATCCTCTTTGAGGGCCAGCTGGGGGCGCTGCGCGACGTGCACTACGGCATCTACCCCTACGTGACCTCGTCGTCGTGCCTGGCGTCGTTCGCCCGCGTCGGCGGGGGGCTGTTCGAGGGGCCGATCGATACCATTGTGGGCGTCATGAAAGCGTACTCGACGGTCATCGGCGAGGGGCCGTTCGTGACCGAGCTTGACGATGCCCGCGGCGCGGCCATCCGCGAGCGCGGCGGGGAGTACGGGGCGGCGACGGGGCGGCCGCGGCGGGTGGGGTGGTTCGATGCCGTGGGGTCGCGCTACGGGACGCGGGTGCAGGGGGCGACGGAGATCGCCCTGACCAAACTCGACGTGCTCTCGGGCGAGCCGCGCCTCAAGGTCTGCGTGGCGTACCGGGTGGGCGCCGAGTCGCTCGCCGACTTCCCGCTGAACCCGGTCCTGGAGCGGGCGTTGCCGGTCTACGAGGAGCTGCCGGGCTGGGACAGCGACATCAGCGGCGCGCGGCGCTTTGGCGACCTGCCGGCGGCGGCGCGCCGCTACGTGCTGCGCCTCGAAGAGCTGGTGGGGCGGCCGATCCGCTTTGTCTCGGTCGGTCCGGAGCGCGAGAGCATGATCGTGCGCGGCTAGCGTGGGCGCGGGAGGGAGTGCCATGGGAGGGGTTGGGGGGCCCGGCAGCCGCGGCGCGGCTGGCAGTGCGACCGGCACTGCAGCCGGCGACGGGGCCGCTGTTCTCATTGCCCTGATGCGCCACGGCGAAACGGCGTGGACGGAGGCAGGGCGCGTGCAGGGCCACAACGACGTGCCCCTGAGCCCGGCAGGCCTGAGCCAGGCCGAGGCGCTGGGGTGTCGGCTGGCCGGGCAGAAGTGGGACGCGCTCTACACCAGCCCCTTGACCCGCGCCCGCCAGACCGCCGCCGCCATCGCCGCCCAAACCGGCCTCGAGCCGGTGGTCGAGGACGGCCTCATCGAGCGTGACATGGGCGCGCTCAGCGGCCTGACCGCCGACGAGGTGCGGGCGCGCTTCACCCCGGAGTCGCGCATACCGGGCCTGGAGAGCCGGGCCGATGTCGAGCGGCGCGCGTTCGCCGCCCTGGCGGCCATCGCCCGCCGCCACCCCGGCGGCCGCGTCGTGGCCGTGTCGCACGGGGCGCTGATAAACGCCGTGTTGCGGGCCCTCGGGTCGGCGTCGGCGACGGACGCGGCGCTGCCCACCCAGGTGCGCGTGGCGACTGGGTCGGTGAACCTCGTGGAGTGCCGCGGGGACGCGGTGACACTCGTCGCGGCGGCCGGGGCGTGCTAAGGCCGGGGCGTGAGGGGCGCCGGCCCCCAGGATGCGTGGCTGCGCGCGCGCGCAGGAGCGGACGAAAAGGACGCCGCCCGCCGCCATTCAAGGCGGCGGGCGGTTCAAGTCTGGTGGAGGCGGAGGGGAATTGCACCCCTCGTCCGCGAGCCTGCCAGTGGGGACGTCTACAGGCGTAGCCGCTGTTTTAGTTCTCGCCGCGCCATCGCCCCCAGCGGCAGGGTCGTTGGCGCCGCCAGCCCCTTAGTTTCCTACCGGCGCACCGGGGCTCGCGCGCCAGAGTATCCCGCCTGTTTGACGCCCGGAGCCGCCCCGACGGGAGGAAGACGGGCGGACGTAGCCGACTAGGCGGCTAGAGCGTAGCTCTCGTTGTTGGCAGTTGTGCCGTTCCCACGGATTAACGAGTCGCGGGTGCTCGGCCTGCAGTCCCGACCAACACCTGCCCACGTCGAACCTAATTCGCCCCCGAAAGCCCCAGGGCGCCGACGCCCTTCACGGCACTATCAGTATAGCACAACGGGGGGCACGGTTCAATGAATGCCGGGCCACTGCCCGGGCCACTCGCCTTGGCCCTACCCGCCGCCGCCGGCGCCGCCGCCTCCGCCGCCCCCGCCCCGTCTGCGGCGCTGGTCGGGGTCGCGCCCGCGCACGGCGCGGTCCATCTGGCGCTGGGCGTCGCGCTCCATGATCGCCTGGCGCTTGTCATAGAGGCGCTTGCCGCGCGCTACGGCGAGTTCGACCTTGGCCCAGCTGCCCTTGAAGTACACGCGCAGCGGCACCAGGGTGTAGCCGGCCTGGTTCGCCCGCCCGGCCAGGCGCCCGATCTCGCGCCGGTTCAGCAGCAGGCGGCGCGGCCGCTTGGGCTCGTGGTTGAACTGGTGCGCCTCATCGTAGGTGGCGATGTGCAGGTCGTGCAGAATGACCTCGCCGTTCTCGACGCGGGCGAAGCTGTCCTGCAGGCTGACCCGGCCCGCGCGCAGCGACTTGACCTCGCTGCCGGCGAGGGACAGCCCGGCCTCGTACGTCTCTTCAATGTGATACTCGAAGCGGGCGCGGCGATTGACGCCCACGACCTTGAAGCCATCGGCGGGCGAGCCCTTGCGGCCAGCCCCGGCTCCGGCCCCTGCCCTCGCCCCGGGCCGTCCTACCTGCTTTGTGGGCATGCCCTTGGCCGCGCTCACTGCAGCCGCCCCCTCCAGCCTTGAAGCCGCGGCGCGGGCCGGATCAACCCGGCGGCGCCTGCGCTACGATTATAAGCGCGCTGGGCAGGACTGTCAAGGCTGCCCCCGACCGTCTGTCGTCGGCCTGTGATATTGTCACCCTGTTGGCGGGCTGGATGCCCCCCACGGCCCTGGCGGCTGGCAGCGCCGCACCATGCCGAACCCCGCGGCGTTGTGCTCGCCGAAGCCCGCCCCATATCCCACCGCCAGAAGCTCGGGCGGGCCCTCGACGCCGAAACGCATCTCCCACCCACGCACGCCCGTGCCCCGCACCCGGAACAGGCGCGAGTGGAACGGCCCTGGAAAGTCAAACGAGATCTTTTCGCCCGGCGCCGCGTCACCGTGGAGGGCCGCGTACTTGCGCCGCAGGTTCTCCTCAAGCACGCGGGGCATGTCGGCGTCGCCGGGCTGGAGGAACCTCTTGCGCAGGTCGCCGGCTTCCCGGTAGCCGGTCGACGCCACCAGCGGCGACAGGGTCTCCAGCCATACCTTCCCGGCAAGCTCCGGCTCGGGCTCCGGCGCGACCCCCTGCAGGGTTAGGAAGTGCCGCCCGATGGCGAAGCCGCCGCGCCGTTGGAGGCCGTCGACGAAGGCGCGGGCAAACTCCTTGACCGGCGACGAGAACCACCAGCGCGCCCCGCCGCAGAGCCGGGGCCCCGCCGGGGTGGTCTCGCGGCGCTCAGGGAACAAGTAGGAGAATGTGAACAGCCGGAACCGCCTGCCGCCCCCCGAAAAGCCGTGCTCGTGCACGAACCGCTGCAATTGGCGGTCGGCCAGCCCGACGTTGAAGTACACGGCCGCCATCAGGTACTGGCCGTAGTCCCAGGGGATGACCACAGCCTCGGGAGCGGAAAGCTCGACCCGCAGCCGCACCTTGCATCACCCTCACCCGCACGACCGTGGCGGAGGCCCAGGCGGTCTCGCCCCGCGGGCTCAGTCAGTTAGTTCATTCGCCGCCTCCATTCAGCCTCCTGTCACAGCGGCACCCGGGCTTGCTTTTTGTCCCACCGGCGACCGGCCGGGCCAGGGGGCGGGGGGCACGGAGGTGGCCGGACCGACGCTGCGACAACTGCGGCGGCGACCCCGCTGGTGGACGCGCCCTGCCAGGTGGTATAATGGACACAGGCTACTGCGGGGAGGAGAGGGCGGATGCTGCGCCAAGCGTTCGCGGCAGCGCTGGAGGGGCTGGCTGAGGCGTGCCGGGACGTCTACGGGGACGACTTGGTCGCCGTGGCCGTATACGGCTCGGTCGGCCGGGGCACGCCGGGCCCGACCTCCGACATCGACGTTCTGCTCGTCGCCGCCGGGCTGCCCGCCAGGCGGCTGGCTCGCATGCAGCGCTTCGAGCAGGTCGAGCAGGCCATGGCGCCGCGGCTACTGCAGTTGAAGGCGCAGGGCATTGACACGTTTCTCTCCCCCGTGCTCAAGACACCGGAAGAGGTCCGCCGGGGCAGCCTGCTCTTCCTGGACATGGTGGAGGACGCGCGGGTGCTCGTTGACCGGGACGGCTTTCTGGTCTCATACCTCGCTGACCTGGGGCGGCGCCTGAAGGCAGGGGCGGGGCGCAAGGTCCAGCGCGGTCAGCGCTGGCACTGGGTGTTTGACCCCGAGAAGCTGGCGAATGGAGGCGGCCCGGATTGAGCGACATGACCCTGGCCCAGAGTCATTTGAAGAAGGCCCGCGTACGGCTCAAGATGCTCGACCACCTGTTCAACGAGGGGGCGTGGTCCGACGTCGTGCGCCAGGCGCAGGAGGCCGTCGAACTGGCCCTGAAGGGCACGCTGCGTCATGTCGGCGTGGAACCGCCCAAGCAGCACGACGTGGGGGCGTTGCTCGTTGAGTACCGCGACCGCCTGCCCCCCGCCGTGGCCGCGCAGGCGGAGGATCTGGCGCGCATCTCGCTCTGGCTGCGCAAGGAACGGGAATTCGCGTTCTACGGAGACATCGACCTCATACCCGAACTGACATACGGCCAGGAGGACGCCGAGCGCGCCCGGCGGGATGCCGCGACCGCGGTGCGGGCGGCGACGCTGGCGATCGAGGCACCGACTTGAGCTGCGGGGCCGACGACCCGGCCCAGCGCCTGCGGTGCTGCGTTGGCAGCACATGCCGCGAGCGCACCTGGGCACGAACAAGTCGAGAAGGGAGCGGGCGCACCACGGCGGGGCGCCCGGCTCACATCTGAGGCCCGGCGCGACGCGGGGCCGGTGCGATTGGCGGTGGTACGACAGCAGGGACGGACGCGTGGAAAGTGGCGACCGGCGGGCAGCAACAATAAGGGACCGCGGGCGGCGACAAGCAAGTCCCGCGGCTGGAATCAGAAAGGCGACAAGAAGGAGAAAGCCCATTCCTGTCGTACCATTGAATGGGAAGGTGCCGTCGATCTCGGTACAGCGGATAGGGAATCGGACCTGGGTTGAGCTGCCAAGACGGCCTCAGCGCGCAAGCGCCCTGCATTTGATGGCTGCCGTCGAGCCCCCAGGTTCTCGGGCCCTGCAGGGGTCGACGGCGGAAGAGGGCCGTTTGCGGGATCGGGCGTTTCCCACTCCCCGCGCCGTGCCTGAAGGGTAGCCTCAGGTCGGGGAGGGGTTCTAATCGCACCATAGTGGGATTAAAACGCTTCACAGCTCCTTAGCCATCTAGTTCCGTGTCTGCGCCTTCCCTGATGCGTCCCCGGGGAGTCGGGCCGGCCGTGAGGCCAGGAGATGCAGAGCCGCATTGGCGCCGTGTGACCTTCTATCGACGCCTTAGGCAGGTCGGCTTGCCATCGCTGCGGCGTAGGAGCCGCGTGGACAACCACACGACAGCAACGCCCCGCGGGGGCTCGCCCGCGGGGCGTCTGACTGCCTGTAAAGGGTCTCCGGGGCCTACACGACGGGCGCGGCGGCCAGGAGTTCCCGCCGCAGCTCCACGGCGTGGATGTACGTGCCCTCGGATTCACGGTAATCGTACAGCACGAACCTGCCGGCGGCGTTCGACAGGTGGCCCAGCGCCACCGCAAACGCAAACGCAAACGGGGCGGCCATGAACACGTGGGTCACTGAGCCGGCCAGCGGTTGGGCCGACCGGATGTGGTCGGCGAACTGCGTCGCCATCGCCCACAACGCCCGCCCGTCCGGCACCGACTCCCTGGAGGGGCCGTCGACCGGTTGCGCGACCAGGATGCGGGCCTCCCCCAGCAGGCGCGGGTCCAGCCTCCCGAGTGCAACCTCGTTGGCGAGGCTGGCGCAAGCCACAAGCGATGGCGCGCGTTGGGGTCCCGACCACTTGATGTCCAGCCCCCCCGCCTCCAGGTCCTGGGGTTCGCAGCCCCAGTCGAGGGGGTGCTGGACCACCCCCAGCCGGTGCTGGTAGCCCGCCGTGCGCCCCAGCGTGTAGCCGAGGGCGAACGCCGCGCAGAGGTGCGCCCAACCCACAACGTTGAACGTGAGACGCCGGTAGCCCGCCAGGGCCCGCCTTAGGTCCGCCAGCGCCGGGACGATGCGAGCCTCCCACGTGGCCTGATCGGGGGGCCGGTCGCCGGGGAAAAGCGACCGCCAGTCGAGGAACAGCAGATACCGGGGGCGGGGTCGACTCCATCGCGGGTGTTAAGCTGGATGGTGACGGCGCCCGCTTCCACGGGGAGGCAATGGCCCACGACGTGACCCAAGACCCCTCGCGCAAGGCCCTGTACAGTCCGCATCCGGGCGGGCTCTTCAGGTGGCACCGCCGTGCCCAGCTCCTTCCACACGGGCGGAAACTCAGATTCATTGAGAACGCGTTCGAGGTCTTCGAACGAGCTGGTCGTGACGGGTATCACTTTGAATTCGGGGCGCTTCCGGGCTTCGTCGAAGGCGACGCGGGCCTCGTGCCTGACGCTGGGGCGTTCCGCGGTCTTCTCTGTGAACAAGATGAGGCAGGCGATGGTTCGCGGCTCCGCCATGACCGTCTCCGCGGTCTCCCTGATCCCCATGCCCAGGTTGGCCGACCGGACGTCACGCCATACGTCGACCCCTCTCAGGCGCAGCTCGGTCTCAATGTCCTCGGCGAGCTCGCGCCCACCGTGGTGCGTATAGCTGATGAACACGCGGGGCCGGACGCCCTGCATCCTCTTCACCCCCGGGGCGTACTCGCGGGCCGGGTCGTGGGGCTGCGGCAAGCGACTCACTGGAACACACCGTAGCCCACGGCGGTCTTGGCGCCGATGCCGATGGTCGAGATCGCGTCCTGCAGCAGGCGCCTGGCGGTGTGCAGGTCGGAGGCCGCGCCGCCGGGCCCGGTCGCAGTCTCCCGCCGGCCGCGTGACCGGGGCGCGACGGCGAAGCTGAAGCGTGTCTTGGGGGCGACGGCCAGGAAGTGCACCGGGACCGGCGCCAGCCAGTCCGAGGGTGCGGTGGTGTCGGGATCCTCATAGTACTGCTTGTAGTGCACGTTTACCACGTCGACCTCCAGGGCCGGCACGGCGCACGGGTAGGCGTCGAACACGATGACCGCGCCGATGCTGCGGTTGTCGGGCCTGGCGCTGCCAAACAGGCGGTCAACGTCGGCCCTGCCCAGGCTGGGGTCGCCGCCCCAGTGCTCGGCCCACGCCCGCATCACGCCCTTGACCGACGAGCCGGGCAGGTACGGGATGCCCAGGTTCCTGTCCCAGATGACGCCGTTCTCCAGGCAATGCGCCTTGCCGAGGCCGCTGGCGAAGCGCCAGGAGACGGTCATTTCGAAGCACTCACCGCCCAGGCATTCAAGGAGCCTCTGGCGGCGCGCGTGCAGGTTGTCGAGCAGACCCTGAAGCTCCCGCCCCCGCTCCCCAGCGTAGGCCGCGAAGCGGTCGAGCCAGACCTTCAGCGTCTCCTGGTCAAAGCGCACCGCGGCGGCGTGGCCACCGGCGCCATCGCCGCCGGCGGCCGCCCCCGACGGCCGCGACCAGACGTCGGCGTAGCGGTCATAGATGAGGCCGAAGTTGCCCATGTAGTCAAGCTCCGGGCCCAACCCGCGGACCGGCGAGAATCCGCCCACCTTGACCCTCACTGTGCCGGCCCCCCTTCGGCGCGGGGCAGGAATACGTCGGCGAACTTCGTCATCCACGCCAGTAGCGCCTGGGCCTCGTCCGTCGCCTGGGCGGAGCGCTCAAAGCCGCCGGACCTCACCTGTTCGAGCAGGGATGCCCCGTCGGGCTGGTAGATGCCGCGGCGGCTCGTCAGCCAGCCGGCGATCTGGTCGTAGACCAGGTGGGCCGGCGGCCGTTGCTCGCCGGCGGCGTCGGCGGCTTCCGCCTGGAGGTGGGCCAGCGACTGGCCCAGCCCGCAGGTGCGGATCATCGCCGGCAGGGTGACGAGCATGGTACGATACTTGGCGGCGTACTGCGCCTCCACGCTGTCGGGGTCGCTCTCGCGCACCGCCGCCAGGGCGTACTCGATGCGCTCGCGCTCAAGCTGCCTGATCACCGGGCCGCCACCCCCTCGCCCGTGGGCGACCCGGTGGGGGCTGCAGCCACGCTAGCCGCGGCCAGCGCCGCTTGCGGGGCGGCGACGATGCGGCACCAGCCCTGGCCGACCGTCTCGTTGCCCCCCATTTGCAGGTACGGGACGTCCTGCAGCAGGTCGTCGAAGGCGCGGGCCGGGTCGGCGGCGCCAGCGTCGCGGGCGCCGGGCGGGACGTGCGACGGCCCGACCCTGATGATCGCGTAGAACAGGCAGTCGCGCGGCAGGGCCTCCTCAAACCACAGGTTCTCCGAGGTCTTGTGCTCGTTCAGGGCGACGCGCGCCGCGACCTCGGTCGCCGCCCGGCACAGGTACTCGAAGCCCTTGTCGGGGACGAGCAGCAGCCGCTCGCCAAGGTCGTGGGCCACGGCCGCGTACGGCCCCTCCGGGGGCAGCAGGGGCGCGAGTTGGCCCCAGGCGCGGCGCCCACCTGTCATCGCCCGCGGCAGCTCCTGGCCACTGATCTCGTAATCCTCAAGGACCATCGTTCGCGCGACGGGGGCAGGCGCCGCCGCCGCGCCCGCGGCCCCCGCTGCTCCTGCGGCCCCCGCGGCCCCCGCAGCGCCCCCGGGTGCGAGCAGGGCGCCCGCCGCCCCGAGGTCGCGCGCCAGCCGGCTGAGGACCGTGGCGCACGTCACCCAACGGAAGGGGCCCGGGATGCTGCGCACGGGGAAAGCAGCGATGTGGCCCTCCCCGACGCTCAGGGCGCCGGCGTGCAGGTCGGCGCTTTGCGTCTCCGGGCCGAACAGCACGGCGATGCGGCCATCGGATGGCCCCCACCGGTTGCGCGCCGCGTCGCGCAGGCTGCCCTTCAGGCTTGACGCCGGGATGACCGGGTAGCCGGTGTGCCGCTCCCGCTGCACGGGCAGGTCGACGTCACCGGCGCTCTGCCCGGTGCCCAGGTGCAGGAGCGTCTCGGTGTACAGGCCGATGACCCGCGCAGTCACGCTGTTGCAGCCGCGGCTCTGGTCGCGACCCATCAGCAGTCCTCTCCCTTCGAGGCCGGATCGGCGTGCCCGTCCGGCGCGGCGTGGGGCGCGCCGACCACGACGTGGCCGAATCCCGCCGCCGCGCCCTCACCGATGGTGGCGTCATTGAACCGTTCATATATCGCCGCAGCCGCCCGCGCGGCACCGGCGGCGTCGACGTTCATCTCGAACCAGTACACGGCGCCGGCGGGGACGCACGGCCGCAGCGGCTTGGGGGCCCTGGCCTTCATGTCCCACCCGCCGATGTACGCGGGTCTGTCCAATACAGCGCCAAGCAGCGTGAGGTCAACCCCGGCGGCCTGCGTGCGCCACGTGCCAGCGCCGTTGACGGGCTGCGGGTACTGCGGTTGGCCGTGGGCATCGTGCCACCACGGCAGCCATGAGCCGCGAGCACCGGCACATGGGCCGGCGGCAGCCATCCGGCCACCGTCGCCGTTGCCGTCGCCGTCACCGTCGCGGGCAGTTGCATTGGGCGCCGACGCGGGGAAGTAGGCCGGCTGCAGCAGCACCAGCTTGAACCGCCGGTGCCGGGCGATACCGGCGATGACGCGCTCGCGCGTTGACAGCAGGGGCAAGTCCGCGTCTGGGGCGAGGCTCGTCACCGCCAGGCGGCCCTCGCCGCCCAGCCGCCTGAGCCCGCTGGCAGCGGCGGCCTCCACGGCCCCGGGCAGGCCGCCGACGCGCACGGCCAAGCTGACACCCGGGCGCAGCCGCACGGCCTCGATGCTGTAAAGCATGCTTTCGTCAGCAACGTGGGTGGCTTCGTTCACCTTGATCCCGACACGGCCCTCGCCCGCCCACAGATCCGTTGATTCAACGAGGCCCGCCAGCGGTGGGGCGTCCCCGGCGAGGTACGCGGCGAAGTGCGACTCGCCCAGCCAGGGCGGCGTGGCCGACGCCTGCCAGCCAGGCGTGACGTCGAGTTGCGGCAGGCTCAGGTCGCCCAGGTCGCAGCGGACGCGGTCGCCCAGCCGCAGGAAGGTCGCCTTGCCAGCCCCGCCGCCGCCCGGCGCGGTGACGACGATGTCAAGCGGCGTGCGGAACAAGCGCTCGACACCAACCGCCGGGGCGTTCCCGGTCGGGGCTGGGGCGGCGTTGCCCGGCGCGCCGTCAGGCGTTCCGTCCGGCGCCCGCAGAAGATACGGCCCGCGCAACTGGATGGCGCTGACCGGCGACCCGGCCGGGCCGGCAAAGCGCAGGACGGGACAATCGGCAGCGCCGCAGCGGCCATCATCCCCGCCACAGCCATGAGCGTGAAGCGCGGGGGTCGGGCAGTGCGCCTCCAGGATGGCGGTGCGCACAAAGCCCTGCATCGTCTCCGGCACTGGCGGGAAGACCGATGACACGTGCATCGACTCCCCGGCGTTGAACGGCTCCGGGCCGCGAAAGAACAGCGTGTCCAGCGGCGCAAGCCGCCATTCCACGACCTTACTCCCCCTTTCGCCCCCCGCCCTCCCAGGGCCGCTCTTGCGCCAGGAACTGGGCGAAGAATGCTGGGTCGGGCTCCAGTGCCGCCCCGTCGCGGTCGCGCTGGCGGCGGGCGTGGCCCTCGGGCATGGTCAGCAACCGTAGCAGGGCCTCGACGCGCGCCCGAGCCGTGGCCGCGTCGACCTCGTGCGTGCGGCCCTTCATGTAGTCCGCCGTCAGGACGGCAACCAGCGTGAGCCGATCGAGGGACGGCGCGAGGGTGGCGATGACCTCGGCGGTATGATGCAAGAAGCCGGTCGTGTATTCATCCCCGACCTGCGCGGCAAGGTCGGCCAGCAGATCGGGGTAGTCGACGCCGCCCGCCCCGGGCGCATCCCACGGCCGGCTGAAGCTCAGGGTCGCCCCGTTGCGCGTCCATACCTCGACGGCAAAGGCGTTGCGGCCGGCGGCCTCCTTGGCCTCGTCGTTGAGGACGGCGTAGGCCCGGCGCACGACGACCTGCAGCGGCGTGTGCATGTGGGCGTATACGAGGCCGGCGCTGATCGTGGGCCGCGCCGCGCCCGCCGGCGCGCCCACCAGCTCCGAGTACAGGCGGCGCAAGCGGTCGGCGGCTGCCAGGGCGGTCTCGGCCGGGAACAGGGCCAGGAGGTCGTCGCCACCGGCGTACACCACGCGCCCGAGCACGGGTCCGCCCGCCACCGGCGCCACGTCTTCCACGACATCGCGGGCGTGGTCGGCAAAGCCCTGCAGCGCCGCCGACACCGCGGCTTTCCGCGCCCCGGCGACATGCATGAGCTGGCCGAGACGGTCGCCATCCATGGCCAGAAGCGCGAAAAAGCGGGACGGGGGACGGATCCCGGCGCGGCGCGCCTTTTCAAACAGGGCCCCGAGCTTGTCGAGGATGACCGGCCGGTCGCCCTCGGGCAGCTCAGTCCGCGGGTTGCCGACGACCTCGGGGCACAAGAGGCCCCCGTCGTACGCCAGGAGGTCTGCCGGTCCGCCTTGAGCCACCAGCCCCGCCAGGTGGGGGAACACCGCCGCGGCACCGAAGGCGAGCAGACCGCCCATCCTGGAGTTGGCCGCCGCCAATGCCCCCAGGTACGCCTCCAGGGCGGCCGCGAGCTCGCCGTCGCCCTGCGCCACGGCCTCGATCACGGCCCGGCGCCACGGCAGGGTGGCAATGGTGGCCGTCGACGGGTATTGTTCGGCGATGCGCCACGGCAGGGCGTCCCTGACGGTCGGGTAAAAGCGCTTCACGGCGCACACGGCGCACAGCCTCTCCCGGCCGTCGGCGTCGATGTCAAACGCCCGGCCCTGCGCCCTCAGGCGCTCGTGGACGGCAGCCCAGAAGGCGCGTGGGTCGCTGTCTCTGGTGCGCAGCGCCTCGCGCCGCCCGCACATCGTGCACTTCATCCCGGCCTCCGCCGGGCGCGCGAACGCGCGCAGCCACCTGCGGCGCTGCAGGTCGCCGTAGTCGCCGACGACCCAGTGGCCCTCCCAGGGCGAGGCGGCGCCGTCGCCGTCGCCACCCACCTGACGAGCCCAAATGCCCTCTGTCACCTCATCCGCCCAGGGTCCGATGGCGGCGGACCACACCGCCCGCGCGACGGCAAGCCAGGCCGCGTTCCAGGCCTCCGCGGCGCCGGTGGCCACGCCCACGGCCCCCTCCGGGGGGGCCTCGATCTCGAAGTGGTTGGGGAGCGTGCCCACCCGGGGGTAGGCGGCATCAGGGGCCGAGCGGCCGGCCAGGGAGGCGCCGACCTGGGCGTACATCTGGTTTTGCGCGGTGTCCGGTGAGACGACCGTGCCGCCCGCGGCCACCGCGGCATGCAGCGCCCTCCCGGCGAGGTAGCTCAGGAGGTAGGAGCCGGCCCACAGGTCGCGCGTGCGGCGGGCCTCGGCGATGAAGTCCTGGACCGGCGTGAACCGCACGTGGATGGAGGCGCTGCTCTCGCTCACCTCACGGCCACCTCCTGCGCCCCGTTCTGCAGCAAGTACCGCAGGAACCCCTGCACCGGTTCGAGGATGGACAGCGGGTCATCTGGGTTCCCGGGCAGGGCGCCTTCGCTGGTCTTCGGAGGCAGCTTGGGCATGTCCCGGTACTGCGCGCCCACCTGGAGGCGCAACCTGGCGCCGGCGGGGAGAAATGTGGCCGGCATGAAGGTGAACACTGGGACGACAGCGCCACTCCGCAGCAGGTGCAGGTGGATAAACAAGGGGCTCGCCCGCCGGGTCAGCTCGACCGCGCGCTGGTTTCCCGCTCCGGGGGGCAGGACCGCGTCGATGGCGGCGATGTTGTACTGCGGGTGCTTGCGGCCGCTGAAGAAGTAGTTGTGGGGGAGGCCGAACGCCACGCGCCGCGGCCCGACCGGCACCTGGCCCACGGGGCGGGTTCCGTCCCGGGGCATGGCGGCCCAGATGATATCGTGGTCGGTCACGAACCGTTTCAGGCGCCGGTAGCTGCGAAAGTCGTTGAGCCACTGCCCTGCCTGGCCCAGGGCCTCATCCCATTTCGACCGCGGCGCGCCGACCAGCACGCGCGTCTCCCGCGACAGGGCCGTGTGCCAGAGGGTCGCCGCCGACCGCCCGCCGAGGCCGGCGAGGCCGCCGAACAGGTTCTTGATCTGGCCCGTCAGCTCATCGACGGTCCCGGGCAGCGAGTCTGCCGCGACCACCGAGCCGAACCCCCGCCGGCTGCGGGCCCCCAGGCCGCCGAGCAGCGTGAGCGCCTGCAGCGCCGCAGAGACCTTGTCACGATCCAGGCGCGCCTGGTCGTCCGCCCCGGCGGGGCGGAAGACGAACGTGAGCTCGATGCCGCCGCCGGGGACGATGAAGCACCGTTCCTTCTCGCCCCCCGAGAGGCCCAGGCCGCGGCCGAGGTAGGCCACCGACGGGCTCCAGCGCCCGCGAAACGACCTGTCAGTCTGTTGATCCCCAGAGACCCGCAGCAGGAACGAGGATTGCCCCTGGCCGGTCTTCACGCCGCCGAAGACCCGCGCCTCCGCCTGTGGCCCGTCGTCGGGGTACAGGGCGCGGTACCAGAACCGCAACGCCCCCTTGACGCTCGGCGCGCGCAGCTCTGGCTTGCCGGGGTCGGCGCTGCCCATGTACAGCGGGCTCACCACGCGCAGGGTGCGACGCTCGATCACCGCCCCCATGTTCCCCCCCCAGCCCGCGCCACGCGCTCCCAGAGGCTACGGGCACATCTTGCAGCAGTGCCAATTGCCTCTAGTTCGCTGCCGCAGAGAGATATTCCTGCCAATTAGAGGGGGGCGCGTAGGGATTGGGGGTCCGCCATGGGCCGCCATTGCCCAGCTCAGATTATCTGCCGCGTCAGGCCGCGTTGCTGGCCGAGGACATCGCGTCTCAGCCACGCCGGGTTGGCGACGGTGTAAATACAGTACCAGCGCGAGGCCCGAACCAACCCCGCGTCGCGCCCGTCCTCATAAGCAAGCCGGGCGCCCTAGGGCGCCCGGCGCGACCGTCACCTCGATGTCACGCCCTCACGCCACGTCGTCAACTGCCGTAGCTATACCGGCGGCAGCGTGACCTCCTCGACGATCTTGATGAACTCGATGAGCCCATCCTCGTCGAGGTCGAAGGCCTGGATCGGCTGGTCGGCCCCGATGTCGCCGAGCTCGGCCTGGACGGGCGTACCCGTCACGTCGTAGACGATGCAGTCCTCGTCGAGCAGCAGGTCTTCGAAATTGGCCTCGTCCGGGTCTTCGTCGTCGCGGACGGTCACGATGAGGTCGTCCTCATTGACCTCGTCGACCCAGTACGAGCCGACGCCCTCCCAGAAGACCCACTGCGCCCACTCTTCATACAGGCTGGTGAACTCGCCGCCCTCGTACTCGAAGGAGACGAGGTCCCCGACGTCGATGTCCGACAAGCTGTCGCTCTCGAAGCCCTCGTTGCTAAGGTCGATGGCCCCGTACTCGGCGTCGGCCACCTGGTACGTTGCCGTCTCGTCCTCGACGAGCACCTTGACGGCGATGCCGTCAGCGGTCACCTTGCGCGCCAGCACGATGCCCACGTCTTCCGCAGCGATGTCATAGTCGACCCCGTGCTCAGTGCTGTCGAAGACCAGCACCTCGGCGGTGGCGTCGCCGCCGCTGTCGACCTTGACACCGTCGACGGGCTCGCCCTCTATGGACATCTCCTCAAACGATGACCACGGCACGAGCTCCCACTCGCCGGTGTCGACGATCACGATGCCGGCTGGGGCGCGCCAATCGAAGACCAGGTTGTGGTCGGCGTCGATGTCGTCCTCCCAGAGGTTCAGGTGCACGTTCTCGTCGCCGAGGTCGACCTCTTCGAGCGTCTCCAGCAGGCCATCGTCAGTGAGCGCGAACTCAACGTACGTGCCGATCCCTATTTCGTCGCTCAGGAAGCCGATGGCCTCGCCGTTGGCCATCTCGTCGAACTCTCCGGGATCGCCGTGGTTGGCGCACTCGAGCGCGGTGAACAGCGTGTCGTCGTCGAACTCGTAGCGCACCGTGGTGCCGTCGACCTTGAAGATCTTGACGAAGTAGCGCACATCGTCGGTCGGGTCAGCCGGCTCGAGGGCGTAGAACTCCGTCTTGACCACGCCGGCGAACGCGGTCTCCTCAACCGTGAAGTCGCCCACGATGTGGCGCGCGTCGCCGTCGCGGTTGAGGTACAGGGTCGCCTCGTTGCCGACGCAGTCCTCCCTGCCATCCTCTGTCGCCGCGCCGACGGTATCATTGTCGTCGGTGGACATCGTAGCGTCGTCAGCCAGCGTGTACTCCTCGCTGTCGACGGTCACGATGACGTTGTCGTCGCGGTCCGCCTCGACCGCTTCAACCTCGCCGGAGACCTTCTCGTCGTAGAACTCCATGTACAGGAACCGGCCCCTGTCACCGCCCAGGGGCACGCCCAAACCCTCAAGCCCGTCGTGCGGCGCGCCAGTGTCGGGGCCGCTAATGAAGAAGTGCCCGACGTCGAGCTCCTGGATGTCCTCCAGCGCGATCGCCTCGCCGTCCTTGACCAGGAGCATGTCGTCGAAGTCATCCGCCTCGAACCGCACGTCGTCGCCCTCGAAGTCCCAGCCGTCGAAGCGCTCGAACTTGGCGTTGACGTCGGAGACGACGATTGAGCCGTCGAACTGGGTGGTCATCATGTAGACGATGTAGTCGCCGTCGAGGACCAGCGTCGCGTCGCCGCCCTCGTAGCGCTCATCGTCATCCTCGATGTCGCTCGGGAACAGCCACGTCAGGTTCCAGACGTTACAGAACTCCTGGGCGCGGTACGTCTTGTCATCGATCTCGACCTCGTCGGCGTACGCCGTGATGTCCTCGATCTCGCCGCTGATGATGTCCGACGCCTTGGTCAGGGTCTTGGTGAAGACGATCTCATCGTCCTCGTTGAACCAGAACCAGATCTCAAGGCCCAGCTGGTCGTCGAGGTTCAATCCCGCGGCGAGGTGCCAGAGGCCGCCGCAGTTCCCCGCGGGGCCGGCGAGCATGATAACCTCGTCATCGTCAAACTCAAAGCCGAAGATCTTGGAGGTAATTATGAGCCGGCCCTCGCCCTCCTCAAACCCCAGCCCGTCCAGCAGCGTGTCTTCAGAAACCTCGTACTGGATGAGGTCGCCGGCAGTGACCTGCACCATGATGCCGATGGCCAGCGCGTTCTCCAGCATCAACGCAACGTCGCCGCGCGTCGCTGGGGCACCGGCGTCAAAGTTCAGGCCGTCGGTGACGCCGATCTCGGCCCCCTTGACGAGGTAGTTCATCGGCCACGTCCCCTTGACGATCGGGTCGTAGCCCAGGAGGCGCACGATGACCGCCAGGGCCTCGGCGTACGTCACCGGCGCGTCAGGCCGGAACGTCCCGTCGGGGTAACCGTGCATGAAGCCCTGGTCGACCACGATGTTGATGTACCCCGAGGCCCAGTGCGTCGCCGGCACGTCTGAGAACTTGGTCGCGCCTTTGGCCTGTTCCGCCGCGGCCTCAAGCCCCAGGACGCGCACGGCCATCGCCGCGAACTCGGCGCGCGTGATGGTGGCGGCGGGCCGGAACGTCCCGTCGGGGAAGCCGTTCAGGACGCCCATGTTGGACAGGAGGCCCACCGCGTTTTCGTACTTGGTTCCGTCTGTGTCACTGAAGCTGGCGGCGAACGCGGTGCTAACCGTGCCCAGCAGCACCGCGGCCACCAGCAGGCCAACCAACACCCGCTTAGTCATCTAGTATCGCGTACCTCCTTGCGAGCTGAAGATTGTGTGTGCGGCGGCGCCCGTCACCATTCCCTCATTTCCACCCCCGCCCCCCAGTCGCGACGTGAGAAACCGGCGTGGTCAACACTTGCACAGGATGACGAGGCACATTGTACCTCCGCTGGAAAAAAGGGTTCGTCATAGCGTGACTAAAATCCTGCGAGGTATCTCAGGCCACGCTTGATGGCAGGACCGGCAGCCCGTTCCGCAATCTTCCTGGATCCGCGACCTGGGCCGGGTCGTTGCCCGCCGGCGCAACCCCCACTTTGGTATCCCCTTACTCTGAAGGTAAAAGTCCGGTCGGGGGCGAAACCCCCTCGGGACCTGGAACCACGGCAGGGGGGTGGTCGGCCTGGATGAAACCCGCGGTGCTCCGGACAGCAAGCGCAACCACCCGCGGTCATTCACGCGCGTCGCCTTCGCCCTGGCCCGGCGCCTCGTCTTCGCCGTGGTGCTGGTCCTGTTCGTCGTCAGCCTGGCGGCGCTGCCCAGCGGCATCAAGCGCTTCTCGCGCACGCAGCCGACGGAGTTCGACGTGCGGCAGTACGGCCGCTTCTGGGTCCAGACGGTGTCCCACCTCGCCCGCGGCGAGCTGGGCCGCAATGTCCGGGGGATCCCGGTCATCGACATGGCCGTCCCCATGTACAGGCGCAGCCTCGCCCTGCTCCTGCTGGCGCTGGGGATGGGGTCGGTCGCCGGGGTGGCCCTGGGCGTGCACGGCAGCCGGCGGGCGGGCTTCCGGGGCGGCGGCGCTTCGTTTGCGGCCGCGCTCGGGCTGGCGGGGGTGCCCGACTTCCTGCTCGCCCTTCTGGCGATGTGGGGCGTGTCCGCGGCTGCGGGCCACGGCGTGCTGCTGCCAGTGCTCTCCCCGCACCGCATCCTTTCAGCGGCGCTGGTGCTGGCTGTCTTCCCCGCCGGCTACTTCGCGCGCATCACCGCGGCGTCACTTGACGCGGTGCTGAAAGAGGACTACATCCGCACCGCCCGCGCCAAGGGCTGCGGCCGGTGGGCCGTGCTGCGGCACGCCCTGCGCAGCGCGGCCGGCGACATCGTCGCCGCCCTGCCCAGCCAGTGGGCGCTCCTGCTCTCCAACCTGCTGGTGGTCGAGTTCATACTGTACTGGCCGGGCGCCGGCGGCGGCCTCCTGCGCGCCGCCTTCGGGACGACCTCCGGGGGCGGCCCCGACGGCCCCCTGTGCGTCGGGCTGGCGCTGTTCCTCGCCGTCACCTACGTCGCGGTCGACCTGGGCGCGACGGCCCTGCAGGCGGCGCTTGACCCGCGGCTGAGGGGGGTGTGAGCATGCGTCACGGCGGGCTGCCATTGTATGCCGGCGTCGCGCTCCTGGCCCTGCTGCTGGCTCTGGCGGCCTGCGGCCCGGTGTTCATGCCGCAGGACCCGACGGAGATGCACACGACCAGGTACTTTGCCGCGCCCGACGGCAAGCTGGCGCTCAAGACGCCGCCCTTCCCCCCCAGCGCAGAGTTCCCGTGGGGCACCGACTACCTGGGTCGGGACATCATGAGCCGCTTTCTGAGCGGCTGCCGCTACACCCTGCTCCTGGCGCTGGGGGCGGTGCTCGTGCGCTTCATCCTCGCCGTGCCGCTCGGGCTGCTCGCCACCCAGCCGGCACTCTCACTCCTGGGGCGGCTCGTATCCGGGGCGGCGGCGCTGGGCGGAGCGGTGCCGACGCTGTTCGTGTCGCTGATCGTGATCAGCGTGCTGGCCTCGTTCGCGCGTGACATCGTGTGGTCAGTGCTGGTCTTCATCGGCGTGCTCGGGGTCGTGGGGGCGCCGCGCCTGGCCGAGGACATCCGGCGCGCCGGGCGCGGCATCATGGTGCAGCCGTTCATCGAAGCCGCACAGGCCACCGGCTGTTCCGCGGCGCGCATCGCCGTGCGCCACGTGCTGCCTGGGCTCGTGCCGCGCCTTCTGGTAGCGTTCCCGCTGGAGGCGGCCAACGTGCTCGGCCTGATCGGCCAGCTCGGGCTTTTCGGGATATTCATCGGCCGCAGCTTCGAGATGGAGTGCTGGGTCGACCTGGCGGGCTCGGGCGCCGTTTTCACCTGGTTCGACATCCGCATCGAACCGGCGACGGGCGAGTGGTCGAGCTCCCTCGCCTGGGCGCGCCGCTTCATGCGCCAGGCGCCGTGGATGTTCCTGCCGGCCATGGGCGGCTTCCTGGCGGCGATCCTCGGCTTCTCGTTTCTGGGCGAGGGGCTGCGGCGGCGGCTGCACGGTGGCGGGGCGGCGTAGCGCGCGTCAGACTGCGCGGCCGTGCGGCCAAGACGCGAGAGCTACGGGTTTGACGGCTTGCGCTCAGGCCGTAGAGGCAGTGTCCGCTGTCAATGGGGCGGCCACCACCACCATCACCCGCCACCCTACCCCCCCCCTACCCCCTGGCAGGAAGGATCGCGCCGCCGTGGAATTATCTTCCTAAGATGGCTCGCAGGATCCGGGGCGATCAAAGGAGGAATACCCGTGGCAAGCGCGTTGGCGCGGGGAAGGTGGCGCAGGTGGCTGGCCGTGGCCGCCGTAATCGGGATCCTGTTGCCGGCGGTGGCCGGCGCCGCCGGGTGCAGCCGCGCCCAGGGCGGCGCTGCGGGAACGGCGATCATCCTCGTCGCGGACTTCGCCGGCCCTGACCCGGCCAAGCACCGCGTGACCGAGGCCGTCATCGACCAGGTGCGGCGGGAGACCCGGCAGTACCGTGACGTGCGGGTGCGGGGCCTGGGCCGGGCGATCGACGCCGGGCAGGGAAGCCGCGACGCCTGCGCCGAGGGCCAGCGGCTTGAGGCCGCCCTCGTGCTGTGGGGGGATTACAGGGTAGACGGCCAGGACGTGGTGGCGACCGTGCACTTCGAGCTCCTGCGCTTCCTGACAGGCGCGCCGGGCGGCGGGCCCGCGGAGCAGGCGCCCCGCCAGGGGTTGATGGAGAGCTTCGCCATCTCCGTGCCGCTGAAGAGCGAGCTACGGCCCGCCGCATTGCTGGCCGCCGGCGCCGTGCGCTACGCGATGGGCGACTGGACGGGGGCGATCGAGCGCCTCTCCGCCGCCCTGGACCAGTCCACGTCAACGGATCTCTGCCTCACCGCGCTGGGCCTGCGCCAGATGATATACGGGGCCCAGGGCGACCTCGCGCGCGCCCTGGCCGACTGCGAGCGGGCCATCGCCCTCAAGCCCGGCGAGGCCGTGCTCTATCACGACCGCGCGGTCACCTATGCGCAGCAGGGCGACTTCAGTCGCGCCATCGCCGACCTGGATCAGGCCATCGCCCTCGACCCGCAGATGGCCGAGGCCCTGTGCACGCGGGGCACGATCTACGGCTCTCAGGGCGACCTCGAGCGCGCCCTGGCCGACTTCGACCGGGCCATCGCCGCCAGGCCCGACCTGGCCGTGGCGTACTACGACCGGGCGTTCGCCTGGAGCGGCCTGGGCGACCTCGACAAGGCCATCGCCGACCTGGACCAGGCCATCGCCCTCCAGCCGGACTTCACTGAAGCCCACTACACCCGCGGCCTGGCCCAGGGCGAGAAGGGCGACCCGGCCTCGGCCATAGAAAGCTTCGACCACGCCATCGCCCTCAACCCCGCCCACGCAGCGGCGTACTACGAGCGTGGGCGGGCATACGCGGCCCTGGGCGCCCTGCCCCAGGCGGTCAGCGACTTCGACCGCGTGATCGCCCTCGAACCGGGCAACGCCGGGGCGTACCTGGCCCGCGGCACGGCCTACGCGCTGCAGGACGAGCTGGGCCCCGCCATCGCCGACTTCAACCACGCCGCCGCGCTGAACTTCGAGGTTCCCGACCTGTACTGCAACCGCGGCATGGCCTACTCCCAGCAGGGCGACCTCGCGCGCGCCATCGCCGACTTCGACCGCGCCGCCGCGCTGGACCCCGGGATGCCGCAGGTCTACTGGGGCTATGGGCTCACGTACATCCAGCAGGGGGCTGACGACAAGGCCAGCGCCGCCCTGCAGCGGTTCCTGGAGCTTTCAGACGACCAGGAGGCGCGCCAGGCGGCGGAGGCCATGCTGCAGGAGCTCGGCGGGAAGAAGTGAGCGCACCCGCGCCTACCCCACCTCGTACATCATCGCGCCGTAGGCGCCGGGGCCGACGTTGGCGGCCAGGGCGGGGCCGGTTTCGGTCGTGATCAGCTCGTCGATCTTGAAGGCGCGGCCCAGGGCGGCGGCCAGCTCGCGCGCCCGCTCGGCGGCATCGGCGTGCATTACCGCGCACTTCACCCGCGCCCCCCCGGGGAGGAGGCGCTTGAAGTTCTCGACGAGGCGGCCGATGACGCGCTCGGCGCCGACGACCTTCTCGACCGCGTCGAGCTCGCCCGCGGTCACGGTGAGGATGGGCTTGATGTGCAGGAGCGTGCCCAGGAGCGCCGCGGCGCGGCCGATGCGGCCGTTGCGGTAGACGTAGTCGAGGGTGTCCAGCGTGATCAGGACCTTGACGCGGCCGGCCACGTGCGCGATGCGCTTGAGGATCTCGGCCTTGCCGCAGCCGGCCAGGGCCGCCCGCGCCGCCTCGATGGCCGCCCAGCCTTGGCCCATCGACGCCGAACTCGTGTCCACGACCTCGATGTCGTAGCCCTGGCGCGCGAGCACGTCCCGCGCCACGCACGCCGCCTGGTACGTGCCGCTGAACTTCGCCGACGGCTGCACCGAGACCACGCTCGCGCCGCCAGCGCCCGCCTCACGGAAGACGCTGACGAAGTCGCCCGGCGCCGGCTGCGACGTCCGTATTCCCTGGGCCTGGGGCGTCGCGCGCAGGCGCTGAAAGAATTCGCGCACGCTCATCTCGACGCGGTCCTTGAACTGCTCGACCCCGAACCTGACCGTCAGCGGGACGAAGCCGATCTTGAGACTCGCCATCAGCTCGTCAGGGATGTCCGCCAGGCTGTCGGTCACAACCCGCACGATGCCCCGCTGGGGTTTTTCGTCCATGGCCCCACCCCTTCGCTGCCACGTCGCCTCGCTACGGCGTTTTCTTACGTCGCCTCGTACAGTGTCGCCCCGTAGGCGCCGGGCCCCACGTTGGCGGCGATCGCCGGCCCGGTCTCGGTGATGAGCAGCTCGCACACGTCGAACAGGCGCTTCAGGGCCTCAGCGAGCTGCTGCGCGCGCTCGGCGGCGTCGGCGTGCATCACCGCGCACCTCACCCGTGCCCCCTCCGGCACCATCCGCTGGAGGTGGTGCAACAGGCGCCCCAGCACGCGCTCGGCCCCCGGCACCTTGTCGACGGCATCGAGCTCGCCGTCGGTCAGGGTGAGGATGGGCTTGATGTGCAGGAGCGAGCCCAAAAGGGCCTGGGCGCGGCCGATGCGCCCGTTGCGGTGGATGTAGTCCAGGGTGTCGACGGTGATCAGGAGCTTGACGCGGCTGACGACGCGCGCCACGCGGCTCAGGACCTCGGCCTTGGTGCAGCCTTCGAGCGCCGCGCGGGCGGCCTCGATTGCCGCCCAGCCCTGGCCCATCGAGCCCGAGCGCGAGTCGACGACCTCGATGTCGAGGCCCTGGCGCACGAGCACGTCCCGCGCCACACACGCCGCCTGGTACGTGCCGCTGAGGTTCGCCGACGGCTGGATTGACACGACGCTGTGGCCGCCGGCGGCGGCTTCGCGGAAGGCGGTGGCGAACTCGCCCGGTGAGGGCTGCGACGTCTTGGCCACCTGGGTGCTCGTGCGCAGGCGGCGCAGGAAGTCGCGCACGCTCATCTCGACGCGGTCCTTGAACTGCTCGATCCCGAAGCGCACGGTCACCGGCACAAAGCCGATCTTGAGGCGTGAGAGCATGTCGTCGGGGATGTCCGAGACGCTGTCGGTCACCACGTGGACCTGAGCCGAACCGGGCTCTGGCGTCACTGCCGTACCCCCCTTGGGATCTGGAACCCTGACTGGTGATTCGGCGCCGCCGCGCCGATGTCCTTTACCGTTGCCTTCCTGGTCGCCCGCCGCCCTGCGGCAGTGTTTGTCCGGACCGCGGGGCCAACCGGGCGGACAGGTGTGCGCGCGCCCGGGGGCGGCCGACGGCGGACGCGATCAGCCCCAGTGCACGACCTCCAGGCCGTCCACCGCCAGGTACGGGGCGAGCACGTCGCCCCCGGCCCAGGCCACCTCGCGGCTCAGGCCGGCCAGGGAGGAGAAGTCCCGGAGAAGGTTGCCGCGCAGGGCGAAGTTCGCGGCCGGTCCGGCGGCGACCCCGTTCTTGACGCGGTACGCCAGGGTGGCGGGCAGAAAGTAGCCGCCGCCGGCATCCGGGGCCCCCGCCAGGCGCAGGACCACGACCCCCTCCCCGATGTCCGCCAGGAGATCGGCCAGGTCGCGCGCGCCGCCGTCGACGATGATGTTGGACGGGCGCGGCGCCGGCGGCCGGAGCCACGCCCGCCGCGCGCTGGCGCTGGTGGCGGCCCTGGTCCGGGCGGCGCTCTGCAGGTCGTGGAGCGCGCCCACGATGGCCCCGCCGCGCACGAGCGCCGTCCGGCGCGAAGGCACGCCCTCAGCGTCCCAGGGGGCGCTTTGCGCGGCGCCGTCGATGGTGGCGTCATCCCAGAGGGTCAGGGCGGGGTCGAAGCGTGGCGCGCCGGGCGCCGGGGCGCTCGCCGCGGCCCGCCGGCCGCAGGCGGCGGCGGCCAGGGCGCGCGCGAAGACCGCCACCGCCGCCGGTCCCAGGATGACCCGCAGCCTTTTTGCCGGCGGCCGCCAGTGGCGCGAGCGCGGCGCCGCCGGGGCATCCTGGCGCCGCCCCAGCTCGCGCAGGGCGGCATCAAGCGTCGAGACGGCCAGGGCCACGCCTGCCGGGCCTCGGCTGGCGCCGCCCGCGCCCCGCGGGGCGTCCCAGGACAAGCACAGCACCGTCTTGCGGTAACCCGCGCGGGCGCCGGCGGTGTTGTGCAGCGCGACGCTGATGTCCTGCACCTCGACAGACATGGTCCCGGGGGCGTCGCCGGTGCCGCCGGCGTCGCCCAGGGCGGCGCTGAGCCTCTGGGCGAGCCGGGCGACGTGGCGGGCCCCGGACCCGGCCAGGGCCGGGTCAAAGATGCTCACCGGCGTGGGGGGAGCGGCCGGCGCCAGCCCGAACCCCGCCGCCGGGCCCCCGGTTGCCGCGGCGACGGCCCCTTCGACCAGCCCCGCCAGCCGCTCCCAACGCTCGCCCTCCCGGTCATCCGCATCCGCGGCCGCCAGTCCGGCCTCCCGCGCGTCGCCCCCCGCGTCGTCCCGCCCCGCGCGGCCCGCGGCCGCAAAACCGGCGCGCCCGCCGACCAGCGCGCGCAGGGCGACCTCCTCCGTGACCGACTCTGACGCGCGCGCCGGTCGGCCACCGTCGAGGGTGACCCGCACCCGGCGGCAGCGGCGCCAGAATGATTCCGCCGCCGGCGCCCGCCCCCGCACCGCCGCCAGGAGCCGGTCGAGCAGCTCCGGGTGCGGGGCGGCCGGCCCCTCGCCTCGTCCGTGGGCCGTCATCCCAGGTACACCCCCTGCAGGCGCACGTGTGGGCCGCCCATGCCCACCGGCAGACAATGCTGGGCGCCGCGATTGCACGTCGCACGCCCGCTCCAGCCGAGGTCATCGCCGACGGCGTCCAGGCACGCCAGGATGCCCAGGGGGTCGGCGCGGAGCATGACCCCGCTGAGCGGCCACGCCGGCCGGCCGCGGCGGATGGCGTAGGCGACGGTGGCGGTGATCGCGAACGCGCCGCCGTCGCGGCCGCCGCTGGCGCGTCGCACGTACACGCCCCGCATGGCGTCGGACACGAGGTCGCCGGCCGGCAACGCGCTGGGCTCGAAGTACGTGTTGGTCATGCGCGGGAGCGGGGGGAAACGCCAGGTGGCGGTGCGCCCGTTGCCGGTGGGCCGCGCGCCCTCCGCGAGCGCCGTCTCCCGAGAGTGCAGGTGCCCCGTCACCACGCCTTCCCGCACCAGGTGCGTGACGCCCGCCGGTTCCCCCTCGTCGTCAACGGCGATGCTCCCCGCCTCACCGGGCACCAGGCCGCTGTCAACAAGCGTGACCGCCACCCCGGCCACCCGCTGGCCGGGGCTCGGGCGGTTGCCCCGCGCGGTGGGCACGAGGTGGCGGTCCGCCTCAAAACAGTGGCCCGCGTAGTGCGCCAGGAGTCCCGCGACCTCCGGGTGCAGCACCACGGTGTGCCGCCCGGCGCGCACCGGCCGCGCCGCCGCCATGTCCAGGGCCTCGCGGGCGAAGGCCTGGGCGGCGTCGCGGAGCACGCCCGCCGACAACGGCCGGTCCAGGGTGCCGCGCACGTGCCAGGTCAACCCGGCGCGCCACCGCTGGTCGAGCAGGGCGAGGGCGACGCGCACCTCGACCAGGCTGCGGCAGGACTCGACGACGCATCCGTCGCTGTTGGCGAGAAGCACTCGCGTCGTGCGGGCCAGAAGGCGCAGCCGGGGCACGCTCAAAGACGGGCGCGGCGGGAAGGCGAACGCCATCTGGCACAGGGCGTCCGCCGCCTCGCCGGCCGAAGCGGGCCACGGCGCGGCCGTCTCGCCCTCAACCGCCGCAACCGCCGGCACCGCCCCGCCCGCCCCGCGCGGGGCCCGTGGTACGGGCGTCGCCGGCCGCCCGCCGGCGCCCGCGGGCACGCCCGCCAGCCGCGCCCCGGCGGCGGCCCGGCGCAGCGCCGGGACCAGGTCGGCGGCGCCGGCGAAGGAGGCGAAGCCCCAGGCGTCCCCGACGCGCACCCGCGCGTAACCGCCCTCGTCCGCGGTCGAGAACGCCGATGCGAGGCGGGTCCCGTGGGCGCTGGCGTGGCACTCGCCGGCGGCCTCGTAGCGGATTTCAGCGTATGCGGCCCGCGACGAGCGCAGGGCGCGGACGGCCAGGTCGCGCAACTCGCCGAGCCCGCCCCCGCCGCCGGCACACGACAACAGGGGACGGCAGAGGCGGTCGCCCGCCATCCCCGTCCCCCGCGTCAAGCCCCGATCCCCCGGGCATCGGTCGATGCCGCCCCGTAACGGCTCCGGTGTGACCGAGAAGCCTTCGCCGGCGGCCATCAGCTTACTACCTCCCGCGCCCCGTGCCACTGCAGGTGACCCAATGACGCTAGTGCAATTGCTGATGTGGGGCGGCTAGAATAGCATACTTAGTACAGGATGCAAATATGCGAACCATCTGGCTTCACAGCTCTATTATACCTGAATCAGGCAACTTACGTCAAGACCCGACAGGTTGGGCCAGGATACCGCTTGCTTCGACGGCGTTCGACGCAGACGTCGCGGCTCACCGTGATTCACGCGGCTGGAATATCCCCGGCTTTCGCGGGGATTCTGCAAGAAGAAGGAACACCGGCCCAGGCGGTCGAATGTTTAGGTGGTCACGTGCCCGCGGACGGATCGTGAAACACGGGGGTGGCAATGGGGTAGGCTACCACGATGACGGGGGTCGCGAACACCAAGTCGTGAAAGGAGTGACGTGCTGGGTTATGTTGTACGGAAAGAGGATCCTGGCACTGGTGGTTACGCTGGCGCTGGTGGCCACGTTCGGCGTGTCGTGCGCCCAGAAGCCGGCCGCCAAGCCCAGCGACCTGGCCGCGGACCAGGCGTTGCGCTACAACCTGAGCACCGAGCCCGAGACCCTGGATTCGGCCAAGGCCACGGGCCAGCCTGAGAACACGGCCATCAACGCCCTGTTCGAGGGCTTGGCGCGGCTCGACGCCAACCTGCTGCCGCAGCCGGCGATGGCCGAGAAGTGGGAGGTCACTGACGACAACCTCGTCTGGACCTTCCACCTGCGCAAGGGCATCAAGTGGACGAACGGTGACCCGGTGACGGCCGAGGACTACAAGTACGCGTGGCTGCGCGTGCTCAACCCCGAGACGGCCGCTGACTACGCGTACCAGCTGTACTACATCAAGGGCGGCCAGGACTACAACGAGGGCAAGGGCACAGCCGACCAGATCGGCATCGAGGCCGTCGACGCGCGGACCCTCAAGGTCACGCTGGCGGCCCCGACGCCCTACTTCCTGTCCCTGATGGCGTTCCCGACGTACTTCCCGGTCCACAAGGCGACCGTCGAGGCCAACCCCGCCTGGGCGGCCGAGGCGGCGACGATCGTCTCCAATGGCCCGTTCAAGCTCGACAAGTGGGAGCACCAGAGCGTGCTCGAGATGTCCCCCAACCCCAACTACTGGGACGTCAAGAACATCCTCCTGACCGAACTCGTGTTCTACACCATCGAGGACGCGAGCACGGAGCTGACGATGTGGGAGACGGGCGAGCTGGAGGTCGGGGATAACCCGCCGCTGCCCGAGCTTGACCGGCTCAAGGCGGAGAACAAGGTCATCATCGGTCCCGACCTGGCCACCTACTACTACATCTTCAACGTGGAGAAGGCCCCGTTCGGCGACGCCCGGGTGCGCAAGGCCTTCACTTTCGCCTTGAACCGCGCCGACATCGTCGCCTACGTGACCAAGGGCGGGCAGCGGCCGGCCATGGCCATGGTGCCCTACGGCATCCCCAACCCGGCCACCAAGACCGACTTCCGCCAGGAGGGCGGCGACTACTTCACGGACAACGATGTCGTGAACGCCAAGACGCTCATGGAGGAGGCCGGGTTCAAGGACGGCGCCGGCCTGCCGGCCATCGAGATCCTGTACAACACCAGCGAGGGCCACAAGGCCATCGCCGAGGCCATCCAGGAGATGTGGAAGCAGGGTGTCGGCGCCACCAACTGCACCCTCACCAACCAGGAGTGGAAGGTCTACCTGCAGACGCGCGACGAGGGCAACTTCCAGGTCGCGCGCGCCGGCTGGGGCGCCGACTACATGGACCCCATGACCTTCCTCGACATGTGGACCAAGGGCAACGGCAACAACAACACCTTCTGGTGGAACGACGAGTACGACGCCCTGATCGCCCAGACCAAGCAGACGGGCGACCAGAAGGCGCGCTTCGACAACATGCACCAGATCGAGGCGATCCTCATGGCTGAGATGCCGATCATCCCCATCTACTTCTACACTGACCCGTGGATGCAGCTGCCGTACGTCCGCGGCATCATCAAGCCGCCGTTCGGCCCGTCCGTGGAGTTCAAGTACGCGTACCTAGCCGAGCACTGAATCCGGCCGCGAGCCGGGGTCAGGGACAAAAACGGGGGCGGGTCCAGTGGACCCGCCCCCGTCCTCTTGCCATTCCCGCCTGCTATATTCCCGCGCGCGGGCCCGCCTTCCCCGCTCTAGAGCCCGAGCTCGGCGGCGATCCCCTGCATGGCCTCCAGGCCCAGCCCCAGGAACTCCTGAAGCGCCAGGCCCATCTCGCCGCAGGACTCGATGGCGTCGCGGCGCGCCCCGCGCGCGAACGACTTCTCGCGGAAGCGGTTTGAGAGGAAGTCGACGTCGATGGCCGAGAGCTTCTTCTGCGGGTGGACCAGCGCCGCGGCGACGATGAGACCGGTCAGCGGGTCGGCGGCATAGAGGGCCTTGGCCATCAGGGTCTCGCGGGGGATGCCGTGGCGGTCGTTGTGCGACTTGACGGCGGCCACCAGCTCGTCGTCCAGCCCCAGCCCGGACAGCATCTCGGCCCCCAGCAGGCTGTGGCGGTCGGGGTCATTCGCTGTCTTGCTGTAGTCTATGTCGTGGAGCAGGCCGGCCAGTCCCCAGCGCTCCTCGGGGGCGCCGAAACGGCGGGCGCAGCGGCGCATCACCGCCTCTACGGCCAGCGTGTGCTTGACGAGGTTGGCGTTTGCGATCTCCCTCTTGACCAGGGCCAGGGCCTCATTGCGGTCCATGCCTGCCGACCACCTCCGTGGCTTTTGGTCACTGGAACAGGGGCGCGAACACGAGCGCGATGATGCTCATGAGCTTGATCAGGATGTTGAGCGAGGGGCCGGCGGTGTCCTTGAACGGGTCGCCGACCGTGTCGCCCACGACCGCGGCCGCGTGCACGGGGGTCCCCTTGCCGCCCAGCTGCCCCGACTCGATGTACTTCTTGGCGTTGTCCCAGGCGCCGCCCGAGTTCGCCATCTGCACCGCGACCAGCATGCCGGTCACCAGGGTGCCGGCCAAGAACGCCCCCAGCGCCGCCTTGCCCAGGATGAACCCGACCAGGAGCGGGCTGACCACGGTGAGGACGCCGGGCAGGATCATCTGGCGCAGCGCGGCCGAGGTCACGATGTCCACGCACCGGGCGTAGTCGGGACGCGCCTTGCCCTCCATCAGGCCGGCGATCTGCCGGAACTGGCGGCGCACCTCCTCGATGATCTCGAACGCCGCCTTGCCCACGGCCTGCAGGGCCATGGAGGAGAAGAGGTACGGCAGCATGCCGCCGATGAACAGCCCGGCCACGACCTGCGGCGTCAGGAGGTTGATGATCTCCAGCTTGACGGTGGTGGCGTAGGCGGCCAGAAGCGCCAGGGCGGTGAGCGCCGCCGAGCCGATGGCGAACCCCTTGGCGATGGCCGCCGTGGTGTTGCCCACGGAGTCGAGGGTGTCGGTCACGGCGCGCACCTCGGGGCCGAGCCCGGCCATCTGCGCGATGCCGCCGGCGTTGTCGGCGATGGGGCCGTAGGCGTCGACCGACACCGTCATGCCCACCGTGGCCAGCATGCCGATGGCCGCCAGCGCGATCCCGTACATGCCGTTGAACTTGAAGGCGACGATGATCGCGCCGGCGATGATCAGCACCGGCAGCGCCGTGCTGCGCATGCCCACCGCCATGCCGGCGATGATGTTCGTCGCCGCCCCCGTCTTGCAGGCCTCGGCGATCTCGCGCACCGGGCGCCGCGCGGCGGAGGTGAAGTACTCGGTCACAAGTCCGATGGCGATCCCGGCCGCGATGCCGGAGAACGCCGCCCAGAAGACGTTGAGGGTGCCGTCAAACCACAGCGACAGGAACACGGCCAGGACGGCGGTGACGCCGGCCGCGGCGAACGTCCCCAGCCGCAGCGAAGCGGCGGGGTCGCCTTTGCCGCGCACGAAGAAGGTCCCCAGGATCGACGATAAAACGCCGGCCGCCGCCAGGAGGAGCGGCAGCACCACGCCGCGAACGCCGAATGTCGCGGCGCCCAGCGCGATGCCGGACACGATCGAGCCGACGTACGACTCGAACAGGTCAGCGCCCATGCCCGCGACGTCGCCGACGTTGTCGCCGACGTTGTCGGCGATGACCGCCGGGTTGCGCGGGTCGTCCTCGGGGATGCCCGCCTCGACCTTGCCCACGAGGTCGGCGCCGACGTCGGCCGCCTTGGTGTAGATGCCGCCGCCGACGCGGGCGAAGAGCGCGATGGAGCTCGCGCCGAGGGCAAAACCGTTGAGGATCGAGAACGTGGTCGGGTCGCGGGGGTCACCGAATATGTAGTATAGCACGCCCAGGCCGAAAAGCCCCAGGCCCGCCACCGTGAGGCCCATGACCGCGCCGCCCGAGAAGGCCACCCCCAACGCCCGCTCCTGGCTCGTGATCGCGGCCTGGGTCGTGCGCACGTTGGCGCGGGTGGCGACCGTCATGCCGATGAAGCCCGCCGCCACGGAGGAGCAGGCGCCGAGCACGAACGCGATGGCCGTGTCCGGCCGCATCATGTCGGACGGGGCGAGGATGCCGACCGCCAGGATGGCCCCGGCGACAAAGAGGACGAACCACACGAGGGTGATGTACTCGCGGCGCAAGAACGCCATGGCGCCCTCCTGGATCGCCGCCGCTACCTGGCGCATGCGCTCGCTGCCGGGGTCGTGACGCAAGACGCGCAGAGCATAGTAGGCCGCCGCCGCCAGGCCCAGAACACCGGCAAGCGGCGCCAAGAACACCAGCCGCTCCAACCTAAAACCCCTCCTTCCCCTCGAAAACCCCCTCCAGGCGGCCGCTTTGGGCCCCAACCCCCAGTGACAGGGGAAGGGCCCGGCGCGCCGCGCCGGGCCCCCGCGAAGACCTACGCGCCGATAATTGTGAGCAGCAGGGCAGAAAGCATGAACCCGATGGCAAACCCGGTGGTGAGCTTGCTCAAGAAGGCGTCAAGCCCCTTCTTCTTGCCGAACAGGGACTCGGCGCCACCGGCGATCGCCCCCGACAGCCCGGCGCTGCGTCCCGACTGGAGCAGGACCACTGCCACCAGCCCGACTGACGCCACCAGCAGGAAGATCAAGAGGATATTGTGCAGCACCCGATCACCCCCGTATCCCGCGGACGGCGACCCCAGTCCCTGGGCGTGGGCCTGTCCACGGGGAGCCTTTACCCGAACCGGAAACCCACGCGCTTATATTGTAGATCAGGCCCGCCGCGTTGTCAAAGCGCGCGCGGCTCAGGCCGCTAGTGCGCGCGCGGACCCGCGCGGCGCAGCCGGGACAGCATGTCGCGGCCGGAAAAGCCCGGCGCCTCGAGCTCGGCCTCGATGCCCAGGAGCCGGTTGTACTTGGCCACCCGCTCGCCGCGGGCCGGGGCGCCGCTCTTGATCTGGCCCGTGCCGGCGGCGACGCTGAGGTCGGCGATGGTCGTGTCCTCCGTCTCGCCGGAGCGGTGCGACACCACCGCCCCGTACCCGGCGGCGCACGCCACACTGAGGCACTCGAAGGTCTCGGTGAGGGTCCCCACCTGGTTGACCTTGATCAGCACGGCGTTGGCGGCGCCGGCGGCGATGCCCCGCTCAAGGCGCGCGCGGTTGGTTGCGAATAGGTCGTCGCCGACCAGCTGCACGCGGCCGCCCAGAGCCGCGGTCAGCGCCCGCCAGCCCTCCCAGTCGTCCTCGGCGAGGCCGTCCTCGATGCTGATGATCGGGTAGCGGTCGGCCCAGGAACGGTACAGGTCGACCATGCCGCCGGCGTCAAGACGCTTCCCCTCGCCCTTCAGGACGTAGTGGCCGTCGCCGTAAAACTCGCTGGCCGCCGCGTCGATGCCCAAGAAGACCTGCTCGCCCGGCCTGTAGCCGGCGCGCTCGATGCCCGCCAGGATGGCGCGCAGCCCGTCTTCGTTTGTGGGCAGCGAGGGCGCGAACCCGCCCTCGTCGCCCACGGCCACGGACAGGCCGCGCTCCTTGAGCACCGCCCGCAGAGCGTGGTACACCTCGGCGCCGCAGCGCAGGGCGTCGGCGAAGGTCGCCATGCCCGCCGGCAGGACCATGAACTCCTGGATGTCGAGGTTGTTGTCAGCGTGCCGGCCGCCGTTGAGGATGTTCATGTGCGGCACCGGCAGGGCGTGCGCCGCCGCCCCGCCCAGGTAGCGGTACAGCGGCAGCCCCACCGCGTCGGCCGCCGCCCGCGCCGCCGCCAGCGACACGCCGAGGATGGCGTTGGCGCCCAGCCGGCCCTTGTTCTCGGTGCCGTCGAGCTCCACGAGGGCGCGGTCGAGGGCGGCCTGGTCGAGGGCGTCCAGCCCGACGACGCGCGCGGCGATCTCGCCGCGCACGTTCTCCACCGCCTTTTGCACGCCCTTGCCGCCAAAGCGCGCGCCGCCGTCGCGCAGCTCCAGCGCCTCGTGCGTCCCCGTCGACGCCCCGGAGGGGACGGCGGCGCATCCGTAGCCGCCCCCGGCCAGGCGCACCTCGACCTGAAGCGTCGGGTTGGCGCGGGAGTCAAGGATCTCGCGCGCGTCGACGCTGACGATAGTGGTCACGATGCCGCACCTGCCTTTCTACTCCAGGAGTGATGCGCGATCCATCGCCGCCGGCTGGTCCAGGCCCATGATGTCCAGGATGGTGGGGGCGACGTCGGCCAGGATGCCGTCGCGCAGGCGCGCCGCCCGCCGGCCGCCGTCGCCGGCGAGGATGCACGGCACGTCGCCGGTGGTGTGCGCCGTGTGCGGCTTGCCGGTGCCCGGCTCGACCATCATCTCAGCGTTGCCGTGGTCGCCCACCACCAGCGCCAGCCCGCCCCGCCGGCGCAGGGCGGCCACCACCTGGCCCAGGCAGCGGTCGACCGCCTCGATGGCGCGCACGGCGGCGTCCATGACCCCGGTGTGGCCGACCATGTCCGGGTTGGCGAAGTTGACCACCATGAGGTCGTGCCCGCCGCCGGCGATGTCCTCGACGGCCGCGGCGGCGACCTCAAACGCGCTCATCTCGGGCTTTTTGTCATAGGTCGCCACCTTGGGCGACGGGATGAGGCGGCGGTCCTCGCCGGGGAACGGCTCCTCGCGCCCGCCCGAGAAGAAGAACGTCACGTGGGCGTACTTCTCCGTCTCGGCCAGGCGCAGCTGCCGCCGGCCGGCCCGCGCCACGACCTCGCCCAGGGTATCGCGCAGGTACTGGGGCGCAAACGCGTGGGGGAAGGTGAAATGGGCGTCGTACTCGGTCATGGAGCAGAAGTACAGGGGCAGAAGCCCGCCCGGGCGCGAAAACGCGCCAAACGCGGGATCGGTGAACGCCCGCGACATCTGGCGGCCGCGGTCGGCGCGGAAGTTGAAGAAGATGACGGCGTCGCCGGGGGCGATGCTGCCCACCGGGGCGCCGCCGGGGCCGGCGATGACCGTGGGCGCGACGAACTCGTCCGTCTCGCCGCGGGCGTAGGCCGCATCCACGGCGGCCAGGGCCGACGGGGCCAGGAAGCCCTCCCCGGCGACCATCGCCCGGTACGCCTTCTCAGTGCGGTCCCAGCGCTGGTCGCGGTCCATGGCCCAGTAGCGGCCGGTCACGGTGGCGATGCGGGCGGCGCCGCCCCCCGCGCCCAGGTGCGCCTCGAGGTCCTCAAGGTACCCCGCGGCGCTTTGCGGCGGCACGTCGCGGCCGTCCAGGAAAGGGTGCACGAACGTGCGCGCCCCGGCCCGCCGCGAGAGTTCCAGGAGCGCGTGGATGTGCCCCATGGCGCTGTGCACGCCGCCGTCGGAGACCAGTCCCAGGAGGTGCAGGGCGCCCCCGCCGGACGCGGCGTGCCTGGCCGCGCCGGCCAGGACGGGGTTTTCCAGGAACTCGCCGCGATCGATGCTGCCGTTGATGCGCATGAGGTCCTGGTACACGATGCGGCCGGCGCCCAGGTTGAGGTGCCCGACGTTGGAGTTGCCCATCTGGCCGGCCCCGAGCCCGACCGCCTCGCCGGCGGCGTGCAGCCGCGCGCGCGGGCGGGTGGCCCAGAGCTCGTCCACGACCGGCTTTTTGGCGGCGGCGATGGCGTTGCCGCGCAGCTCGTCCGTAAGACCCCAGCCATCAAGTATGATGAGTGCGACTGGTCCAGGAATCACGATCCCCTCCCGCGGCGATCTAGAGCGATCCTAGCCGGCGGCGCTCACGATGGCGCAGAACGAGGCGGAATCGAGGCTCGCCCCGCCCACCAGCGCCCCGTCGAAGCCGGCGCCGGTGAAGAACTCAGCGGCGTTTTGAGGCTTCACGCTGCCGCCGTAGAGGACGCGGACCTCGCCCGCGCCCGCCCCGGCGTGGCGTAGAAGCTCCCGGCGCGCGAACTCCAGGACGCGGGCGGCGTCAGCGGGCGCCGCCGCGCGGCCGGTGCCAATCGCCCACACCGGCTCGTACGCGACCACCAGGCGCGCGGAGCGGGCGGCGCGCGCGCCGTCGTCGTCGCGGCCCGACGGTGCCGGCGCCGCCAGCGCCGCCAGCGCCGCCAGTGCCGCAAGCTGCCGCCCGACCACGGCCTCGGTCCTTCCAGCATCGCGCTCGGCGAGGGTCTCACCGACGCACAGTATGGGCCGCAACCCGGCCGCCAGCGCGGCGCCGAGCTTCTTCTCAACGATCTCGTCCGTCTCGCCCATGATGTGCCGGCGCTCGGAGTGGCCGATCAGCACATAGCGGCACCCGAGGTCGAGGAGCATCGCGGCCGACACCTCGCCCGTGAACGCGCCGCGGGCCTCCCAGTGCAGGTTCTGCGCCCCAAGCCCCACATCCGAACCTGAAAGCGCCCCGGCCACGGCGCCCAGCGCGGTAAAAGGCGGCAGCAGCACGACCTCCGCTGCCGGCGCCGCCTCGCTTCGCGTCCTCGCCCCGAGCCCGCCCACGACGGCGCGCGCCAGGGCGGCGCCCTCCGTCGCGGTCATGTTCATCTTCCAGTTGCCGGCAATGAGCCGCCGCGGCAACCCGATCACCCCGCCTCCGGCGCCGCGCGGTCGAGCAGGGCGGCGACGCCAGGCAATTCGCGTCCCTCAAGGAACTCCAGCGACGCCCCGCCGCCGGTGGACAGGTGCGTGACACGCGCGGCGAGCCCGGCGGCCTCAAGCGCCGCCGCCGAGTCGCCGCCGCCGACCACGGTCATGGCCGGGCTTGCGGCGCACGACTGGGCCACCGCCCGCGTGCCAGCGTCAAACGGCGGCACCTCAAAGACCCCCAGCGGGCCGTTCCATACCACCGTGCCGGCGTTGGCGATGGCGGCGGCGTAGACCCCCTGGGTGCGCGGGCCGATGTCGGCGATCGCCCAGCCGGCGGGCACTTCGGCGGCGGCCACGACGCGGTGCGCCGCGCCGGGCGCGATGGTCTCGGCGACCACCACGTCCACCGGCAGCACCAGGCGTCGCCCGGCCTCCCGCAGGAGCGCCGCCGCTTCGGCCACGCGCTCGGCCTCGACCAGCGACGTGCCCGTCTCCAGGCCCCGCGCCCGCAAGAACGTGTTGGCCATGCCCCCGCCCAGGAGCAGGGTGTCAGCGAGGCGCAGGAGGTTCTTGATCACGCCCAGCTTGTCGGATACCTTCGCCCCGCCGAGCACGGCCACAAACGGCCGCGCCGGGTCGGCCAGGACCCGCCCCAAGGCAGCGATCTCCTTGTGCATCAGAAACCCGGCGACGGCGGGCAAGAAGGCGGCGACGCCTGTCGTCGAGGCGTGGGCGCGGTGGGCGGTGCCGAAGGCGTCGTTCACGTAAAGGTCGGCCAGCGCGGCCAGTTCCCGCGCGAAGTCCCGGTCATTTTTCTCCTCTTCGGCGTGGAAGCGCAGGTTCTCCAAAAGCAGCACCCCGCCCGGCTTCAGGCCGTCAACCGCCGCCGCCGCCGCCGGCCCGGCGCAGTCAGGGGCCAGCGCCACCGGCGTCCCCAGAAGCTCGCCCAGCCGCCGCGCCACGGGCGCAAGCGAGTACTTCGGGTCAGGCTCACCCTTGGGGCGCCCCAGGTGCGAGGCGAGCACGACCCGCGCCCGGCGCTCGACCAGGTAGCGGATGGTCGGCAGCGCCGCCACGATGCGCGTGTCATCGGCCACCCCGCCCGCCGGGTCGAGGGGCACGTTGAAGTCGACGCGCACCAGCACGCGCTTGGCGCGCACGTCCACGTCAGCGACCGTTTTCTTCCTCAGGCCTCCCCCGGCCACGTCCACCGCCCCGCTCACATGCCGCGGCCGGCGATGAGGGCGACGAGGTCGGCCAGGCGCGCGCTGTACGCCCACTCGTTGTCGTACCAGGCGACGACCTTGACCATGCGCCCGCCGACGACCATGGTCGACGGGGCGTCGACGATCGCCGATTCCCAGCTGCCCTTGAAGTCGGATGATACCAGGGGCGCCTCGCACACGCCGAGGATGCCCTTGAGCGGGCCGGCGGCCGCCTCGCGCATCGCCGCGTTGACCTCGGCCTCCGTCGTGTCGCGGCCGACCGTGACCACGAGGTCGGTGATCGAGACGGTGGGCACCGGGACGCGCAGCGCAAAGCCGTTGAGCTTGCCCTTCAGCTTGGGCAGGACCTGCGACACGGCCACGGCGGCGCCGGTGGTCGTGGGGATGATGTTCAGCGCCGCGGCGCGCGCCCGGCGCAGGTCCTTGTGCACCATGTCCAGGAGGCGCTGGTCGTTGGTGTAGGCGTGGATGGTGGTCATCAGGCCGTGCACGATGCCGAAGCGCTCGTCCAGGACCTTGGCCACCGGCGCCAGGCAGTTGGTGGTGCACGACGCGTTGGAGATGATGTGGTGGCGCCGCGGGTCGTACTCGTCGTCGTTGACCCCCATGACGATGGTGATGTCCTCGTCCTTGCCCGGGGCGGTGATGATGACCTTCTTGGCGCCGCCGGCGGTGATGTGCAGCCCGGCCTGGTCGCGGCCGCGGAAGAGGCCGGTGGCCTCAAGCACGACCTCGGCCCCGAAGCTCCGCCACGGGAGCTTGGCCGGGTCTCTTTCAGCCAGCACGCGGATGGGCTTGCCGTCCACGATGATCGCGTCGGGGGCGGCCGTGACCTCGGCGCCCAGCGTGCCATAGGTGGAGTCGTACTTGAGCAGGTGGGCCAGCGCCGCCGGGTCGCTGAGGTCGTTGACGGCCACGACCTCGAACTCCGGGTGGCGATCGCGCGCGATGCGGACGAACCTCCGGCCGATGATGCCGAACCCGTTGATGCCGATCTTCACGCTCACGACCATGTCCCCCCATTGCCGCGCCCGTGCGGCGCGAGCCTAGTATGCGTGCGGGGCAAGCCGTTCATGAGCAACGGGCACGCCCCAAAGAATTCTCCCCCGGAAATGCTGATTCCTTCCAGCTGGCGCGGGCGGGCTCACTGGCGCTGACCCTGGGACCGCCCGGGCCGGGCGCCGGGCCGCCGGCGCGAGTTGGCGATGCCCATGCGGTCACGGTACTTCGCCACCGTCCGGCGCGACACCGCGACGCCACGTTGCCCAAGGAGCCGGGCGATGGCGGCGTCGCTGAGCGACCGCCCCGCCGCCTCCCCGGCGACCAGGTCGCGGATCATGGCGCTCACCGCGGCCGCCGTCTGGCCCGCCGCCGCCGGGGCCGGGATGGCCGCGCCGGCAAACAGCAGGCGCAGTGGGAAGGTGCCGTATGGCGCGGTGATGTACTTGCGTGCCACGGCACGGCCCACCGTCGATTCGTGCATCCCCAGCTCGCGGGCCACCTGGCGCAGGGTGAGGGGTGCAAGCCCCCTGACCCCCACCTCAAGGAACGCGCGCTGGTGGGCGACCACGCAGTCCAGGATGCGCTGCAGCGTGCGTCGCCGCTGATCCAGGCAACGAAGGAACCACGTCGCCCCGCGCATCTTGTCCCGGATGTAGTCGCGTTCGGCGGCGCTCAATCCCTCTCGGCGCGCCAGGAGGCGGCGGTACGAGGGGCTCAGCACCAGCCGCGGCAGGTCGCCCTCGTTGAGGGCGACCACGAACTCGTCGCCCACCCGCTCGATGAGCGCATCAGGCGCCGGGCAGCCCGCTGGCCCCTGGGGCCCGACCCGTTCCCCGGGGCGCGGGTTCAACGAGCGGATGAGTGCGGCGGCGGCGCGGACATCGCCGACGGGGGCGCCCAGGGCGCGGGCGATCCCCGCCAGCCGGCCCCCGGCCAGGTCGGGGAGGTGGCCGCGGACGATGCGCCGGGCGAGCTTGAGCAGGGCGGCGCCGGCATCGACGTGGCGGAGCTGCAGGGTCAGGCACTCGGCGAGATTGCGCGCCCCGACCCCCGGCGGATCCAGGTCCTGAACGCGGCGCAGGGCGGAGAGCGCGTCGGACCGGCTTATGTCCAGCGCGCGCGCGGCCTCGTCCAGGCGGCAGCCCAGGTAGCCGGCCTCATCGAGGCAGCCGGCCAGAAACTCCGCCGCCCGCCGCTCCGGGGCCGCGAGCGCCGCCATGTCCAGCTGCTGGACCAGGAGGTCGAACAGAGAGGGCGCGGGGGCCGGCACATCCTCGACCGGGCGGGCCGGGATGTCGCCGGCGGGGTAGCCGGGGTCGCTGCGTCCGGCGAGGTAGTCCGGCCACTCGGCGTCCGGAGGCGCGGCCTCCAGGAGCGGGTTTTCGGTCAGCTCGCGGTCGATGATGGAGCGCAGCTCCTGGAACGGCGCCTGGAGCATGGACAGGGCCAGGCGCATCCGCTGCGTGAGAAGCAGGCGCTGCCGCCCTTCGAGGAGCTGTCTTCCTTCGAGGCCCTGCTCCACGTCGCACGCCCCCTCCGGCCCGTACTGCGCCGTCGCGAGGACTAATTCTGTGCGCGGCGCCCGTTTCCTCTCCAGCTGACGCCCCGCCCTACTGTTCGCCCAGTATGCCGCGGGCGATGTTCGTGGCGTGGTCCCCGACGCGCTCGAGGTTGGAGATGATGTCAAGGAACACGATGCCCGAGCCGGGGTAGCACTTGCCCTCGTTGAGGCGCCGGATGTGGGCGCGGCGCAGGTCCTTCTCCATGCCGTCGATGACGTCCTCGCTCTTCATGATCTCCGCCGCCACCGCGGTGTCGCCCGTCGCCAGCGCCGCCAGCGCCTGCTTGAAGGTGTCCACGACGCGGCGGCACATGAAGTCCAGGTCCTCCAGCGCCTGGGCTGAAAACGGCAGCTGGTGGTCGACCTTGTACTCGGCCAGCTCGGTGATATTCTCGCCGTGGTCGCCGACGCGCTCGATGTCCTTGACGGCGTTCAGGAACATCGTCAGGTCGACCGACTGCTCGGGCGTGAGGTCGCGCTGCGCCAGGGCGACCAGGTAGTGCGTGACCTCGCGCTCGAGCTCGTTCACGCTCTGCTCGCGCTCGTGCGCCGAGCGCAGGGCGCGGTCGTCGTTCTTGAAGAACCCGCTGATCGCGTCCTCCAGGGTCTGGGCGGCGATCTGCCCCATGCGGCCGAGCTCGCGCCGCGCCTGGGCGAGGGCGATGGCCGGGCTATCAAGGAAGCGCCGCTCCAGGTACTTGGCGCCGCGCTCGATCACCTCCACGCGGCCGGGGACGACGAGGGTGGCGATGGTCACCAGCACCCGCACGAACGGCAATTGCACGAGGGTGTTCGTAACGTTGAACATGGTGTGGGCGTTGGCGATCTGGCGCACGGTGCTGGGCGAGGTGTACACCACGGCGGGGACGACCAGCGGCAGGATGCACAGATAGAGGGCCGTGCCGATGACGTTGAACGTGACGTGGACGGCCGCCGCGCGGCGCGCCGTGGTCGAGGTGCCGATGCTGGCCAAAAGAGCGGTCACGCAGGTGCCGATGTTGTCGCCAAGAAGGATCGGCAGCGCGATGTGGATGTCGATCAGGCCCTGCGCCGCCAGGGCCTGCAGGATGCCGATGGTCGCGCTGGACGACTGGACGATGCCCGTCATCGCCAGCCCGACGGCGACGCCGGCCAGCGGCTGGCGGCCGAAGGTCAGCATGAGGTTGGTGAACCACGGCGCGTCGCGCAGCGGCACCATGGCCTCGGACATCGTGTTCATGCCTAAAAAGAGCAGGCCGAAGCCGAGGATGATCTCGCCGACGTGTTTGTACACCTTGCGCCGGCCGAAAAAGATGACGCCCACGCCCAGGGCGATGGCCGGCAGGCAGTAGTTGGTGAGGCGGAAGGCGATGAGCTGGGCGGTCATGGTCGTGCCGATGTTGGCGCCCATGATCACCCCGACCGCCTGGCGCAGGGTCATCAGGCCGGCGTTGACGAAGCCGACGACCATCACCGTGGTGGCGCTGGACGACTGGATGATCGAGGTCACGACGGCACCGACCAGCACGCCGAACACGGGGCGGTTGGTGAGCACCTCCAGGAGCCGGCGCATGCGGTCCCCCGCCGCCTTCTGCAGGCCGTCGCCCATCAGCCGCATCCCATAGAGGAACATGCCCAGCCCGCCCAGGAGCCCGAACGCCATCGGCACGCCCGTAGCGCATCCCACCCCGCCGGCCTGCATCTAGCCCAAGCTGACCCACCGCGCGATGACTGAGACCTCGAGCACGTTCAGGGCGGTGGTGTGCTCGACCACGGCCCGGACGTGTTCCTGCACCGCTTCCATCGTGCGCGTCACGTGGTGACCGTACCTGACCCCGACCCCCAGGCTCAGGCGCACCCCCTCGGCGCAGCTGGCGACGGCGGCGCCGCCGACGCGGCCGACGCCGTCGACCTCGCGGCAGGCGCGCGCGGCGATGGCCGCCACGACGCTATCGGCGATGTAGAAGCGGCCCAGCGACCCGAAGGTCGGCCGGACGATGGACTTCTCGACGTTGAGGCTGGCCGCGCGCCGGGCGCGGCGCAGCAGGCGCAGGTGCAGCGGGTCCACGAGGTACCCGGAGAAGGTCCGCTTCACCTCGAACGTCGGCGCGGGGATGACGTGTTTGCCCTGCTCGCGGCGGATGCGCACGGCGCGCCGGATCTCGTCCGGGGTGGCGATGTCCTCGATGGGGATGTAGCGCATCGGGCGCGGCAGGTCGAGGGCGTCGGCGATGCGGTGGATCATGCCCCGCGACGTCCCCAGAAGCAGCACGCGCTCGGGGTTAAGCTGGCGGATACGATCCCGCACCTCGGCGGCGTGCCGCGATTCGGAGAACATCGCCCGCCGGATGGCGGCCACCCTCGTCTCTTCCCGCTTGGCCGAACGCCCGGTGAGGATCTTGCCGTTTTTTATCAGCAGGCCGTCGTCGATAACGACCTCGATGCCGTAGTCATGCGCGATTATCGACGCGCGGTGGCTCTTGCCGGTGCCGCTGGCCCCCACCAGGGCGTACACGTCCACGCGCACTCCTCCCGGCCGCGCGAGGCTTGGAGCAGGCAATACCAGGGGCCGTGAACGCGTCGCCTGGCGCGGCTGGCGTCCCCAGCCCCCACGAGCCCATGCCCCTTGTTTACTATTCTCCCAACCCCCCGCTTATCCTGCCGCCCCCGCCTCCGCCGGGACCGACCCCAGGATGCGGCTCAATATAGCGTGGCTTGTGCTTTCGACGGCGGCGAAGTCCATGTGCGGGACGTAATGGGTCTCCAGTTCGTCGTGCGCCCGCTTGGCGCGGGCCAAAAACCCCACGCCGGCGTCCAGGGCGCGCTCGTAGAGGCTTGACAGCTGGTCCGCCTCCGGCGCCAGCGCCGCCAGCGGCAGCGGGTCGAGGAAGCGGGAGGTATCCACGATCACGTCGCCGCCGTCCGGCCGGTAATGGTGCGGCGGGGCGGCGGTGATCAGGCCGGCGCCACGGGCGGGGATGACGACGTGCTCGACGCGGTCGGAGTCAAGGCCGCAGTGGAAGACCTCCACGTCCAGGCCGCGCTCCTGGGCCGCCGCCGCCAGCTTGGCGGCAAGCCGGGACTTCCCCGTGCCCGGCGGCCCCAGGAGCACCGCCCGCCGGGCAAGCGGCGCCGCCACGTCATCCAGGAACCCCATGAGCCCGTCGGGCGTTATGGCCGTCGCGAAGAGGTGGCGCACCCGGCCCGGCGCGCAGCCCCGGCCGGCGTGTCTCTCCTCGCCCCGGCCCGCCTCCGGCACCCCGTCCAGGAGGAACGCGCACAGGGCGGTGGCCTCCGCGTTCAGCCCGCCGGTGTCGAGCGCGCCGGCATCCGTGGGGCCGGCCCGCAGCTGCTCCCGCACCGCGTGCGCCGCCCCAAGACAGGCGTACGCGCGCCGGAACAGCCGGGCGACCTCGCTGAAAAGCCGCACCACCTCGACCCGGGCACGGCGCATCCCCGCCTCGTCCCAGTGCTCGCCGAGGTTCACGATCTCGTCCACCGCCCCGGGGTGGGCCGGGTCCAGGACGTGCGGCGCCGTGCCGTCGACGAGGCTGACCCCGAGCCCGGGCGCCCGCACCCCGTCCAGGGAGCCGGGGTCCGAGGAGCAGTAGAACAGCTCGACGTCGTACCCCCGCCGGCGCATCCCCTCGGCGATGCGCCGCATCAACGTGGACTTGCCGACCCCCGGGCCGCCCTTGATCACGAACGTCCTTTTCAGCCCATCATCGGCGATCGAGTGTGGAAACCCCCGGAACCCGCGCGCGGTGTTGCCGCCCAAGAAAAGCCGTCGTATCTTCGCCTCCGCCACCGGCCACCCCTCCCCTGCCCGCTTCCTGGCGGTGAGGCTGGTGACCCCCCGCCACCCCATCGTAGTCGCGGCGGGGATGGCCGTGCACGTCCCGGGCAACCGGCGCGGGAACGGCCGGGGCGCCGGCGGCAGGGGAGAGGGAGGGGCCCGCGCCCCTCCCCCGCCGCGCCGACGCCCTCAATGCAATGCTGCCCTCAACGTTCTGAAACCCTCAATGCAATGCTGCCCTCAATGCGCTGACGCCGTCAGTAGACGGCCCGCACCGTCCTGCCACAGCCCATGGCCGTGAGCGCCGCCCCGCCGGCGGGCCCGGCGGCCGGGCGATCCGCGCCCCGGTACACGACCTCGGCCACGTCAACGCGGACCACGAACTCCTCGCCGGGGAGCGAGACGACGTTGCGCAGGACCCAGCGCCGCCCGTCCGCGGTCATGGTCGCCACCGTCACCGCCCGGCGCCACCAGCCCTGGCCCTCCAGGAAGCTTGGGGCCGGCACGACCGCCCCCGCGGCGTCGTGGCGCAGTTCGGCCCAGGCCGCGTCGCAGGTCAGGACGGCCATCTCGCCGCGGCTGACCGCCGAGCCCCACCAGTTAGAGAGGTCGCCGCCCAGAAGCGCGCGCAGTCCCTCCAACATCTTGAGCCCTGCGGCGGTTTCGCGGTAGCCCTCGGGCCATGGCTTCTCGCTGGCCAGGGCATCCTCGTTGCCGCCCAAGAGCCGGAGGAGGACGGCGGTCGCCTCGTTGCCGTTCACGTTGTTCTGGGGACGGAAGGTGTGATCGGGGTACCCGCGGACGAGGTCCAGGGCGACGGCGGCGTTGGCGTAGCCCCAGCCCCAGATCGGGATGTCGTCCGCGAAGTCGGGGCGCTGATCTTCAAGCTTCTTGGCCTCGGCCTCGCCCCCCGCCAGGCGGACAGCGATGGTGAAGAACTCAAGCCGCGTCAGGTTGCGGTCCGGCCCCGCTGTGCCGTCGGGGTAGCCGATGTACACCCCCAGTGCGCGCAGCTCGACCAGGCTTGAACCCACCGCGCCCGCCGGCAGGTCGGAGAACGGTTGCTGGTATGCGGCCTGCTCTTGTTCCACGGCCGGCGCCGCCACGCCGTAGAGGCCGCCCTGGATGATGCTGAGCACGACGGTGCCGCCGACGAGGTCGACGGCGCAGCCGACGGGCGCCTCCACCCAGCGGCCGCCGCCGGCGACGTCAGCATCCTCAACATAGCGCACGGCCACGACCCCGGCTGGGTCGACCGGCGGCAGCGGGTGCGCATGCAGGTCGCCGGTCAGCCCCAGTCCGGAAATCACTGCCGGGTCAAGTTTGAGCGCCAGGTCGGCGGGATGCGCGAACGCGACGTCGATGGGGAACACGCCGGCCGCCGCGATGACGCGCTCAAACCCGTCGGGTACCTCCAGCGGCAGGGGCAGGAGCGGGCCTCCAAGGGGAACAAGCGTCAGGTATGCCAAGCTGATGTCCAGCCCCGTGGGGTCAACGGTCAGAGAGCAGTCGCCTACGGTCGCCCGCTGCCGCCCGTCAGGCTGGGGCTCCGGCGGGGTGGCCTCCCGCGCCCCTCTGGCGGCCGAGTCCGTGGCCTCCTGGTGGTCGTCGGCGTTGGGCGTCGCATTGTGATCGCCGGCGCCGAACTCGGGCGGCATCACGTTCCCGGCCGCGGAGTGGTCCAAGCACATGGCATGCCCCAGCTCGTGCTTGAGTATCTTGACCGGGTCGTAGTTGGCGTCTCCGCTGGTGCCCCAGGGCCACTCGCTGTCCATCGTCAGAGTGCCTCCGACCATGCGTCCGCACCCGGGGCAGAAACGGGGCGCGTACTGTCCGAGGACGTTCGGCTTCGCGATCTCGCCCACCGTGAGAGTCACGTCCGCGTCGGCCTGCTCATCGACGATCTCGAACGTCCATCCGGTGTCCTCGCCTTCCCAGTTCGCAATCGCTTCTCGCAGCCACGCCTGCCACTGCTCGTTTGTGCCCGCGCCGCAGAATATCCGCAGGTTGCGGCGCGGCTGGCCTGTGCTGGGGTCGTCGGCCCATTCCCACGACTCGATCACGTGTGCCAGCGCTATCCCCGACACCACCGCCGCCAGCACGATGACGGCGAGCACCGCCGTCAATACCCGGCGTCTCACGCCCACGCACTAATCCCTCCTTGGTTTGGAAGTCCCCGGCGACACAGAATGGTGGTCTTTGCCCTGAAAACCAGCTCGATCATACTGTGGATTCCCCCGGCGCGGGGCGATTCCCTCTTTCGCCCAGCGCCAGGAACCGGATTCATGCAGCGGGCGGGCGGGCGGCGGTCACGCCTCGGCCGTCTCGACCTCGACCGTCTCGCCCGGGCGCGCCGGCCGCGCGTCGATGCCCCGCTCCCGCAGGGCCGCCGCCAGGCTCTCCGCCGCCGGCGGCTCGGCGTGGACGATCATTGCGCGGCGCGGCCGCCGCCGCATGGCGTCGACCCACGACAGCAGGCCGCCCCGGTCAGCGTGGGCGGACAGGGCGCCGATGACGTGGACCTGGGCGCGGACGGCGATCTCCTCGCCCAGGACGCGCACCATCTTGGCCCCGTCGAGGAGCTCGCGGCCCAGGGTGCCCTGCGCCTGGAACCCCACCAGCAGCACGCTCGCCTCCTCCCGCCACAGGTTGTGCTTGAGGTGGTGCCGGACGCGGCCGGCGTCGGCCATGCCGCTGGCGGCGATGATCACGGCCCCCGACACGTCGTTCAGGCGGCGCGACTCATCGGCGGTGTGCACGAGGGTCAGCCCCGGGAACGCGAACGGGTCGTCGCCCGCCCGGTGGTGGCGGAGCGCGTCGGCGTCGTAGCACTCGGGGTGCTTGGCGAAGGCCTCCGTGGCGGCGATGGCCAGCGGGCTGTCGAGGTACACGGGCAGGTCGCAGCGGCCGGACTCGCGCAGGTCGTTCAGGAGGTAGAGCAGCTCCTGGGCGCGGCCGACGGCGAACGCCGGGATGATGACGTTGCCCTGGACCCGCCGGGCGCGTTCGACGACCGCCTGGAGCCTGGCCCGCGCCTCGGTGATCGGCTCGTGCGCGCGGTCGCCGTAGGTCGCCTCGATGACCAGGACCTCGGCCCCCATTGCGCGGGCCGGGTCGCGGATGATCGGCTTGCCCTGGTTGCCCACGTCGCCGCTGTAGAGGAGGTCCGGCTGGTCAGCGCCGTGGAAGAGCTCGACGAACGCCGAGCCCAGGATGTGGCCGGCGTCCTGGAAGCGGAAGCGCAGTTCGCCGGAGGCCGGCGCCGTCTCGCCGTACGGGACCGGGCGCAGAAGCGCCAGCGCCGCCTCGGCGTCCTCAACGGTGTACAGCGGCTCAATGGGCTCGCGCCCCGCCCGTTTCCGCTTGCGGTTTGTCCACTCGGCGTCCGCCTCCTGGATGTGGGCGGAGTCAAGCAGCATCACGCGGCACAGGTCACACGCCGCGGGCGTGGCGAAGACCGGCCCGCGAAACCCCCGCCGCCACAGCAGCGGCAGCCGCCCGCAGTGGTCGATGTGGGCGTGGGACAGGATGACGAAGTCGAGGTCTTCAGGCCGCACCGGAAACTCTTGGGCGTTCTTCTCCGGCGCCTCGCGCCCGCCCTGGAACAGGCCGCAATCCAGGAGCCCGACCGCCCCGCCGCACGTCACCACGTGCGCCGAACCCGTCACCTCGCCCGCCGCGCCGCCAAACTGCAGGCGTACCCTCGCCACCCCCTTGCGCAATGCGCCTGGCCGTCTGTCTCAGCGCAACGCTCAGCCGCCGTCGCGCCGCGGGCCGCCGAGCGCCCACTCGTCGTGCGGCCGCGGGCGCGCCCCCTGCGGCACGCCGTGCCGGCCGATGACCGCGCCGGGCTCGAGGCCGACCTCGTCCGCGACCTCGCGCTCGAAGTACTCCAGGTCAAGGCCGCCGACGAGTGCCCCCGGCCGCCGCCCGCCGGGCCTGGCGCCATCGCCCCCGCGCCCGCGCGCCGACGTCCAGGGCCGCCATCCCGCGCGGCCCCGGCCTCCCCCGCGCCCCGCGTCACCGTCACCCGCACCACCCGCACCACCCCCACCGCCCGCATCACCCGCGCCCACGCCGCCACCCCCCGCCGTCCTGGTTTCCGGGCCCGCCCGGCCCCGGCGGGGCTAGTGTGACCAGGGGTGGCGCCCCTCTAACCGGTGCATGTGCCCCTCTAACCGGCGGCGGCGCGTTCCGCTACTGGCCGCTGCCGCTCACGGCGAGGCTTGAGACGCGCACCGTGGGCGCGCCGCTGAACCCCATGATATTGGTGAAGCGCAGGTCGTCGGCGACCCCGTCGATGTCGCGCAGAAGCTCGAGGATGTTGCCGGCGATGGTCACTTCGCGCACGGGCCGCGTGAGCTCGCCGCCTTCGATCCACATGCCGGTCGCGCCGACCGAGAAGTCGCCGGATATCGAATTGGCGCCGCCGGTCGTGATGCCGGTGACGTCCACCACGTACAGCCCGTTGGCGACGCCGCCGATGATGCGCGCCGGCGTCTCCGACCCGGCGGCCAGGTACACGTTGGTGGGCGCGGCCTCGGGGACGGTGCGGAACGACGACCGGTAGCCGTTGCCCGTCGACGGCACCCCGTCGTGCCGGCCCGTGTACATGTCGTACAGGAACGCCTGCAGCCGCCCGCCCGCGACCGCCACCGTGCGCCGGCTGGGCACGCCCTCGCTGTCCACCGGCCCCGAGCGCGCCCCGCCCGGCAGGAGGCCGTCGTCGACGATCTCCACCAGCGGCGACGCCACCTGCTGGTTCTGCCGGCCGGCGAACATCGACCGCCCGCGCTGCACGGGCAACGCGCTGAGGGCGCGGCCGGCGATGTTGATGAACTGCGCCATGACGCGCGGCGCCAGGACCACCGGCACCTTCGCCGACGGCACCGGCCGCGCCCCCAGAAGCCGCGTGGCTTCCGCGACCGCCTCGCTGGCGATCGCCGCCACGTCAAGGGCGCGCACGCTGCCGGCGGTGCCGAAGCCCGTGCCGGTGTTGCGGCTCTCGCCCTCGCACGCCACTACCTCGACCACCAGGTTGGCGTTGCAGACGCGGAAGCTGACGTTCACCCCGCGCGAGTTCCGCACCGTGATGGACCGGCACGAGTCGCTGTAGATGGTCTCGGCCACCTGGCTCACCCGCGGGTCCCCGGCCAGGGCCAGACGCTCGGCCTCAAGCGCCAGGCGCGCCTTCTCCTCCACCGGCGTGTCCTCGACGTCCGCGGAGTAGAACTGGTCCCCCGGCACGACCGCCGCGGCGGGGTCGGGCAGCGCCAGGTGCGGGTCGGCGGGGGTGACCTCGGCGGTCGCCAGCGCCGCGGCGAGCGCGTCGCGCAGCGCGGCGGGCCCGGTGTCGGTGGTGTAGGCGAAGCCCAGCCGCCCGCCGCGGATCACCCGCAGCGCGATGCCCGTGCTGCGTGCCACCACCGCCGACTCAACGCGCCCCTTGTACGCCTCGATCTCCGTCTCGCGCGCCAGCTCCAGGTACATCTCGGCCTCACCGGCGCCGCGGCGGATCGCCTCGTTCAGGAGCTCCTGGCCATCCAGGGGCAAGCGCACCTCAGCCACCACCATCACCCCCCGCCGGCGGCCGCGGTGCCGCCGACCGTGATCTCGCTTATGCGCAGCGTGGGCTGGCCCACCGTCGTCGGCACGCTCTGCCCGCCCTTGCCGCACAGGCCCGGCGCCAGGCTGAGGTCGTCGCCGACCATGTCGATGCGCTTGAGTATCTCGGGGCCGTTGCCGATGAGGGTCGCCCCGCGGACCGGCTCGTCGGCCTTGCCGTTGCGGATGAGGTAGCCCTCAGACACGGTGAACACGAAATCGCCGGTGACGGGGTTGACCTGGCCGCCGCGCAGGTCCCTGGCGTAAAACCCGCGCCCGGTGGCGGCGATGATCGAGGCCGGGTCGACATCCCCGGCGGCGATGAAGGTGTTGGCCATGCGGGGTATGGGCGGGTACTGGTACGACTGGCGGCGCCCGTGGGATGTGCTCTTGACCCCGTAGCGGGCGGCGTTGCGGCGGTCCCACAGGTAGCCCACCAGCACCCCGTGCTCGATGAGCACGATCGGCCGCGCCGGCTCGCCCTCGTCGTCGGCGTAGTACGAGCCCCACGCCCCGGGCTGGGTCGGGTCGTCGATGGCCGTCACCAGCGGCGAGGCCACGACCTCGCCCACCCGCCCGGCGAACACCGAATAGCCGCGCACCACGGTGTCGCCCTCCAGGGCGTGACCGCTGGCTTCGTGGAACAGGACCCCGCCCCAGCCGGGGCACATGACCACGGTCATCGGCCCCGACGGCGCCGGCGCGGCGAAGAGGTTGACGACGGCCTGCGCCGCCGCCTCGCGCCCGGCCGCCTCGGGCGACGACCCGTCAAAAAGCTCCATGCCGGCGATCATGCCCATCGTGCGCAGCCCGGTCTGGACGACCCCGTCCTTCGCCGCCACGACGTTCACGGTGAGCCGCACGTACACCCGCTCGTCCTCGACCCACCGCCCGTCACTGTTGAAGAGCTTCAGCCTGCGCACCTGCTCGCGGTACGACCCGGCGCACTGCGTGACGTGTGGGTCGTGCCCGCGCGCGGCGCGATCCGCCCGCTCCAGCAGGGCGACCTTCTGCGGCGGCGCCCAGGTCTGGGGCGGCTCTTTCACCTGGAACGCCGGCAGCCGCACGCGCTCGCGGATGACGGCCAAAGAGCCCGCCGCCCCCGCCGCGCAGGCGGCGGCGGCGGCGCGCGCGACGGCGAGCAGGGATGCGACATCCAGGTCGTCGGAGACGGCGAACGCCGACCGGTCGTCGCACACGACCCGGATGCCGGCCCCGCGGTCGCGGCCGGCGACGGCGCGGTCGACGCGCCCTTCCTCGTAGTTGATCGTCAGGGCCGTGGACTCCTCGCAAAAAAGCTCGGCCCACCCGGCCCCGCGGGAGAGGGCTTCGCGCAGCACCTGGGTGGCCGTTTCGGGTTCAATGGTCGCCACCGGACACCCCCCTCGTCGCCCCATCGCGGCTGGCTCCGGCCCCCGTCCCGCAACGCCCGCCAAGCCCTGGGGCATAGTATGCCCGGGGATTCCCGGGCTCGCCCTGCGCAAGCAGGGATCGTCGCCCATAACAGCGAAGTTGCACTTTCTGGCAAGCAATTTCCAGCAACTCTTTGACTCGCCCGCTTTCTTGAGGAGGAATCGCTGTGACACTCATCTTGCTCCTGGTAGCGAGCCTGGCCGTCGTGCTCGGCGGCGCCGAGCTTTTCACCAACGGCGTCGAGTGGCTGGGCCGGCGCCTGCGCCTGTCCGAAGGCACCGTCGGCAGCCTCCTGGCGGCGGTGGGCACCGCCCTTCCTGAAACCACGATCCCGGTCATCGCCATCATCCTCGGCCGCGACCCGGCGTCCTACGACATCGGCATCGGGGCGATCCTCGGCGCGCCGTTCATGCTCGCCACCCTGGCCATGTTCATCACCGGCCTGGCGGCCATCGCCTGGCGCACGCCGTCGGGGCCGCGCGCCGCCATGCTCATCGATAGCACCGTGATGCGGCGCGACCTGGGCTTCTTCCTGGCCGTATACGCGGTGACGCTCTTGAGCGCGGTCCTGCCGCTGGGGCGGCTGCGCCTCATCGTCGCCGCCGCGCTGGTCGCCGCTTACGCCGTCTACGTCGTGCGCACGGTGCGGGGCGGTCAACCCATCTCCGGCGAGCAGATGGGGCCGTTGTACCTGGCGCCGCGGTCGACCGCGCCGGCCCTGGGCTTCGTGGCGCTGCAGGTGGCCATCGCCCTCGGGCTCATCGTCGGCGGCGCCCGCCTGTTCATCACCGCCGTGGAGGGGGTGGCCGAGGCGCTCAACATGCCGGCCTTCGTGCTGTCGCTGATCATCGCCCCCATCGCCACCGAGCTCCCCGAGAAGTTCAACAGCCTGCTGTGGGTCAGGCGCGGCAAGGACACGCTCGCGCTGGGCAACATCACCGGTGCCATGGTATTCCAGGGCTCGATCCTGCCCGCCCTGGGCATGGCCGCGACCCCGTGGCGCATCGGCGGGCTAGGGCTCCTGTCGGCGGGCATCGCCCTCCTGGCGGCGGGCCTCATCTACGGCTGGCTCTATGCCCGCAGGTCGCTGCCGCCCGCCGTCCTTCTGGTCGGCGGCCCGCTGTACGTGACGTTCCTCGCCGCCGCCCTGCAGTCGCGCGGGCAGGGGGCGTTGGGCTTCCTCGCCGTCCCGGTCGCCATCGCCGTGGCCGTGGCCCTCGCCGTCGTTCACGGCCGCCGCCTGGCCGCCGCGCGCCGCGCCGGTCGCGGCGGCGAGGAGTCCCGCTAGGCCCGTCGCCTCGCGCGGCCCCCGCGGGCTACGCCTCGCCGGCGTCAAGCAGGCGCGCGGCGAGCTGCGGCGGCACCGACCCCAGCGCCAGGAGCCGCGCGTGAAACTCGCCCAGCGACGCCGCCCCGCGGCGCTTTGCGTACGCCCGCGCGAGCTCGTCGATGCCGAGCCGGCCCATCAGGTAGCACACCGACTGCCCGGGCTCACTCGCCATGTGCAGGGCCTCGGCGCGCGCCGCTGACGGCGAAAGGCACGCCCGCCGCTGCAGGAACTCGACCGCCTCCGCGAGGCTCATGCGCCCCAGGTGCAGCGACGGGTCGACCACCGCCCGCGCCGCCCGCCACAGCTGGTCGCGGCGGCGCCAGACGCGGGCGCCCAGGTCGGTAATGTAGCCGGCGCGCTCCATGAGCTCCTCGCAGTAAAACGCCCAGCCTTCGATGAACGGGATGTTCTCGGCGACGGCGCGCGCCGGGCGCGACTGCCCCAGCGCGGCCAGGGCCTGCACGTGGTGGCCCGGGTATGCCTCGTGGATGGCCGTGACGAGCATCGAGCTGCGGTTGTGCAGCCCCGGCCCGGCCCCCGGACCGGGCGGGGTGACCCAGAACAGCCCCAGCCGCGTCGCCTCGAACGGCGGCGGCGGCAGGTAGGCGGCGAGGTGCACCAGCTGCCGCTCAAAGGCCGGCGTCTCCACGACGCGCAGCGTGTCTGGCGGCGGCAGGGGCGCGAGCCCCTCCTTGATGATGAACTCCCGCAGCCGGGCGAGCTCATTGTGGTACGGCGTCACGACGTCCGGCCCGGCGGCCCCCTCCTCCAGGAGGCACTCCTCCAGCACGTGGCGCCATGGCCGGCCGCTCTCCTGCGCCAGCTGCTCAAGCTCCGCCTCTGTGGCCTCAAGGCAGCGCCGCCCGGCGGCGATCGTCTCCTCCGCCCCCCAGCCCAAAAGGAGCGTCTTGCGCAGCAGGTCCTCGTACGCCGCCGCGCCGATGGCGAACGGCGATGCGGCCCGCGGCAGGAGCTCGCGCAGGAACTCCCGGTACTCCTCAAGCGCGCGCATCGCCACCGCGCTGGCCGCCAGGAGCTCCGCGGCCAGGTCGGGGCACGCGGCGGCCTGCGCCGGCACCGCCTCGCGCAGGAATGCCGCGCAGCCATCGAGGTCGCCCAGCGCCAGCTCGACGAACTGCGGCACCGGCTGGTCGAGGCGCGCCCGCGCCTGCTCCAGGAGCCGCGGGATGGCGCGCAGGCGCGCGCCGAGCGCCCGCAGCCGGTCTTTTTGCGGCACCTCGTCGCGGCAGAACAGGAGGTAGCAGCCGCTGATGGCGATGGTCAAGCACTCGGACGGGTTTTTGCGGAAGGGCCGCACGTCCTCGACCCGGCGCGCGAGCCCCTCCAGCGCCGCGATCAGCATCAGGCGGTCGGTCTCATCGTCGGGGCCGAGGCCCGTGCCGGCAAACCCGCGCAGTTCGGCCGCAAGCTCACGCAGGCGCGCCACGACCCCGGCCACGGCCTCGCGGCTGTAGTCGGCGAAGCGGTCGTCAAGGTCGTGGATGCCCAGCTCCGTCGCCCGGGTCGGTTCAACGTGTGCCAGGAAGTCCGCCGCCCGCGCCGCGGCGGTTGTGAAGCCCTCGCTGTGCCTTTGCAGGTGTAATCCCTCCCCGGTCGTGCGTACCGCGCCCCGCGATCAGCCCTCAAGGAGGCGCAGGGCGGCGCGCACCCACACCTCGCAGCCGAGCGGCAGGGCGCGCTCGTCAAAGTCGAACCGCGGGTGATGGTGCGGGACGGCCTCCAGCCGGCCGTCCGCGCCCGGCGCCGGTCCGGCGCCGAGGAACATGTAGGCGCCGGGGACGTGTGCCTGGTACAGTGAGAAGTCCTCGCCGCCCATGACCGGCGGCAGGCTGACCACGCCGCCGGCGCCCAGCGCCGCGACGCACGCCGCCCGCGCCGCCTCGGCGACCCCGCCGTCGTTGACCACCGGCGGGTAGCCGCGCCGGTACTCGAACTCGTACGTCGCCCCGTGGGCGTCGCACGTGCCCTTCAGCACCTGCTCGATGAGGCGCGGCATCTGGTCCTGCAGGCCGCGGTCGAGGGTGCGCACCGTGCCGGTCATTTCGGCGCGGTCACCGATGATGTTGTACGAGGACCCGGCGCGGAAGGTGCAGATGCTGAGGACGGCGGGCTTGAGCGGGTCGACGCGGCGGGCGATGATGGATTGCATGTTCACCACCGCCTGGGCGCCGACGAGCAGGGCATCGACCGTGTCGTGGGGCGCGGCGCCATGCCCGCCGCGGCCCAAGACGGCGATCCTCACCTCGTCGGCGGCGGCCATCATCGCCCCGGCGTTGCACCACGCGCGGCCGCACGGCTGCAGCGTCCACAGGTGCATGCCCAGGATGGACGAGACGCCGTCGAGCGCCCCGGCGTCGATCATCAGGGCGGCGCCGCCGGGTATGAGCTCCTCGCCGGGCTGGAAGATGAGGCGCACCCGACCCGGCAGCCGGTCGCGCCGCCCGGCGAGGACGGCCGCCGCCCCCAGGAGCATGGCGACGTGGCCGTCGTGGCCGCAGGCGTGGGCGACGCCGGGCACGGTCGAGGCGTAGGGGACGTCCTTGCCGTCCTGGATGGGCAGGGCATCGATGTCGGCGCGCAGCGCCACCGTCCGCCGCCCGGCGCCGGACGCGCCGGCGGGGTTGATGTCGCAGATGACGCCCGTGCCGGCGGCGCGGCGGGGCTCAAGGTTCAGGCGGCGCAGGAAGTCCTCGACCCGCCCCGCCGTCCGTTCCTCGTGGAAGGCGACCTCCGGGTGGCGGTGCAGGTCGCGGCGGATCTCGATCATCTCAGGGGCCAGGGTGTGGGCGCAAGCCTTGATGTCATCGCCGGCGGCGGGGTTTGAACCGTGCGCGGTGCTGCCCACAAAGGCCCACCCTCTCCTGCAATTGACTTTTCTGCCAGCGCGGGCCCATACTCTATTCGCCATGGGTGCGGCAATCCCCTCCAGCCGGATACTACCTTGACGCGCGCCGCGAGCGGGGCCGGGCAGCGCCGTTTCCCCGCCTGGGCGTCCCAGGGCGGTGGGCGTTCTTGGCGCCGACCGCGGCTTATCCGATTGGGCGACAGTGTTAGTGTCTGACGACAGAGTTACTGTAAACACATTGATCCAACAGGCAAATTGTAGTATACTGGTGCCGTAAGGGCAGGGATGGGGAGGGGTTTGCAGTGGCGCGCGATATCCCTCTGTTATGCACCAGAGCGCTCCGGGTGGCGGAGGCGCGCGACTTCGAGGGGGCGCACGCGCTGCTGCAGCGGGCGGCGGAGAGCGCTGGTGACGATAAGAGGCTCCAGGGGCGGGTGGCGATCGCCCTGTGCCGCCTGGACACGCTGCGGGGCGATTTCGACGAGGCGCGAAGACACGGCCTGCGCGCCCTTGACCGACTGCAGGACTGCGGCCACCCAGATGACATTGCCGAGGCCGCCATGTACCTGGGCAGCGTTGAGGGCGTCCAGTCGAGGTTCCCGGCGGCGGAGGTCCTGTACAGAAAGGCGCTCCGGATGCTGGCCACCTCGCACAACCAGAGGTTGCTCGCCCTGGCCCACTGGGGCATGGCCAGCTCCGCTGGTGCCCAGGAGCGGTTTCAGGAAGCGCATGAGCACGCAACGATCGCTATAGAATGTGGTAAGGACCTCCTGAGCCTGAGTGAGCGGGGAAGGCTGCTCCATGCCATGGGCATGAGCTCACTCGGGCGGGGCTTCCTTGATGAGGCTCTCGAGCTCCAGGTGAAGGCGCTGTCAGTGCTCGAGGTGGCTGGCGATCTGGAGCTGGCAGCCGACGTGCATAACGTCATCGGTTCGATCCACGCCCGGCGCGGCGACCGCTGCGCGGCCCGCTCAAGCTACGAACAAGCCCTGGGCGCGCTGAACGGCGAGGTCATACCGCAGACAGCCGAAGCCTACCACGAGCTGGCGCGCCTGGATCTTGAGGAGGGACGGGCGGCTGTGGCCCTGGAGCACGCCCGCAAGGCGCTGGAGGCGGCCCTCAAGGTACAGTCGCACACTGACGAGGGCCAGGCGTCACTGGTGATGGGGCAGGCCCTGGTCAGCCTGGACCGGCGCGACGATGCCCTACCTCAACTGCGGCGCGCTCTGCAGGTTTTCACCGAATGCGGCATGAGTCAATCGCAGGTCGTGGCCAGCGACATACTCCGCCACATAGAAGGGGGGACATAGACGATGCGGCTGCTTCACTGGCTATCGGGCATGGCCCCATGCGTTCTGGCCTCAGCGATCAGCCTTGTGATTCCGCTCAGCCATTGGCAGTTTCCGTGATGGGACTCGACGGGCAAGTCACCGCGGTCGAGCGAGCCGTGCCCCGCGGAGACCTGAGGCCGCCATGAGACTCGACGGCAAAGCCGCGGCCTCGATATAACGATCTGCAGGCTGCGCGAGCAGCCTGCAGTCGCTGATGACGTCGCCCGCGTGTATGCGCGCCCACGTCGTGAGACAGCTTGAGGCATCGCCCACCATCGGCCGCCCGGCCACCGCCCGTGACAACGACCGCCCGTTTTCCCGTCACCACCAGCCGGGGGTCCGGCATACAATAGCATCGACCCCGCTTCTTGGTCTTTTGGGTCGCCCGGTAGCTATAATAATCCTGAAGGGAGGGAGGGCGGTGTCCGGTTACAGGGGAAGGCGCTTCCTGAAGGGCACGCGCCTCGGCTTCGCCAAGCAGTTCGTGGCCGGGCAGCTGCTGCGCCGGGTGCTGCGCTACGTCGGCAAGAACCCTGAGCGCAACCTGCCGCGGCTCATCGACCTGGGTGAGCGGCTCGCCCTCCTGGAGCGGCACAAGCAGCAGATCCGCGCCGTCCGCCAGGCTGTCCTGGGCAACCCCGTCCTGCACGCGTATGTCACCCGCCTGCTCCGGGGGACTCATCCCAACGTCCAGCGCCACCTGCTGTTCAACTTCTTCCTGAACGAGCTCCTCTTTGGCATCCCGCGGCAGGGCCGCGTGGCGGAGCGGCTGGGCGTCAACGTGCCCGCCGTGATCCTCGTCGACCCCACCAGCGCCTGCAACCTGCGCTGCACGGGGTGCTGGGCGGGCATGTACGACAAGTGTCACACCCTGTCGTATGCGCGCCTGGACCGCCTGGCCGGGGAGGCGAAGGAGCTCGGCATCTACTGGTTCGTGATGTCGGGGGGCGAGCCGTTCCTGTACCCGCGGCTGCTGGAGTTCTGCGCCAAGCACAATGACATGGCGTTCATGATGTACACCAACGGCACGCTCATCGACGAGGACAGGGCCGACCGCATCCTGGAGTGCGGCAACGTCAGCCCCGCCTTCAGCCTCGAGGGCCCGCGGGAGATGACTGACGCCCGCCGCGGCGCGGGGGTCTTCGACAAGGTGTCGCACGCTATGGACCTCCTGCGCGAGCGCGGCGTGCCGTTCGGGTTCTCGCTGACGCTGACCCGGCAGAACTGTGAGACGCTGATGGGCGACGAGTTCGTCGACTGGCTGATCGAGAAGGGCTGCCGCTACGGCTGGACCTTCCACTACATTCCCATCGGCGCCGACGTCAACACCGACCTCCTGGTGACCCCGGCGCAGCGCGCCTGGCTGGCCCACCGCGTGCCCGAGATACGGGCCAAGAAGCCGCTCCTGTTCGCCGACTTCTGGAACGACGGTGAGATGACGCTGGGCTGCATCGCCGGCGGCCGCCGCTACTTCCACATCGCCGCCCGCGGCGACGTCGAGCCGTGCGCGTTCGTGCACTTCGCCGTCGACAACATCAACGACGTGTCGCTCTTGCAGGCGCTGGAGTCGCCGCTGTTCAAGGCCTACCAGAAGCGGCAGCCGTTCAGCGACAACCTCCTGCGACCGTGCCCGCTGATCGACGTGCCCGGCGCCCTGCGCGACATCATCCGCGAGAGCGGCGCCCGCCCCACGCACCCCGGCGCCGACGGCGTGGTGCGCGATGAGAAGCTGTGCTGCTTCATCGACAGCCGCGCCGCCGACTGGGAGCGCGTCTCCGCGGACATCTGGGCGGCACGGCAGGCGGCGCGGCAGGCGCCCCAAGGGCCGGCCCAGGCACAGCCGCAGGTTCCGACGGTTTCGTCCTGACCCGCCGGGCTGGGGGCCGGGCACCAGCAGGCCGTCTAGCCCGCGCTCACTTCTCGCCCACGCGCGCCCGCAGGGCCGCCCACTCGTCAGCCTTCAGGCGCCGGCTGTGCTCGTCGCTGGGGAAGCGCCCGGCGCGGACCTCGTCGCGGTACTGCGAAAGCGCCGTGATGGCGGTCTCGCCCAGCCGGGCGTACTGCTTGGTGTGGCGGGGCACGAAGCACTCGTAAAGCCCCAGAAGGTCGTGGAACACCAGCACCTGCCCGTCACACTCCGGCCCGGAGCCGATGCCGATGGTCGGCGCCGACAGCCGCCTCGAGACGAGCCCGGCCACCTCGACCGGCACCAGCTCGAGGACGACGGCGAACGCGCCGGCCTCCTGCAACGCCAGGGCGTCCTCCAGCAGCGCCTCGGCGGCGTGGGATGTCGTCGCCTGCAGGCGGAACCCGCCCACCAGGTTGATCGACTGCGGGGTCAGGCCGATGTGGCCCATGACCGGGATGCCGCACGCCGTCATGCGACGCACGAGCGGGCACATGGTGCGCCCGCCCTCCAGCTTCACGGCGTGGGCGCCCGCCTCCTTGAGGAAGCGGCCGGCGTTCAAGACCGCCGCTTCTTCGCCGGCGTGGTATGACATGAACGGCATGTCGCCCACCAGGAGCGCCCGCTTGATGCCCCGCGCCGCGGCCCGCGTGTGGTGGATCATCTCGTCCATGGTCACCGGCAGGGTGGAGCTGTAGCCCAAGACGACCATGCCCAGGGAGTCGCCGACCAGCACCACGTCGATCCCGGCACGCTCGGCCAGGATGGCGCTGGAAAAGTCGTAGGCTGTCACCATGGTGACCTTCTCACCGCGCGCCTTCATCGCCGCAAGCCCGGAAGCGGTCACACGCTCGTCGCTCGTCAAGCGGCGTCCCCCCCTTTACCCGGAGTCCGGCCGGCGGCCGGGGTTGCCCGGCAACCGGCGAAAACGGCCCGCATCTTGGCGACCACGTCATCCGCCACCGTGCCGTTCCTCTGCGCGCACTCCAGCGTCAGCTCGCCCAGGGCGCCCCAGACGCCGAGTTTTTGCGGCATGGCCCGCAGGAGCTCGTCGCGGTGGGCGTCCACGATGGCCACGTCGCCGCGGCTGATGGGGCCCGTCAGCGCCCGCGGGACGCCCACGGTGAACGCGTTGCGCAGCGTGCCTTCGACCAGCGGCCGCAGCACCTCCAGCGCCTGCTCCGGCGCCACCCCCGCCGCCATCATCACGTCGCGCGCCAGCGTCTCGACCGCGACCAGGTAGTTGGAGGCGATGGCCGCCGCCGCGTGGTACAGCATCTTCTTGCCGCTGGGCACGGTAAACGGCCGGCCGCCGAAGGCTTGTGCCACCTCCAGGCCGCATTTCACGGCCGGTTCGTCCCCCTCGACGGCGACGTAGCAGTTCTCCAGGTTGCGCCAGCTATCGCGGTCGACGAACGACTGCAGGGGGTGCAGCGACCCGACCGCCGCCCCCCAGTGCTTGAGCGGCTCGAGCACCGCGGCGTCCAGCGCGCCGCAGGTGTGGTACACGCAGCGGCCCGCCAGGCCCTCGCCGCCGGCGAACGCGGCGGCGAGCGTCTCGGCCACCGGCGCGATGGCGCGGTCGGGGACGGTCAGGAAGATGATGTCGCTCTGCGCCACGACCGCGGCCGGGCCGGCGCACGCCGCCCCGCACAGCCCGGCCAGCCGCGACGCGCTGGCTTCCGTGCGGCTGGCCACAGCGGCGATGGTGAAGCCGGCGTGGGCAAGCCCCATCGCCAGCGCGCTGCCCAACCTGCCAGCCCCGATGATGCCCACCCGGCGACCGTTGCCCGCCATGGCCCATTCCCCCTGAGAGCGAAGGCAGAGTGCCTAGCGGCCCTCGTGCAGGGCGCGGTCAAGGCGCAACCTGCACCCCAGGCACAGCCCGGCACCCCTTTTATCGGTGTCCTCCAGCGTGTTTGAGAAGTTCATGACGCAGGCCTGATGCGGGCAGTGGCCGAGGCGGTACGCGTGGCCGGCCTCGTGCACGGCCTCCTTCGCCGCCCGCGCCCGCAGAAGCCGCGGGTCGGCGGCCAGGCCGTAGCGCTCCGGCCGCAGCCGGTAAAGCGACATCAGGGCCGACCGCGCCCGGGCGTCGGCGATCCCGAGGGCGAAGTTGCTCCCCGGCGCGAACAGGTCGACGTCGGCGACCCCCAGGCAGCGACCGCCCTCGCTGGCCAGCGCCGCGACCGCGGCGAGGACGGCCGGCCCGTAGAACTGGCGCCGGGTGGCGTCGAACGCCGAAAGCGGCAGCGGCAGCGGCGGGCGCTCGGCGACCCGGACGCCAAGGCAGCGACCCAGCTCGCCCACCAGGTCCTTGAGCAGGTCGGCCTCGACCTCGCCCACGGCGACGACCAGCAGGGCGCCGCGCTCGGGCGGCCGCCGGCCGCGCACGATGTGCAGGCCGCCGCGCCAGGGCAGGACGCCCCTCCGGTCCACCGTCAACCCCGCCACCCCCTCGTCCCCGGCGTCGTCTCCGGCGTCGTCTCCGGCCACCCGCGGAGGCCGCGCGCCGGGGCGGCTAGCGCCGCCCTTTCAACGCCTCGCGCGCCACGACCAGGCGCTGGATCTGGTTTGTGCCCTCGTAAATCTGCATGATCTTGGCGTCGCGCATCCACTTCTCAACGGGGTAGTCGCGCATGTAGCCGTAGCCGCCGAGGATCTGCACCGCGTCGCACGTCACCTGCATGGCGACGTCCCCGGCGTAGTACTTGGCCTCGGCCGCGGCCATCTCGGCGTCTTTCCCCTGGTCCAGAAGCCACGCCGCGCGCCACACCAGCAGCCGCGCCGCGTCCAGGCGCGTCGTCATGTCGGCGAGCATGAGCTGGATCGCCTGGAATGACGCAATGGGCTTGCCGAACTGCACCCGCCCCTTGGCGTAGTCACGGGCCACCTCGAGCGCCGCCCGCGCCACGCCGAGGGCGTTGGCGGCGACCCCCGGCCGCGAGATGTCCAGTGTCTGCATGGCGATGCGGAACCCCTGCCCCTCGCGGCCGACCAGGTTTTCCGCCGGGAGGGACACGTCCTCGAAGACGACCTCGGCGGTCTGCGAGCAGCGGATGCCCAGCTTGCGCTCCTTCTTGCCCGCGCCCAGGCCGGGCGAGCCACTGGGCACGGCGAACACGGAGAGCCCGCGCGGCCCGCGGCTCGGGTCAGTCGAGGCCACCACCAGGTACAGGTCGGCGACGCCGCCGTTGGTGATGAAGCACTTCGTGCCGTTGAGGACGTAGCGGTCGCCGTCGCGCCGCGCCCGCGTCGCCACCCCGCCGGCGTCGGAGCCGGCGCCGGGCTCGGTGAGGCAGAACGCCGCCAGCCGCGGCGAGGCGCAGATGGGCGCGATGAGCCGCCGCCGCTGCTCCGCCGTGCCGGCGACAAGGAGCGGCGTCAGCGCCAGGGAGTTCGCGCCCAGGATCGTGGCCACGCCGGCGCAGCCCCACGCCAGCTCCTCCATGAGCATCGCCGTCGTGAGGTGGTCCAGCCCCCCGCCGCCGTACTCCTGGGGCACGTCGAGGTTGATCAGCCCGGCCTGGTGCGCCTTTTTCACCACGTCCCACGGCAGCTCCTCGCGCTCATCGCACTCCGCCGCCACGGGGCGGATCGCGCGCTCGGCGAACTGGTGCGCCAGGTCGCGCAGCTCCCGCTGCTCCTCGCTGACCTCAAAACTGACCATGCCCCGACCTCCCCGCCTGCGCTTGTCTTGATCTCATCTTACACGTCCCGCGCGCCGCGCACAAGGGCACGCCGCGTTTGCCCGCGGCGCGCCGGCCGGCCGTGCCGCCCCGCGGGCCATTGATGAGACGGCGGGACCGGGCGGGGCGCACCCCGACCGGCCCCGGAACGGTCGCCGTCAGAAGGGCGGCGCGAGGGCGCCTCAGCGGCCCTTGAACTTCGCCGCGCGCTTCTCGAGGAAGGCCGCCGTGCCCTCGACCCGATCCTCGGTCGCGCACGACACGCCGAAGCACGCCGCCTCGAGCGCGCACCCGCTTTCCAGGTCGACGTCGAGGCCGCCGTCGATGCTGCGCTTGGCCATCGCCAGGGCGACGGGGGCCTTGCCGGCCAGCTTGTCCGCCAGGGCCCGCGCCTCGCGCATCAGGTCAGCCGCGGGCACCACGCGGTCAACGAGCCCGACGCGCAGCGCCTCCGCGGCGCCGATCATGTCGCCTGTGTAGGCGAGGAGCTTCGCCGCGCCGCGCCCCGCCAGGCGGGCGAGGCGCTGCGTCCCGCCGTAGCCCGGGATGAGGCCGAGGTTGATCTCAGGCTGGCCCAGGCGCGCGGTGTCGGCGGCGATGCGGATGTCGCCGGCCATGGCCATCTCGCAGCCGCCGCCCAGGGCGAAGCCGTTGATCGCCATGATCACCGGCTTTTCGAGCCGCTCCAGCTTGAACAGCAGGGCCTGGCCGCGCTGGGCGAAGCGCACGGCGTCGGCGCCCGACCTCATGGCGCGCAGCTCGTTGATGTCAGCGCCGGCGACGAACGCCTTCTCCCCCGCCCCGGTGATGACCAGCGCCCGCACGCCATCGTCGGCGGCGACCTCGTCCAGGGCGCAGTCGAACTCCCGCAGCGTCGCCGCGTTCAGCGCGTTCAGCACCTGCGGCCTATTGATGGTCAGGATGGCGACCGCACCCTCGCGCTCCAGGAGGATGTTCTCGTAGCCCACCGGCGAACCCCCTTTTCGTGGCCCCACAAGCTTCCATGTCCCTGGGGGGTTTTCGACGGCAAGGCAGACGATTCCTGCGCCAGCGGCGCCCAGCGCCGCCAAGCGGCGCAGCCCGACCCGTCAGCCGCGCGCGCGGCGGATCGGCCGGCCGTCGGCGGTGAACATGCGCCGGCCCAGGGCCAGCGCGGCGGTGACCAGGGCGATCATCACCGGCACCTCGACCAGCGGGCCGATGACGGCGGCGAGCGCCTGGCCCGAATCCAGCCCGAAAACGGCCACGGCCACGGCGATGGCCAGCTCGAAGTTGTTGCTGGCGGCGGTGAACGACAGCGTCGCCGTCTGATCGTAGCGGAAGCCAAAGAGCCACGACAGCCCGAACGAGATGAAGAACATGAGGGCGAAGTAGACGACAAGGGGAATGGCGATGCGGATGACGTCGAGCGGCAGGGCGACGATGACCTCACCCTTGAGCGAGAACATGACCACGATGGTGAAAAGGAGGGCGATCAGGGCGGTGGGGGCCAGCCGCGGCATGAGCACGCCGTCGTACCAGTCGCGGCCGCGCCGCGCGATGAGGGTAAAGCGGGTGACGATGCCGGCAAGGAATGGCACCCCCAGGTAGACGAGCACGCTCTTGGCCACGTCCCACATCGACACGCGCACACTGGCGCCGCCGAAGTCCAGCCCCAGCCAGCCGGGGAACACGCTGATGAAGAAGTAGGCGTAGGCCGAGTAGAGCAGGATCTGGAAGGCCGAGTTCAGCGCCACCAGCGCCGCCGCGTACTCGTTGTCACCCTTGGCCAGGGAGTTCCATACGATGACCATGGCGATGCAGCGGGCCAGGCCGATGATGATCAGGCCGACCATGTACTCCGGCCGGTCGCGCAGGAACAGCACCGCCAGCCCGAACATCAGCAGCGGGCCGATGAGCCAGTTCTGAAGCAGCGAGAAGGTCAGAAGGCCGCCCGAGCGGGCGACCTTGCCCATCTCCTCGTAGCGAACGCGGGCCAGGGGCGGGTACATCATCCAGATGAGGCCGAACGCGATGGGCAATGATACCGTGCCCAGCCGCAGCGCGTCCAGCGCCCGCGCCGCGCCCGGGAAGAAGTAGCCGACGCCCACCCCGATGACCATGGCCAGGAATATCCACGCCGTCAGGAAGCGGTCCAGGAGCGGCAGGCCGGCCTGGCCGTTCTTCGCCATGCAATTGTGCCCCCTTCTATGCGGACTGCCCCAGTTCTTTCTTCACCCAGCCCTTGATCTCGGCCAGGGCCTGGAAGGTGCGCTGCTCAAGCATCTGGCAGTTGGCGCAGCCCGGCCCCAGGACCTTGATGTCGAGCCCTGTCATGCCCCGTCACCCCCTCGCTCATCGCCGGCGCGGCACCTGCGGCACCAAGCCTAGACGTGGCGCCTATATCCCCGGTCGCGTCAACTCGGACGCCAGGCCGGGCCCGGCCTTGTGAAGCTGCGGCGCGATCTTGCGTCCCAGAAAGACGAGCGCCGCCGGCCCGTCGGCATCGGTGCAAATGCGCTCCAATTCCACCTGTGAGGCCTCGTCCAGGACGATAAATGCTTTCCCGCTCAAGAGGACACACCCCCCGACCTTAAAGCGTCACATTCCGCCGCCGGCCGCCCGCCCCCGGGCCCACCGCCCAGCCCGTTCAGCGCCGTGCGCGCGTTACTCAGCGCCTCCCCCAGCCTGTTCTTTAGGAGTTCGTCGACGAGCCGTTCGAGTTCCGCCAGGCGTGGGTTGGACAGCCAGTAGATGACGCGCAGCCCGTCCTTGCGGCAATCGACGACGCCGGCCCGGCGCAGGATGGCGAGGTGCTTGGAGGCGGCGGTGCGCTCGCAACGCAGGGTGGGGTATACCTCACACACGCAACGCTCGCCCCCGGCTAGGAGCGCCAGGATGCGCAGGCGCACCGGGTGCGCGAAGGCGCGCAGAAGGTCGGCGCGCATCTGCCACAGGGGGCTATCGGCCGGCCTTCCGGCGACTCCGCGCCCCTCCGCCGCCACGCCGGGGCATTCTGATTCACTGGCGCCATGCCCCCCCGCCGTCCGTGGCTTGTTCGCCGGCGCCCGGTTTCCGCCGGCCACCTCCACCAACCCCCTTCAGTGCATGTAGCTGGCGGGCCGGAGACTACGTGATGAAGTGCGCACATAATCCCATGGGATATTCTATCCGATTCTCTGCCGGCGGTCAAGTTGTCCCGGGACCAGCCAGGGACTCTGTGGTGAAGAAGGCGGGGGTGGGTCAAGGGGCCTTGACGCGGAGGCGGGAAACGACGGCGCGTGGCGGGATTAGACGCCGGCGGACAGTCTCCGCCCCCATGAAGCGACACGACGGGGCGAGCGGGCGGGCGCGGGGCGGCGGCGGCGGCGGTGGCGGCGGCGCAGAAAAGCCGCGCTGCCGCGCGGCTTTGTCATCTGGCGCGCCTAGCAGGACTCGAACCTGCGTTCCCGGCTCCGGAGGCCGGTGCTCTATCCACTGAGCTATAGGCGCCTATAGCAGCGGGCTCGCGCCCGCGCCCTCATTATACACTATCGGCAAGCGGCCCGCAAGGCGAAAAACCCGCCAAACGCGTGCCGGCGGATGGCCCCTGGACGAGCCGCCGCCGGCTTCCAGGGGTGTGGATGCACGACCCGCTGGATTCTTTTGGGGGTCGTGTCCGCCTAGCCGGGGGCGGGCGACTCCTATATGACATATCTTGACATCGCTGGGAGAAGAAAGTATAATGGGGGTGGAATAGCTGCCAGTCCGCACGAGGGAGGCTGCCTGAATGCGGGTGATGATGCTCAAAGCCCTCAACTGCATCATTTGCCTGGACGACAAACGGACCGCGGTCGCGGCTGACCCCGCCCCCACCCCCACCGCCCGCGAGCCGGGGGCGAGGTCGTAACATGAGAAGCGCGGCCCTTTTCGTTTTCGGTAGCGAGCCTGAAGGCGCCCGGGCACGAGAAGCGCTGGCAGCCGGGCGTTCTGGCGCCTGACGGGCGCAGTGGACCTGGCCGCTGCCAGCCAGGGAATACGACCGGCCCGCACCAGGGGGGAGGTGACTGGGATGGGAGCGCTGGTGATGAGCGACGTCCTTCGCTGCGTCATGTGCATGGAGGCCAAGTGCGCCGCCCTGGAGTCGGCTGTGGCGCTGATCAAGAGCGCCTAGCCGATTCCGTTGCCGTTGACGCGTTTGTCTCGGCCCGCTTCCAGCCGGGCCGCGGGAGACGGCGGGGCGTCAAGACCCCGCCGTTTCCCGGCAGATGATGGGGGGCGATGGGATGCGGGCGGCGGTGTACGGAGGCCAGGCGGGGCCGCTGCGCGTGCAGGAGGCGGCGGAGCCGGCGATCGGTCCCGACGATGTGCTGGTGCGCGTTGCGGCGTGCGGGGTGTGCACCATCGAGGTCGGCCACGTGTATCTCGGGTTGCCCACGTTCAAGGCGCCGCCAGTGATCCTCGGCCACGAGGTTTCGGGGACGGTGGCCGAGGTCGGCGAACGGGTGAACGAGGTCCGCGTCAACGACCGGGTAGTGCTGCCGCTTTTCTTCTCGTGCGGGACGTGCAGCAACTGCCGCGCCGGGCGCGAGAACGTGTGCACCAGCATGAGCGTGCTGGGCAACCACGTCGACGGCGGCCTGGCTGAGTATGTGCGCGCCCCGGCCCGCGATGTCTTCCGGCTGCCGCCCGCCATCCCGTTGGAAGAGGCGTGCGTGATCACTGACGCCGTGTCAACCCCCTACCACGCCGTCAAGAACCGCGCCCGCGTGCGCCCGGGGGAGGTCGTCGCCGTCTTCGGCTGCGGCGGCCTGGGGATCAACGCCGTGCAGGCCGCAAGCATTGCCGGCGGCATCGTCATCGCCGTAGACAAGCAGGAGGCCAAGCTGGAGGTCGCGTCAGGGCTGGGGGCGTTCGCCACCGTGTCCGCCGCCGCGGGCGACGAGGTCGTGCCTCGCCTGCGCCGGCTGGCCGGCGGCGGCGCCGACGTGGCCATCGAGGTGTCCGGAGACGCGGGGGCCGTGCAGCAGGCGGCCCAGTGTCTCAGGCCCGGCGGCCGCCTGTGCCTCATTGGCATCCCGGCCGCCCCGGTGCCGCTCAACCTCGCCGCGGCGGTGTTCGCCGAGATCGAGGTCGTCACCGCGCTGGCCTGCCCCAGCGGCGAGTACCCCAGGATCATCGCGCTGGTGGAGCGCGGGCGTTTCAAGCTCGGGCCGGTGGTCACGGCCCGGGTGGGGCTGGGCGAGGTGAACGCCGCCATCGAGCTGGCCAGCCGCAGCCAGGGCTTCAAGACGATCGTGATCCCTTCGTGACGCATCGCGGTGCCTCGTGACGCCTCGCGGATTGGGCCGGCGGCAATGACGCAGCCGCCGGCCCCGCACGCAGGCGGGGCGCAGACGGCGGCGCGCCGCAACCGGGAGGGATACACCATCAGGCAACTGGCCTTTTACGGCAAGGGCGGCATCGGCAAGTCCACGACCGCCGCCAACGTATCGGCCGCCCTGGCCGAGCTCGGCCACCGCGTGATGCAGGTCGGCTGTGACCCCAAGCACGACTCCACGCGCAACCTGGTCAACGGCCGCTGGCTGCCCACGATCCTCGACGTGATGCGCCGCACGGACGCGCCGGCCATCCGCCTCGACGACGTGGCGTTTGCGGGCTACCGGGGCGTGATGTGCCTGGAGGTGGGCGGCCCCGAGCCGGGCATCGGCTGCGGCGGGCGGGGGATCATCGCCGCCATCGAGCTCCTCGAGGACATGGGGGCGTTCACCCAGCTTGACCCGGGGTTTGTCATCTACGACGTGCTGGGCGACGTGGTCTGCGGCGGGTTCGCCATGCCCCTGCGCGAGGGCTACGCCGAGGAGACGTACATCGTCACCTCAGGGGAGCTCATGGCGCTCTATGCCGCCAATAACATCTGCCGCGGCATCAAGCGCTTCTCCGGCCGCAGCCGCACCCGTCTTGCCGGCATCATCGGCAACGGCCGCCGCGTCCAGGGCGAGGAGGCCGTGGTCGGCGAGTTCGCGTCGCGCATCGGGTCGCACCTCATGATGTACCTCCCCCAGGACGACGTCGTGCGGTCGAGCGAGCTCAAGGGCCAGACCGTGGTCCAGCACGCCCCGGACTCGCCGCAGGCCGCGCGTTATCGCCTCTTGGCCGAGCGCATTGTCGCGAATCAGCGCTTCGTCGTCCCCGAACCGGCTGGGCTTGAGGAGCTGGTGAGCCTGGTTGAGCGCGCCAGCGCCGCCGCGGCCGGTTAGCATAGCCCGGAGGAGGACAAGAGCGATGGAGAAGGACGTGATCCAGAAGGCTTACGGCGGCGGCGCGCCGCAGTACGACGGCGTCATGGCCATCGAGTGGGAGCCCACCACACCGCGCCACGAGATCATGGCCTGGCTCGAGCTGCCGCCCCAGGGCAAGCTGCTCGACGTGTGCGTGGGCACGGGGCTCAGCTTCCCGTACTACCCCAGGGGCGCCCAGGTGACGGGCATCGACTTCACCGACGGCATGCTGGCGGTGGCCAAGCAGAAGGCCAGCCAGCTGCGCCGGGAAATCGAGCTGCACCTCATGGACGCCATGGCCCTGAAGTTCCCTGACTCAAGCTTCGACGCCGTCCTCGAGACGTACGCCCTGTGCGTGGTCCCCGACCCGGAGAAGGCCCTGCGTGAGATGGCGCGGGTGTGCCGCCCGGGCGGCAAGGTCGTCGTGTTCGACTGCATCCTGTCAGACATCCCCGCCGTCGCCAAGAACCAGTGCTTCGTGCAGCCGCTGTGCGCCACCATCGGCATTCCCGCCGGCATCATCGTGTGGGACCCCACGCGCGACTACACTGAGATCGCGGCCCGCATACCATCGCTGAAGCTCAACCGCATCATGCGCTACGACCAGGGGGACCTGTTCAAGTCGCGGTGCCTGATCCAGTTCGAACGCCTGTGAGGTTTCAAGGCCTTTCAAAGGGGGAACCCCAGTGAGCCATATGAAGGAGCAGTGGGACAAGCTGGCCGACCTGCCGGCGCCGGAAGCGACGCGCAAGGTGTTCACAGACAAGAAGCGCCAGTGCATGTCGTGCGAGGCCGAGGAGATGCACCGCGCCCAGGAGCTGGCCCAGGACGCGTTCGGCCTGGACACCTTCATCGACTACTGTTCGCGCTGCGCCCTGTGCATGCTCGACGACTTCAAGGCCCTGTACGAGGTCCAGGCCCCGCCGGGCACCATCTTCATGTACTTCGACTTCATCCGCGAGTGCATCCCGTGCATGATGCGGCAGATCAAGAACGCGATCAAGGTCAAGTCGGGGGCCGGTTCGGGGGAGAAGACGGGGGGCCAGGCAGCGGGCTAGGACCGGGGGTGGCGCGCCATGAGGCTCAAGGAAGCGTGCCCGGAGGGCCCGTTTCGGGGTCGCGCCGCCGAGCTTGAGGCGTGGCTGGCATCCGGCCGGGCGTCGCGCCCGGACTGGTACCACCCGGTGCGCGTGTGCGGCCTCTTCGGGGCCATGCGCATCTTCGCGTCGATCCGCGGCGCCGTGCCGCTGGTCCACGGTCCGCCGGGATGCGCCTACTTCCAGAAGTTCCAGGTGGTGATATCGTTCGGCCACCCGGTGCCGGCGCCGTGCACCGGCATGGGCGAAAACGACGTGATCCACGGCGGCGAGGACCGGCTGCGCCGGGCGGTGCTCGAGGTCGACCGGCGCTACAAGCCGCGGTTGATCGCCGTCCTCAACACGTGCACGCCGATGATCATCGGCGACGACGTGGCGGCGGTCCTGCACGACGTCCGGGGCGAGGTCGGCGCCCGCTACCTGCTCGCGGTCAACGCCGACGGGCTGCAGCACTACAGCCAGGGACACGGCTACAACGCGGCGCTTGCCGGGCTCATCGAGAACGTCATGCAGCCCGCCGGCATCAGGCTCGAGCGCAGCGTCAACCTGTTCGGGGAGGTCGTGGGAGGAGATGCCGCCCTGGCACGCGACAAGTTTCTACTACGGGATATGCTTGCGCGCATTGGCGTCTATGTCAATGCCATGGTGCCCGCGGGCAGTGCGGTGGAGGATATTGAGCGCGCCCCGCGCGCCCGCCTCAACGTGCCGCGCTGCGGGCCGATGGCCGGGCCGGCGGCGCGCCTGATGCGCGAGAGGTTCGACGTGCCCTTCGTGAGCCCGGCCATGCCCTACGGGGTCGCCAACAGCGAGCGTTGGCTCATGTCCGTGGCCGAGTTCTTCGGGCTGGAGGAGGGGGCGCGCCGCGTCATCGCAGCAGAGCGGCGGCGGCTGCGGCCCCTCCTCGCCCAGGCCCGCGCCGGTCTCGCCGGCAAGCGCGCGGCCGTTCACGGCGGCCCGGGCCGCGTCGCGGCCAACATCCGCTTCGCCCACGAGCTCGGCTGCCGCATCGAGGTCGTGTCGCTGTTTTTTGCCACCGAGGCCGCCTACCGCCAGGTGCTCGACGCCGTCGCCGAGACCGGCCAGGACCCGCTGATCCTCATCGACCGCTCCATGGAGGAGGTGCGGCGGACGGTGGCCGAGCAGGGCATCGAGGCGTGGTTCGGCAACTCCCTGGACTTCCCGGCGACGTACATGCAGAGCGGCCTGGCGGCGTTCGAGACCCTGATCTACCAGGTGCCCTACGAGGGCTTCATCGGCTGCGCCAACGCCCTGCGCCACGTGGTGCACCGGAGCCAGCACGTGCCGCTGGCCCGGCCGGCGGGGGCGCGCGGCACAGCGGGCGCGCCGCGGGCGGCCTGCCGCGGAGGGGGTGAGCGCCGGTGGCACGGCTGATGTACCCCACCGCCGACCGCGCCGCGCGCGACCCCATCACCCCCGGCATGCTCAGCGGGGCGTTCCGCGCCGCCCAGGCGGTGGCGCGGTGCATGACCATCTTTCACGGGCCGCAGGGGTGCCAGGAGAACCTCTACGCCGAGGCGTGCTTCGTCCACGAGCAGCCGGAGTACCCGGAGCCGGCGGCGGGCGAGCCGTTCCTGCCATCCACGGTGCTCACCGACAGCGACCTGATCATGGGCCCGGAGGACAAGCTGGCGCGGGCGGCGACGGGCGTGGCGCGCGAGTACCGGCCGGACCTGATCATCGCGTTCTCTTCCGACGCCGCCGAGATCATCGGCGAGGACGCGAAAAACCTGGTGCAGCGGGCGGATGAAGGGTCTGACGGGGCCGCTGGCGAGGCCGCCGGCGAGGCGCACCGGCTGTGGGTCGACACGGCGAGCTTCAAGGGCAGCTGGGTCGACGGCTACGCCGCGGTGCTGGCCGCGCTCACCGCGCTGATGACGGAAACGCCGGTCCGGCCGCTGACGGTGAACCTGCTTGGGGTGGCCGGCGACGAGCTCGGGGCGCGGGCTGACATCGCCGAGCTGCGCCGCATGCTGCGCCGCGTCGGGGCCGAGGTGAACGCCGTTCTCCTCTGCCACACGCCGCTTGCCGCCATCCGCGGCGCGCCGGCGGCATCCCTCAACGTCGTCGTCGCCGAGGAGCTCGGCCTCCCGGTGGCGCAGGCCATGGAGCGCCGCTTCAAGACGCCTTACCTGGTGGCGACGCCGCCCTACGGGCTGGCTGGGGCGGCGCGCTTCCTCGACGAGGTCGCCGCCGCGCTGGGCCTGGAAGAAAACGCACGACGGGTGAACGAGCAGGAAACCAGGGCCATGGGCGCCAAGATAAGGAGCTACAGTGGCTTCATCACCGTGCCCATGCGCGCCTCGGTCTGCGGCGAGCCGAGCTTTGTCGCCGGGCTCGCCGGGCTTCTCTCAGAGCTCGGGGTGTACGTGCCGGTGGTGGCGCTGCGCACGCCGCCGGGGCCGTCGGCGGCCCGCGTGGTCGAGGACTTCACGGGCAACGGCGAGTGCGCGGCGCTGGTGGAGCCCGAGCACGCCGACTACCTCGACGCGCTGCGGGATTGCGGCGGCGTAGACTACATCTTCGGCTCGGCGATGGAGCAGTTCGTGGCCGCCGACGTGGGGGCGACGCTGGTCGAGTGCACGTACCCGGCGGTGCGCGTGCTCGACTGGGACGAGCCCACCCTGGGCTTTTGCGGGGCGGCGGCGATGGCGCGCCGGCTGGGCCGGGCGTTCTTCAAGCAGGTCATGTGAGGAGGGGCGGCATGACGATCAGCGCCGGGGACGCGGCCGGGGGGGCGGCCGGGGGCAGGGACGCCGCCGGGGGCGGGGACGCCAGCGGGGGCGCGCTGAGGCGGGCGGCGGCCAGAAACGTAAGCAGGTTCTACGTCTACAACATCCTGGGCAGCCTCAACATCTGGATGCCGGTGTACATACTGTACGTCCTGAGCCGCGGCCTGACGCTGACCCAGGCCACCCTGCTGTCGTCGGTGTGGTGGCTCACCGCGGTGGTCTTCGAGGTGCCCACCGGGGCCATCGCCGACCGCCACGGGCGGCGCACCAGCCTCATCCTCGGCTGCGTTGCGCTGATCGCGGCGTTTTGCGTGCTGGCGCTGAGCCGCACCATGGCCTGGATCGGCGTCGCCTACGTGCTGTGGGCGATCTCGGTGACGTTCTATTCGGGCGCCGACTACGCCCTGCTCTACGACACGCTGCGCGAGGTCGGCCGCGAGGGCGAGTACCAGCGCGCGTGCGGGCGGGCGATGTCGTACGGCCTGGTGGCGGCGGGCATCGGCAGCCTCCTCGGCGGCCTTCTGGGCAAGGTCGGCCTCGTGTGGCCGATCGCGCTCTCCGGGGTCATCGCCGTGGGGCAACTCCTGGCCGTGCTGCGCCTGCGCGAGCCGCGGGTGGAGCGCAAGCAGCAGGTGCGCTACTACGCCCACGTCGGGCAGAGCTTCCGCGCCGCGTTCGCCCCGCCGCGCGTGCGCAACCTGATAATCCTCGCGGCGCTGGTGGCGACGGCGGCGTGGGTGCTGGGGGTCCTGTACCAGCCGCACCTGCAGTCGCTGGGGTTCTCGGTGGCCATGATCGGCGCGCTGTACCTGGTGCTGCGGCTGTGCGGGGCGGTCGGTTCAAACTACGCGCACGCCATCGGACGCGCCCTGCGGCGGGCCGCGCCCCTGGCGCTGGTGCCGGCGCTGCTATGCGTATCGGTGGCGCTATTGGCCCTGTTCCACAGCATGGCCGCCGTGGTGTTCATGTTCACCAACAAGTTCCTGGAGAGCGTTCTCAGCCCCCTGCTCAGCGCCGCGATGAATGAGCAGATCGAGTCGGAGAAGCGCGCCACGGTGCTGTCAATCGCCAGCCTGACGAGCAGCCTGCTTCTGGCCGCGGTGCAGCCGTTCGCCGGGAACGTGGCCGACCGATTCACGACGGCGGCGGGGTTCTGGCTCCTGGCGGCGATCCTCGGCGTGGCCGCGGTATTCGCGGCGTTGACGCTGCGGCGGGGGGCGGCGCGACAAGAGATGGCGCCGGGGGACGGGAGGCATTGAGGGTGGAATACACGGCCAGGGTTCCGCGGGGCGTTCAGGCCGAGCTTGACGCCGGGCTGCGCCAGCTCCGCGAGCACCAGAAGGGGCTCAGGCGGCGGGCGACGCCCGACGAGGCGCCGGAGTTCGACCGCGACCGTACGCTGGCGCGGCTGACGACCATCTGGCTTGACGGGCAACCGCGGCGCGGCCTGCTCATCCTGATGAACACGGACGGCTGCCGCTGGTACCTGCGCGCGGGCGGCTGCTTCATGTGCTCGTACAGCCTGGGCGTCCGCCCGGGCCTCCTGACCGCCGACAATATCCGGAACCAGTTCGAGAACGCCCTCGCCGAGTGCCCCGGCGGCCCGCCCGAGGTCGTCTTCGTCTACCCCTTCTCGTGCTTTGACCCGCGGGAGGTCGCGCCCGCGGTCATCGACCACATCTGCCGCCGCCTGGGCGCGCTCGACCAGGTGCGCTACGCGTTCTTCGAGTCGCGGCCGGAGTTCATCACCCCCGCCGTGGTGGCCATGCTGCGGCGCCACCTGGGCGAGAAGGTCGTCCACGTGTGCATGGGGCTGGAGAGCGCCGACGAGTTCGTGACGCGCTACGCCGTGCACAAGGGCTACGGCTTCAGGCAGTTTGCGCGCGCGGCGGCGCTGCTGCGCGCGGCGGGCATCAACGCCGGGGCGTTCCTGGTCCTCAAGCCGCCTTTTTTGACTGAGGGTCAGGCGCTGGACGACGCCGTCCGCTCGGTGCGGGCGGTGCTCGAAGCGCCGGGGGCGCAGGCGTTCCTGATGTGCAACAACGTGGCCACGGCGTCGATCACCGGCGAGCTGTACCGGCTGGGGATGTACCGGCCGCCGTGGCTGTGGAGCGCGGTCGAGGTCGCGCGCCGCACGCCGCCCGGGCTGCGCGAGCGCCTGCACCTGGCCGGGTTCCAGGGCGCCCACCAGCGCCTGCAGCACGCCCTGTCCCTGGGCCGCTCGCCGCAGGAGAGCGAGGTCGTGGACTTCGTGTTCGGCGCGACCTTCTCGTGCTTCCTGGACTCGGCCGCCAACTGCGGCAAGTGCGACGCGGCGGTGGCGGCGGCCATCGACCGCTACAACTCGCTGCGCGACTTTGCGGCCCTGGAGGCGCTGGGCTGCGACTGCCGGCACGAGTGGGCGGCGGCAGCGGCGCGCACGGCGGGCCAGGGGCTGGCAGAGACGGTGCTGGCCGGGTATCGAGCGCTGCTGGCGGGGCTGGAGAAGGAGAACGCGGGCGCGGGTGACCGGCCATGAGCGCCGGGAGCGCGCACACGGCGGCTGACCACCCGTGCTTTTTCGTCGCGGCGGCGGGGCGCTTCGGGCGCGTACACCTGCCGGTGGCGCCCCACTGCAACGTCACCTGCAGCTACTGCGACCGGCGCTACGATTGTCTCAATGAGTCGCGGCCGGGGGTGTGCGCTGGGGTGTTGACGCCCGAGGCGGCCGTCGAGCGCGTAGAACGGGCCCTTGAGGCCACGCCGGCGATCACCGTCGCCGGCATCGCCGGGCCCGGTGACCCGCTGGCCAACCCCGACGCTGCCCTGCGCACCCTGGAGCTGGTCGGTCGCCGCTTCCCGCGCCTGCACTTGTGCCTGTCGACGAATGGCCTGATGCTGCCCGACTACGTGGCGGACCTGGTCCGGCTGGGCGTGCGGTTCCTCACCGTGACGATGAACGCCGTTTCCCCACGGGTGGGGGCGCAGATATACCGCGAGGTGCGCTGGAACGGGGCGGTCCTGGGGGGCGAGGCGGGGGCGGGCCGGCTCATCGAGCGGCAGCTTGCCGGCCTGGCAGCGGCGGTGGCGCGGGGCATGACGTGCAAGGTGAACACCGTGCTCGTGCCCGACGTCAACGCCGCCGAGGTCGGACTGGTGGCGGCGGCGGCGCTGCAGGCCGGCGTGCGGCTGATCAACGTCATTCCCCTGCTGCCGGTGCCCAGCTGCCCGGGGGGCGGGCTGCGACCGCCGACGGCGGCCGAGGTCGAGCGGGTGCGGGCGGCGCTGCCGGCGGGGGCCATACCATTGCGCCATTGCCGGCGCTGCCGCGCCGACGCCGCCGGGCTCCTCGGGGGCGGACACGGCTGCATCAGCGACGGGGACGGCGGCGGCAGGGATGGCGGCGGTGACGGGGACGGGGGTGGGCGGCAGGGGCGATGGCAGGGGCGACGCCGCCAGCCCCAGTAGCGAACGTGATTGCCCGGGAAATGCGCGGATGGGGCGAACCGCTGGCGCGTGCCACACATGCGGGTGGGGCAGCAAGGGAGGCCCGATGAACATGACGAGTGGCGGACGGCACCCGGAGAGACTACCCGCGATCGGCACCTTCGTGAGGCCGGCCACAGGCCTGGTACGCGGCATGGGTGGGACACAGGCCCTGATCTATAACACGATGATCACGACCCTGCTCCTGGGCGCCGCGCTGACCTATCTCTGGGCACCCTACGCCTTCCCCGGCTGCAACGTCGCCCTGGGCATCGTCTGCACCGGCGTCTTCGGCGCGACGATGATGACCGCCTACTCCATGCTGGCGGCGACGATGCCCCGAAGCGGCGGCGACTACGTGTTCCAGAGCCGCATCCTGCACCCGTCGGTGGCGTTCGCCGCCGTGGGCAGCGGGTTCATGATCTGGCTCATGTTCTGGCAGGCCCTGGGCGGCTGGATGGTGGCGGTGATGGGCATCTCGCCCCTCATGCTGATGCTGGGCGCCACCCTCGGCAGCCCGGTCCTCGAAAACCTGGGCCGGTGGGCGGCGACGCCCCATGGCGTCGTCGTGGTCTCGCTGCTGTCGTTTTGCGTCTCGGCGGCGGTGTGCGCCGTGGGCGTGCGCGCCTATCTGCGCCTGCAGAAGTGGCTTTTGGCCGGCATCATGCTCACCTTCGCCCTCGTCTGGGCGCTCTTGCTCACGACGCCCCAGGCGGAGTTCGCGGCGCGCTTCAATGCCTTCATGGCCGGCTTCTCGCCCGCAGCCGACTACTATCAGCACGTCATCAGCGCCGCCAGGGAGGCGGGCTTTGCCGCCGCGGCGGGCGGGGGCGGCGGCATCAACTGGGGCGCGACGTTCGGCGTCATGCCCATCGCCTGGACGGCCCTGGCGTGGACGATGTGGTCGATCATGAACGCGGGCGAGATCAAGAACGCCGGTCGGCTGCGGCTGCAGCTCCTGCAGACCCTGGGCGCGCTGGCCCTTAACACCGGGCTCCTGGCCGTGACCGCCGTGCTCCTGGCGCACAGCATGGGCGCCGACTTCCTGGCGGCCATGGGGCAATTGTATTACAGCGGCTCGGAGGCCCTGGCCGAGTTCCCCGTGCCGCCGTACTTCGGCGTCCTGGCGTCCATCGCCGCCGGCCACCCGGCGCTCATCTTCTTCATCCTGCTCGGCTTCCTGCTCAACGGCGTGCAGATCCTCATCGGCATGTGCCTGGGCGGCAGCCGCGTCATGATGGCCATGAGCTTTGACCGCGTGCTGCCCGACGCCCTGGCCGACGTGAGCCCGCGCCTGCGCACGCCGGTGAACGCCATCCTGGCCTACCACGCCGGGGCCGTTGCCTGGGTGCTGCTCTACAACTACACCGCCGTCGGCGCCTTCACCCTCTCGGTCACGCTGGCGTCGATGGTCACGTACATGTTCACCAGCCTGGCGGCGGCGCTTTTGCCGTTCCGCGAGCGCGAGATGTACCTGGCGTCGCCCGTCGGCCGCCTGCGCATCCTCGGCGTGCCGGCGATAACCGTCTTCGGGATCGCCTCGCTCCTGTTCAACCTGGCGATCACCTACTACTTCCTGACCGCCGACCGCCTGTTCGTGAATGACGTTCGCTCGGAGGCGCTGATCGGGGCCATCTTCGTGCTCTGCTTGGTCTACTACTTCGCGCGCCGCGCGTACCTCAAGCGGCGCGGCATCAACATCGACCTCGCGTTCGCGCAGATACCGCCGGAGTGAGTGAGGGTGGGCGCCCCGGCCCGCTGGGGGTTGGGCGGTGAAGCTGTTCTTCGCCAGCGACGTACATGGTTCGGAACGGTGTTTCCTGAAGTTCATCAACGCCGGCCGCTACTACGGCGCCGACGTGATCGTCTTGGGCGGCGACATCACCGGCAAGGCGCTGGTGCCCATCGTGCGCGGGCCGAACGGGGCCTACCGCGCCGAGTTCCTCGGCGATGCGGTCACTGCGGCCACCGCCGCCGAGCTTGGCGAACTCCAGCGCCTGATCCGCTTCAACGGCCACTACCCGCTGGTCGTGACGCCGGACGAGCTCGCCGGGCTGCGCGCCTCACCGGAGGCGCAGGCGGCGGCGTTCCGCCGCGTCATGCGCGAGACCCTGGTGCGGTGGCTCGACCTGGCGGCCGAGCGCCTGGACGGCCGCGGGATGCGCTGTCTTGTCATGCCGGGCAACGACGACGACCCGGACATCGACGATATCATTGCATCATCGCCCACGGTGGAGAACCCGCACGACCGCGTGGTCGAGCTCGGCGACGGGTTGGTGCTGGCGGGCTCGGCGTACAGCAACACCACGCCGTGGCGGGCGCCGCGCGAGCTGCCCGAGGCGGACCTGGCGGCGCACCTGGAGGGCCTGTGCGCGCGCGTCGGCGATTTCAGGCGCGCCGTGCTGTGCACGCACGTGCCGCCGCACGAGAGCGGGCTGGACAGCGCGCCGGCCGTCGACAGCGACCTCAACTTGCGCGCCAGCGCGGGCCAGCCGCGCCTCATACCGGCGGGCAGCCGCGCGGTGCGGGCGGTCATCGAGGCGCGCCAGCCGCTCCTGGCGCTGCACGGGCACATCCACGAGGGGCGCGGCTTCTGCCGCCTCGGGCGGACGCTGTGCATCAACCCCGGCAGCGACTACGCGGCCGGCATCCTGCGCGGGGCGTCGGTGACCATCGAGGGCGGCCGCGTGCGCGGCTTTCAGCTCGTGGCGGGGTGACGCGGGCAACGGGGGTGGCGCGGGTGAGCACTGACAGGGACGATGAGGTTGAACGGGCGGCAGGCGCGGAAGGCTCGACCGAAGGCGCGACCGAAGGCACAGCAGCCGGCACTGGGGCCACGCCCGGCCCCATGCTGTCAGATGCTCTGCCTGAGGCGCGGCGCATCCTTGAGGCGGCGACGCAGGCCGGCGTGCTGCTCCGGGCCCTGGGCGGCGTGGCCGTGAAGCTGCGCTGCCCAAGCGCGCTTTCACACCCGGCGCTCGTGCGCGCCTGCACTGACATCGACCTCTGCGCCCCCGGCCGCCACGCCCGGCACATCCCCCGCCTCCTTTCCGGCTTCGGCTATGCCCCGGTGCGCTCGTTCAACGCCCTGCATGGCGAGACGCGCCTCATGTTCGAGTGCGCCGTCACCGGCCGCCACCTGGACGTGTTCATCGACACGTTCGAGATGTGCCACCGCATCCCGCTTGGACGCCGCTTGGCGCTGGAGGCGCTGACGCTGCCGCTGGCTGAGCTCCTGCTGACGAAGCTGCAGGCGGTGGAGCTGGCCGACAAGGACGTGCGCGACATCGCGGCGCTGCTATTGGACCATGATATGGGCGCGGCGGACGGCGAGACGATTAACGCCGCGCACATCGCCGCGCTTCTGGGGCGGGATTGGGGGCTCCACCGAACCGTCACTGGCAACCTAGCGGCACTCATCAGGCTGCTCAGTACAGGGAGCATCCCGCTCGGCGGGCCGGAGCAAGAGTGCCTGGTATCTCGGGCGTACGGTCTCTTCGACGCCTCCACGAGGGTACACAAGGGCATGCGCTGGCACTTGCGGGCGGCTGTGGGCGAGCGAATCGCCTGGCATGACGTGCCTGAACGGCCAAGACACAGCTGAGACGCGTCGAAACACCCTATGGCCTGGACCTATCCATCGCCCCAGGACAGCTCCCAGGTGCGATTGGACAGCGCGTCTGCGTCGGCGCCATTGCTGCGGCTCCGGGCTATGGCGGCCAACTGGTCATGAGTCCTCAGGACGCCGGCCTGATCGCCCAGGCGTTCGAAAGCCCCCAAGGCCTGCCTGCAAAGCTGTTCCGCTTCGTCGTGGCGGCCGCGTTCCAGGGCGAGTGACCCGAGGTAAAGGCGGGTCTTCGCCGACCCAACCTCGTCGCCGACGCGCTCGAACACCCAACAGGCGCGCTCGCACAGCCTGCTTGCCTCATCGAGCCTGCCACTGGCTCGCGCGACAAGGCTCAGATTGCGCAGGGTTTGCGCTATGCTCGGCTGGTAGCCGATGCGCTCGAACACCGACAGCGCTCGCTTGAGCCAGTCTTGTGCCTCGTCGTACTTGCCAAGGTCTGCCGCAAGCACGCCGAGCCAGCGGTAGCTGCTGGCCACGCCTGGCTGATCGCCAAGAGCCTCACACAGTTCCAGCCCCCGCCTGTAAAGCCGCTCGGCCTCAACATCCTGGCCGCGGTGACGGGCGACCGTGCCCAGTTGACGGCAGTTGTTGGCCACGTCGAACAGGTTATTATAGCGCGCAAACACGTCAAGAGTCTGCTTGTACAACTCCTCCGCCTCGTCCCACCTACCACACTCCTGGGCGGTGATCGCCAGGGACTGGCGGCTCCGTGCGGCCTCAACATGTTGCCCGACCTCTTCGAATAGCGTGTGGGCCTTCTCGTAGCACTCCGCGGCCTCGTCGTACCTGCGACGAACCTGGGCGATCAGCCCCAGGTTGCGGTAGCTCTTCCCCATGCGGAGCTTGTCGCCGAGACGCTCGAACCTCTGAAGAGCGTCGTTCAATAAGCTGTCCGCTTCGTCGTACCGGCCTTGCCGGTAGCGGTTCCGGCCTAGATTGCGGATGGTCAGGGCTTCGCCGGCTTTGTCGCCGAGGCGCCTGAACGTCTCCAGAGCCTGTTCAAACACCGTTTGTGCCTCGTCTGTGTCCCCCTGCTCCTGCAGGCTGACCGCATACTGGCGCGACCACCTGGCAGCCGCCAATTCATCCTTCTGGTCGGTGGCCAGTTCAACCCCAGCCTGTCGCAGCGCCCGCGCCTGTGCCCAGAAGCTGCGATCATGCAGCGCGTCATTCACTCTCGCAAACACGAGGGCGCGTTGGCCGTCCAGAAGGCCGAGCTTGTGCATGGCCTCCACCGCGTTATCGGCGTCGATCTCCCCCGGGTCAGTCAGAGACTCTATGTACTCAGCGCCTCTGCGGAGAGCCTGGTCCACGTTGTCCTTCCCCAGCCACTGCTGCGCGGCCTGCCGCACCGGCGGCAGGGCGTACCAGTACGGTCCCGCCGCCGACCGCGCCTGACGGGCGATGCGCAGGGCGGCCAGACGGGTCAGCTCCCGGTCACCTCCCAGGAGCCGTTGCGCCATGCGCTTGTCGATGGCCGGGAAGACAGCCAGGAAGGCCAGAGCGTCCCTCGTCGCCTCGTCCCCAACCAGTCTGAATGAGTACCCCAGGCAACCGGCCAGCGACCGCTCGCGGGCGTTCTCCTTGCAGCTGAGTTCGGCCTCCCTGAGCGCCTCCTCAAGGCCCTCCAGCAAGCTCTGGAGGTCCTGGCCGGTCTCCTGCGCCCTGGCCCCGGCCAGCTCCAGCGCCAACGGCAGACAGCCCAATTCGCGGCAGATCTGCTGCATCAGCTTGAGTCCGGCTGCTTTGCTGGGGTCGTAGCCCGCGCGCGGCCCACCGGCCGCGGCGACGAACAGCTCAACCGCCGCGTCCTCAGGCAATTCACTGAACGTTGGGGCTGCCTGGCAGGTCCCGAGGTTCGGTGAGCGCCGGCAGGTGACGATGACGCGCGCACCGGACGGCAGCGCCCCCAGCCACTTCATGACCTGCGCTGCATCCGACGTGAGATCGGTGCCCGCGTCAAGTACCTCGTCGAGGTTGTCGAGCACGAACAGGTGGCCGCGGCTGGCCAGCTGGTCGCAGCGCTGGCGCGGGGTGCCCTCGCCCTTGAAACCCAGGTCCCGTTCAGCCACGGCCAGTATGCTCCCCAGCGTCGGCGGCGTGCGATCGAATGGGACCCAGAGCACGCCGGGGAAGCGCCGCGCGTTGCGCCTCGCCGCCTCCAGGGCCAGCGCCGTCTTCCCCAGGCCGCCCTCGCCCCCCAGCCAGATCGCGCGGCGCGTCTCATCGCCCAGCAGGCGCGCGATTTTCTTCAGGACCTCGACCCGGTCGAAGAACTTGCGCCGCGCCGGCAAGCCGGGGTGCTCGGGGTGGGCCCCCGGGCCTCTCTCATCCTGTGCCCGCACTTTCTTCTCGATGTGCAGGACGAGCGCCTCGATGACCAGATCCACGACCTCTGCCGGGTCGTCGAAGAGCCGGTACTTCTTGTTCAATCCGTCGAGGACCTGTCGCACGTCAGGGGACACATCGCCGGTGCCGGCCCGCCTCTGCGCGAGGGCCAGGATGGGCTTCTTGCGGATGGCCGCCTCATTGCACTCGCGGAGCACCGCCGGCCGGGCCCCCTCGGCGCCGAATATGAGCACGAAGATGTCGCAGTTGCGAACATTCTCCAGGTAGGACTCATCGGCCGGGATGTCCTCGGGCGGGGTGAACTCGAAGGTCCAGTCTCGGACCACTGGCAGCGCCACCGCCGCCTGGCGCAAGCGCTCGTGTATGGCTTTGCGCTCGGTCTTGAATTCGTTCATCGCTGAGCTCACGAATACAAGCAGCGACACAGGCAGCACCCCCAAGAAGCAAGCGGGGACGAGACGCTGGGCGAGTGCATGTGCTGCAGAGTTGCGCGCCTTCGATAGGGAGGCATGACGCAGGTGGTGGTGTAGTTGCATCGTACCACTTCTATGGGCACCGCCGTGTCTCCTGCATCTGCCTGGGATGGCTCGTTGCTGACACCTGCCGCCCCACACGGGCACGGTCGGCCCCGGCGTGTGGGACTCTGCGGGCGCGCCCGTGCGTTCCCCCAGGGCTTGCACGCCCTGGCAGCGTGTGATACGCTCTAACCGTTGGCAGGGGGCGTGTTCCTGGCGCGGAGGTGACATGCATTGCCACAGCTGCTTGGCGCGAACTCTGCGGGAACGTCCGGTGAGCCCTGCGGGCCCGCCGGCGGGCCCCGAGGGGAGCGTACCACAGGCCGGGGAACCGAAAGGCCTTTGCCCTGGCTTAATCGCCGCCTTGTGACCTACACCGCCGCGGTCGCGATATCCAAGCTCGGGAACCAGCTCTACAACTTCGCCCTGCCGTGGCTGGTGCTGCAGTCAACGGGGTCGCCGCTGGCCGCCGGCCTCATGTGGGCCGTACAAACGCTGTCCTATCTTGGTACGCCGCTTATCGGCTGGGTCGTCGACCGGTTCAACCGGAAGCACGTCTACGTCTTCTGCGAGCTGCTGCAGGCGGCGCTTGTGGCCACGGTGCCCTTCATCGCTTTGGGCGAACACCCCGCGCTGTGGGCCCTCTACCCCATCAGCTTCATTCTGGGGTTGTGCGGCGCCACGTCGGGGCTCATAGGTGACTTCAAGGTCATGCCATCGCTGGTGGACAAGCGCTTCCTCAGCCAGGCCAATGCTACGTACGCTTTCTCCGTGAACATTGCGCGGGTCTCGGGACCGGCCGCGGCCGGCCTGATCATCGCCACGGCCGGCATCCACTGGGCGTTTTTTCTCGACGCGCTGTCGTTCCTCGGCTCGGCCATCGTCGTGGGACGGCTTGCCCTTGGGCAGCAGGCTCAATCCAGGACTGGGCAGGGCTTTATGAGCGGCTTCGGCTTCCTGTCGCGCCACCGCGCGCTGTGGCGACTGGCGCTGGGCCTCGGCGTATACAACCTGGGCGTGGGCGCGATACCGGTCACTCTGCTGTACGTGCTGAAGTCTGAGCGCGGAATGGGCGCGGGCGTCGTGGGCCTCATCCTGTCCCTGGGGTCCGCTGGCGCCGTGCTTGGATCGCTCCTGGGCGGCGTGATCCCGGTAAGGAACCTGATGCGCGCCGTGAGCCGGGCCAATTTTGTAGGTGCGGCGATGACAGCGACAACGCTCCTGGGGCCCCTGGCGGCCGCCGGTTGCGGGTACGCGGGACTTCTCGTCTGCGAGAGCGTGGTCAACGTGTGGACGTTCACCTTGCGGCAGAGACTGATCCCGGATGAGCTTTTAGGCAGGGTGAACGCGGCCTTCCGCATGGTCGTGATGGGCGCCGCCCCCCTGTCCGCGACGCTCATGGGCGCCATAGCCGACTCGCCGGCCGGCGGTCGGGGCGCGCTCGGGCTGGGAGCGGCGCTGGTGTTCGCGGCGGCGGTGATCATCGCCACCGGGGGGACTGCCAAGCAGCGAGCCGAGCTGATGCCGACTGACAGCAAGGCGGTGGATTCGCGATCCGGCTGAGCTGGGGTTCTGAGGGGAGCGCAGCGTGGGGAGCCTCCGTGGGGCTCCCCTTGTTGGTTCTTATTGGCCCTTGTTGGTGCCTACAAACGGGTGGAGGGTTTGGGCCCCAAAGACCGAACTAATAGGGCATGGCATTTGCGAAGGCAGAGAGCGCCCAGGTGCGCAGCGGAGTGGGCGGAATCGCGGATTCCTCGCGAGACGGAGGCCGGGCGGCCGGGCTCCGCGCTTACGTCGACCTCGTCAAGCCGCGCATGGTCTTCCTGCTGACCTATGTCGCCCTGGCGTCGGGGGTCATGCACCACCCCGCGGGCGCGGGCGGCTGGCTGCGCCTCGCCCTGTCTGTGCTGGCCGTGGCCCTGGGCTCGATGGGCGCCAACGCCATCACGGCATACATCGACAGCGACATTGACGCGGTCATGGTGCGGACGCGCTACCGGCCGGTGCCGCGGGGCCAGGTGTCGCGGGCGGCGGCGCTGACGGTGGGCGTGGGCCTGGTCGTGGCGGGGGCGGCGCTGGCAGCGGGGGCGTCGTTCCTTGCTGGGTCATGGTGGGCGCTGTTCTGGCTCGTGTTCGGCGTCCTCGACAACGTCCTCATCTACAGCGCCTGGCTCAAGCGCAGAAGCCCGCTGAACATCATTGCCGGGGCGCCGTCGGGCGGGGCCACGGCGGCGGTCGCAGCGGCGGCGGTGACCGGCCGGTTCCTCGACGCCCCGGCGCTCATCCTGGCAGCCCTGGTCGTGCTCTGGACCCCGGTGCACATCTGGAGCCTCGCCCTGCGCTACCGCGACGACTACCGGCGCGCCAAGGTGCCCATGCTGCCGGTCGTAATCAGCGTCGCCGGCAGCAGCCGCTGCATCGCCTGCACCAGCATCCTCCTCGCCCTGTCAAGCGCCGCCCTGGGGCTCGTCGTGGCCGTGCCGGCCGCGCTTAGCTGGGCTCTCCTGCCGTTTCACCTGGTCATCCTGGGCCTGGGCGTGTGGGTCATGTGCCGGCCCACCGAGGCCAGCGCGTGGTGGCTGTTCAAGTTCACCAGCCCGTACCTCGGGGTGCTGTGCACGGCCCTGGCCGTGGGCAGCCTCATCGGGCGCTAAGCCCGCTGGCCGAAGCATTCACGCCTATCCTACTCATTGCGCTCATCCGCTCACTGTGCCCGCCGCGCCCCCTGCCGCTGCTCCTCCCGCCGCGCCCGTCGCCGCTGCCGCGCCGGCCGCGCCAGATACAGTGACCGCGCTGATGTCCACGGCCAGGGCCAGCCCGCCGCCCGCGCCGATGAACGCCAGGTGTGCCTGCGTCACCGGCCGCCCGGATATCATCGTCACCGCCCGCGCGTACACGGCCAGCTGGAGCCGGTAGCGCGCCGCCAGGAGCTCGTGGTCCGTGTCGTCGAGGCGGTCGGTCTTGAAGTCGACGAGGATGAAGCCGTCGCCGTCGGGGATGAGGCAGTCGATCATGCCCTGCACCAGGACGCGGTCCTCGCCGGCGGCGTCCGGGTCGAGCCGGGGGTGGACCTCGCCGGCGGGCAGGGCGATGCTGAACGGCAGCTCGCGGCGCAGCGCGGCGCGGCGCTCGCGCATGAGGAGCCCGAGCGGCGTGACGAGGAGGCACGCCACGGCGGCGGCGTCGACGGCGGCGGCGTGCTCGGGGATGAGGAGCTCGCGGGCGACCATGGCCGCGACCTGCGCCCGCACGTCGGCCTCGTCCAGGGCCGCGCCGAGGTCGAGGTGCTGCATGACGACGTGGGCGGCGCTGCCGCGCTCGGTGGGGGTGAGGCACGCCGTCTCCTGGCTCAGGAAGCGCGGGCGGCGCAGCGGCGCGGCCTGGCGCGCCCAGTCGCGCAGCTCGGCGTCCTCGTGCGAGTGGTCGTAGAGGCGCTTGAGCTCGCTCACGCTGACCTTGGCCGCGCGGCCGGCCGCAGGCGCGTAGGCGTAGCGCCAGTCAAGGCGGCGCGCGACCTCGCATGCCAGCGCGTCGTCGCGGGGCGGCGCAATTGTATCATCGAGCGGTTCCAGGGCGGCGATCCTGTCCCACGGCGCATCGGCGGGCAGGGCCCAGACGGCCGCCTCCGCCGGTGCCGACTCCGCCGGCGCCACTCCCGGCACCACACGCGGCACCGCGCGGCGCATCGCGGCCAGGCCCTCGAGGGCGCGACGGTCCCACAGCCGCACCTGCCAGCGTGACGGGTGGTCGCGAACCGCCGCGTCGGCGGGCTCGACGGCGCGATGGGGAGCTGCATCGCCTTCCGCCCCTTGGGCCCGCGCGTCCTCCGCCCCCTCGGCCCGCGCCGCGTCCTCGGCCCGCACCGCCGCCCGCACCGCCTGGCCATCGGCGTGCCGCGCGACGGCCGGCACGAGCCAGTCAAGGTACGTCTCGGCGCCGACGAGCTCGGCGTCGGGCAAGGGCCAGCCCTGGTGCCCGGCCCACCACGCCCAGCGCGCGCACAGCCGGGGCAGCCTTTGCGCCGACCCCACGAGCACCAGGCGCTCGCGCGCCCGCGTCATGCCGACGTAGAGGATGCGCAGCTCCTCGGCCTTGCCCTCCACGCGCTGCCTGAAGGCCACGGCGTTGCCGGCGACGGTCGGCCACGACGAGCGCAGGTCGAGGTCGACGCAGTCGAGCGCCAGCCCGAGGTCGCGATGGTACAGCACCGGCGCCGACGACTCCTCGCGGCTGAACATCTTGCCCAGGTCGGCCAGGAACACGACCGGGAACTCCAGGCCCTTGCTCTTGTGGATGCTCATCACGCGGACGACGTCCTCGTTCTCGCCCAGGGCGCGCGCCACGCCCAGGTCGCCCGCCGTCTCGCGCAGGCGGTCGATGAAGCGCAGGAAGCGGAACAGCCCCTGGCGCGCGAACTGGTCGAACTGGCGCGCCCGGTCGTGCAGCGCGCGCAGGTTCGCCTGCCGCTGCGACCCGCCGGGCAGCGCGCCGACGTAGTCCAGGTAGCCCGTGTCGCGGTACAGCCGCCACACCAGCTCGCTCACCGGGCCGCGCCGCGCCGCTGTCCGCCACCCGTCAAGCTGCGCCAGGAAGCGCTTGAGCTCGCCGACCGGCAGGCCGTCTGCGCCCTCTTCTTGCCGCGCCGCGGCGGCCACGACGGCATCATAGAAGTCCGCGTGCCGCGCGCACAGGCGCACGCGCGCCAGCTGCGCCGCGTCCAGCCCCACCACCGGCGAGCGCAGCACGGCGGCCAGCGGGATGTCCTGGCGCGGGTTGTCGATGACGCGCAGGATGGCCAGGGCGACCTCGACCTCGATGGCCGCGAAGTAGCCGGTGCCAAGCTCGGCCGAGGCCGGCACGCCGTGGCGCGAGAGCTCCTCGACGATGACGTTGGCGCGCCCGCGCGTGGCGCGCATCAGGACGGCGATGTCGCGGTAGCGCACCGGTCGCATGGCGCCGGCGGCGGGGTCAAAGACCATGGTGGGCCCGTCGGCCCCGCCCTCGACCATCTCCCTGATGCGCTGGGCGATGAGCAGCGCCTCCCGTTCCAGGGCCAGCAGGTCCTCGATGCCCAGCCCGTCGTCGGCCCTGGCCCTGGCCCCGTCGCCACCCTCATCCCCGCCCTCATCCCCGGCCCCGGCCCCGGCCTCGCCCCCGCCCACGCCCCCGCCCCCGCCCACGCCCCCAGGCTCCCCCTCGTCATCGTCCGCCCCCGCCCCGCCGCCCGCTTCGTCGCCCGCCCCGCCGCCCTCTGCGCCCCCCTCTGCGCCCTCCCCGGCGCGTTCCACCACGTGCAGCTCGATGGCGGCGTCGGGCATCCCCTCGGGGTACGACGCCCCGTACACCAGCTCCGCCGCCTCGTCGTAGGGCATCTCGCCGACGCGCCCGGACATGACCTGGCGGAACACGAAGTTGACGGCATCGACGATGCCGCGCCGGCTGCGGAAGTTGCTGGTGAGGTCGACGCGCCAGCCCGGCACCGCCGGCCCGGCCGCCAGCCCGGCCGCTGGCCCGGCCGCCGGCCCGGGCGTGCCGCCGTCCGCGCCGGGCGCGGGGAACGAGGGGTAGCTCTGCATACGGCGCATGAACAGGGCCGGCTCGGCGAGGCGGAAGCGGTAGATGCTCTGCTTCACGTCGCCGACCATGAAGAGGTTCGGTGCCCAGGGGCGGGCAGCCGCCGCGCTTGGCTGCCTTGAGAGCAGGGCCAGCAGGGCATCCTCGACCGGGCTGATGTCCTGGTACTCGTCGACGAGCACCTCTGCGAACCGCTCGCGCAGCTCCAGCGCCACATCTGACGGTCGGAGGTCCGCAAGCGACGACGGCATCCCGGCCGCGCCACCGCCGGCCGCCGCCTGCACGCCGTCGCCCGCGTCCGCCTTGTCGGTCAGAAGCTCAAGGCACATGTGTTCGAGGTCGCTGAAGTCGATCACGGCGCGCGCCGACTTGGCCGCCTTGTAGGCGCGGTCGAACTCGGCCACGAGGTCGACCAGCGCCCGCGCGTGCGGCGCCACGCCGCCAAGCTCGGCCAGAAGCTCATCCTCGCCGCGGCCGAAGTGCGACGCGACGACCCTCTTGACGATGTCCTTGGCCGCGTTACGCAGGTCCTGGACGGCTTCGCGGCGCGCCTTGGCGCCCGGCGCGTCGTCGCGTACGCCGGGCAGGCGCTTGAAGGCGGCGGGGAGCCCGGAGGCCGCGGTGGCCGCGGTTGGCCAGTCCCCGCCCTGGCACGTGGCGGCGGCGCCGGCGACCGCGCGCCCTTCGGCCTGCAATTGCGCGATGTAGTGGCGCGGCCCGCCCGGCTGCGCGGCCAGCGCCGCGGCGCGGCTGAGTTTCTCCGCCGCGCGGTCAAGCTCCAGCCCCGCCCCGGCCAGCGCCGCCCAGCCCCAGGCGAGCCCTGAAAGCCCAGTCACGCCTGAAAGGTCGTACACGGCGGCGGCCCGCGCCAGCCACTCCATGGGCCACGGCTGGCTGCGCACGAAGTCGTACAGCCGCAGCACGAGGTCCTGCAGGGCCAGGTCGCCGCGCGGACCGCCGTAGCGCTCGACCAGGGCTGTAAAGCCATCGCCGCCCGCGCCGACCGCGCCGACCGCGCTCGCCGCCCCGCCCTCGCCGGCAGCCGCGGCGTAGCGCCGCTCCAGCACCTCCTCCACGACGTCGATCTGCATCAGCGCGGCCTCGCCCTCGTCCATGACCCGGAACGCCGGGTCGATGTCCAGGCGGTAGAAGTAGCGGCGCAGGAGCCGGAGGCAGAACGAGTGCAGCGTGGAGATGGCGGCGCGATTGAGCTGCGCGAACTGGCGCTCAAGGTGCGCCCCGCCCCCGCCCGCCTGGACCTTCTGCTGCAGGGCGACGCCGATGCGCGCGCGGACCTCGGTCGCCGCGGCGTCGGTGAACGTGACCACCAGGAGGCGGTCCACGTCCAGCGGGCTTTCCGGGTCGGCCAGGCGGCGGATGACGCGCTCCACCAGCACCTTGGTCTTGCCTGTGCCGGCCGCCGCCGACACCAGGAGGTTCGACCCGCTGGCGGCGATGGCGCGCTCTTGCTGCGGCGTCCACCGCGTCTGGGCTGGTGCCGGACCCGGGCCTGGCGTCTCAGGCGTCATGCGCGCTCACCCCCCTCGCCCGCCACCGGCAGGCCGCCGGTTGCTTGTGGGCCGCTGGTCGCCTGTTGCGTGCCCGTCGTGGCCCCGGTCGCTCTCACCGGCCCCGCCGGCCCACCAGCCGTAGCAGTAGGCCCGCCCGCCGCGGCAGCAGGCCCGCCCGCCGCGGCAGCAGGCCCGCCCGACGCCGCTGTGGGCCCGCCCGCCGCCCCCGTTGCCTCACCCCGCGCCGTCGCGGTCGCCGCCCCTCCCGGCACCACCAGCGTCGGGCCGCCCGCCGTCATAATCCCGGCCATGCGCTGCCACAGGGTGTCCGGGTCCTCACCCGTGGGCAGGCTGCGGTAGCGGTCGCCCGCCAGCGGGTCGAAGCGGCACACCGGCCTATACGGGCACGGGCCGCACGGCGTGCGCTGCCCGCGCCGGAACGGCGCCAGGTCGACCTGGCCGGCGGCGATGCGTGCGGCGGCGATGCCGGCGCGGCGCCGCGCGTAGCGCATCAGGAGCTTCATCTTCTCCGGGTCCACCGCCTGCGACTTGGCGTGGAGGGCCCCGCCGCCGCGCAGGGCGACCGGCAGGAGGTCGGACCACTGCTCGATGCCTTCCTCCATGAGCTTGATGATCGCCGGGTCGTTCAGCACCAGCCCGCCCGCACGCAGCTGGCGCAGCGACTGGCGCCGCGCCGCCTCAAGATCCAGCGGCGGCGCCGGCCGGCGCAGAAGCGGGTCACGCACGGGGAAGTACAGGAGGCCCGCGGGTTCGGCCGGCCGCCCGAAGAGCAGCGCCGCGTTCTCCAGCGCCACGGCGAGGTACGCCGGCAGCTGCAGCGACAGGCCGTGGTACACGTCCTCAAGCCTGAGCGCCTGCGGCCGGCTCTTGTAGTCGATGACGCGCACCAGGCAGCGGCCCTGGTAGTCTGCGGCGTCGATGCGGTCGATCCAGCCGCGCAGCTCGGCGGCGACCCCCGGCGCGACCTCGACCAAAAGCGGCGGCAGGGCGGCGCCGCGGCCGAAGCCGACCTCGACCGCCACCGGCTTGAACCGCCCGCGGCGCGCGTGCTCGCCCAGGGCGGCGATGGCCCGGCCCAGGGTGCGGCGCGCGGCGCGGGTGAGGTAGCGGTAGCGCGCTGAACTCAGCAGGATCTCGTTCTGCAGGCGTGGCGCCAGCTCGGCCACGACCTCGTCCAAGAGCGCCTCCGACTCGGCGGTGGCAAGGCTCGCCCAGTCGCGCCCGCGCTCGAACAGGCGCTCGACGAAGCGGCGCAGGCAGGCGTGGTAGAAGACGCCAAGCTCAGGCGCCGTCACGCGGTAGAGCTCGCGCTCGCGCAGCAGGAGCCCGTCGGCGAGGAAGTGCGCGAACGGGCACGCCGCGAAGCGCTCCAGCCGCGACACGCTGGTGCGCAGCGGCTCGCCCATAAGCCCGCGCACCAGGGCCGCCTCCAGCGGCAGGGCGCGGTTCTCGGCGGCCACGGCCGCCAGCACCGACCGTGCCCGGTCGCGGCGCGGCGGGTCGGCGGCCAGGTAGCGGTAGACCTCGGCCCACGCCGCCGCCGGCGGGATGCCGGCGCGCGCCCGCCGCAGCCGCAGCGCCAGCGCCGCCGCCGCCGAACGCTCATCGGCGGCCACCTCCAGGCCCAGCCCCTCCCCCGCCGCGTCCACGAAGCGCTCGCGCGTCGCGGGCAGCACCTGGCGCAGCCGCCGCACCAGCGGCGACGGCGCCAGCGCCCGGCCCTTCTCGTCGGCCAGGGGGTAGCTCACCCGCAGCCGCTCGCCCGGGCGCGTGAGGGCGATGTACGCGAGGTACTGCTCGTGGAACAGGCGCAGGCGCGATGTCGGGCCGAGCTCCGTGCCGCGCCCGGCCAGCTCCTCGCGCTCGCGGTCGGTGAACACCGCGTCCTCGACGGCGACCGCCGGGAAGGCGCCGTCGCCGACGCCCAGGACCAGCGCCGCGCGCACCGCCGGGTGGCGCGACCGCTCGACCGACCCGACCACGACCTGGTCGAGCCCCGGCGGGATGAGGCCCAGGCGAATGCCCTCCAGGCCGGCCTCCAGTATCGCCAGGTACTCGGCCAGCGTCACCCGCTGGTCGCCCAGCGCGTCCACGACCTGGTCCAGGAGGTCGACGACGGCGTTCCACACCTGGACGTGCTCGCGCGCCCCCTCGGGGTCGCCGCCCGCCTCGGCCTCACCCCGCCACGCGTCGACGCGCGCCGCCGCGCCGAGGTCGTCCAGAAGCCCCCACAGGGCGTGTGTAAGGTCGGAGACGAGCGCCCCGGCCGGGCCCGCGGCCGCGTCAATGCGCTCGCAGAAGCGGGCCAGCGCCTGCGTGGCCGCGGCGCGCGCAGCGTTGATGGCGCCGAGCCCGGCCTCGACGACCTCGCGCTCGGCCGGCACTCCCTCATCGCCGCCCAGGGTGAACTGCCGCATGTACCGCCACGGCGCCGCGCCGAGCCACTGCGACCGGCCCCGGATGCCGTGGCGCAGCACGTAGTTCTCCAGCGCGTCGACGGCGTCGCGGTCGAGTCCCACAAGGTCCGTCTTCAGGTAGCGGAAGGCCGGCTCGTAGGCGAAGTCGCCCGTCACGACCTCCAGCGCCGAGCGCACGAGCTCCACCAGCGGGTGGTGCGGCACCGGGCGCCGGCGGTCGATGAAGCACGGCACGCCGAAGTCGCCGCAGATGCTCAGCAGGAGGTCGTGGTACGGCTCCATCTCGCGCACGATGATCGCGATGTCGCGCCAGCGGTAGCCCTCGTCGCGGCACAGGCGCAGCACCTCGTGCACGGCGGCGGCGACCTCGGCGCGGCGGGTGGCGGCGGCGACGACCTCGACCGGCGGACGGGAAGGCGGCGCGGGCGCCTCGCCTGCCGCTGGCGCGGGTCGTGCAGAGGGCGCGGGCGGCTCGGGCGGCGCGGGCTGGGCCGGCAGCGGCGCCGTCAGTGGGAATAACAGGCGCTCGACGCGGCCCAAGGCCGGCGCCGCCGCAAACCGCGGCGTCCCGCGCAACCGCAGCGGCCGCTCGATCCTGACCCCCGCCCGGTGCGCGACGCGGCACAGGGCGAGGAACGTCTCGCGCGTCGGGTGGAACAGGTCGGACTCGTCCGGCGTCCCGCGCTGGTCGGGGTCCAGGCACAGGGCGACGTTGACCTGCGCCGCCAGCGGCAGGAGCGCCTCCAGCACCCCGTACTCCTGCGGCGTGAACCCGGAAAACCCGTCGACCCACACGCGCGCGCCGCGCACGAGCTCGCTCTCCGGAAGGTGCGCCGCGCACAGCGACAGGTAGTCGTCGGGGTCGGTGAAGCGCGTCGTGAGGTAGTCGTCAAGGTCGCGCCACACCAGCGCCAGGTCGTGCAGCTTGCACGCCAGGGCCGCGTCGCCGCGCCCCTCGGCCTCAAGCTCCTGGCGGCGCTGGTCGAGGTCCTCCGGGGTGAGGTTGAAGGCGTGGAGCTCGGTGAGGGTGCCCACGAGGCGGTCGATGAAGCCCACCCGCCGGGCCGCGGCGGCGAACAGGCGCAGATCGCCGCGCCGCCGCAGAAGGAGCGACCGCAGGACCATGCGCTTGCCCCGGTCGTCGATGCGCGGCCGCGCCGCCCCGCCCGTCTCGGCCAGCACGCGCCACGCCAGGCGGCGGAAGCTCAGCGCCTGGGCGCGGGCGCTGCCCGCCCCGGGGGACAGCGGCTGGCGGTGGCCGGCCGCGCCGACGAGCTCGCACTCCACCTGGAACGTCGCCTGCTCGGGGACAAGCAGGATGAGCGCCGGGCCCGGCGCCTCACCGCGTGCCACCAGCCCCGCCGCAACGGCCCCCGCCGCCGCCCCCGCGCCGCCGCCACCCGCCGCCAGCGCCGAACGCAGCTCGCTGAGGCAGGCGTGCGTCTTGCCGCTCCCGGCCCGGCCCAGGATGAAGCGCAGGCCCATGTCAACCCCTCCGGTCGACTCGCAAATGCACGAAGGACAGCGCGCGCCAGCGCACCGGTTCAGGCGCTGGCTCAGGCGCTGGCTCAGGCGCTGGCTCAGGCGCTGGCTCAGGCGCTGGCTCAGGCGCCGGCGCGGATCGCCACCGGCCGGCCCCACGCCGCAAGCCCCGGCCGGTGCGTCAGCAGCACGACCTGGCGGGCGGCAGCGACCCGGTCCAGGACGGTGCGCATGCGCCCCAGCCGCTCCGGGTCGCAGGTGAGGAACGGGTCGTCGAAGATGAACGGCAGGCGCGTGCCCGCGGTGATGAGGTCGGCGATGGCCAGCCTGAGGGCGATGAACAGCTGGTCCTGGGCGCCCTGGCTGAGCTGGGCGACCTCGATCGGCTGGCCGGCGGCCCCGCGCACGATGACGGCGAAGTCGGGGCCGAACGCGACCTGACGCCCGGAAACGCCGCAGAGCTCGCCAAAGCGCGCCGTCGCCAGGTCGGCCAGGCGGTCGCGGTGTTCGGCCTGGTACTCCTCGGCCGCCGCCCCGATCTCGTGGAAGGCCAGTGCCAGGGCCTCGACCTCCAGCTCCAGCCGCTCCCGCGCCGCCTCGACCTCGGCGAGCTCGACCTCGGATGCCGCCACGTTCAGGGGCGACGCGCCTTCCAGGCGCGCCTGCTCGCGCTGCGCCGCCAGCATGGCCTCTTTCCCCCCCTCAACCCCGGCGTCCCGCGCCGCCACGGCCGCCTTCAGCTCCTGGTAGCGCTGCTCGAGCTCATCGGGCGGCTCAGGCCCCGCCGCCGCCGGCAGGCCGGGGTGGGCGCGCACGTGCTCCTGCCACGTGGACAGGGCCGACGCCGCCTGGTTGGAGGCCCCTGTGGCCTTCTTGTGCAGCCCGTCCAGGTCGTCGACGCCCTGGCCGCTCAGGAGGCCCAACAGGGCGGCGGCACCCGCGTCGATGGCCCGGCGCCGCTCGCGGTAGAGCTCGCGCCGGCGCTGACTTGCCTCCCATGCCGCGGCGCCCGCGTGCGCTTCGGCCCAGAACCGCCCCTCAAGCCCGCCGAGCCAGCCCAGAAGCTCGATGGCGCGCGACGGCGCCTGGCCGCAGACGGCCGCCAGGCCGGCGAGTTCCGCCCACGCCGGCCCCGCCGGGACGGGCGCCGCCGCGACCGCGTCCGGCGTCGTACCCAGTTCGTCCTGCGCGTAGTCGGCGACCCGGCCGTCAAGCTCAGCGGCCCTGTGCCTCTCGGCCTCCCATTCCCGGACGGCGTTCGCCAGGCCGGCCCCGAACGCGGTCGCCGCCGGCGCCGTGACGCGTTCGAACGCGGCCAGCTCCTCCCGCGCCGCGCGCAGGGCGACGTCCAAGTCGGCCACCGCCGCGCTGCGCCTGGCCCGGCCCCCCAAGAGCCACACCAGCGCCGCCGCTGCCACCGCCGCCAGGACGACCAGCGCCGCCTGCGCCAGGTCCGGCGCGCCGCCCCGCCACATCGCCCACACCAGGACGCCAGCCACCGCCCCGGCCAGCCCCGCCAGCGCCAGCCGGCGCCCCCGCGACCGCGCGCGCGTGAGGTCCGAGCGCCTGCTGGCGGCGCCGTGGGCATCTCCGGCCATGGTCAGCGTCGCCTCAAGCTGCGCCCGGCGGCCGTCATAATTGCGCAGTGCGTCAATGGTATCTGGGTCGGCGGCCTCCAGGACGGCGAACCGCCGCGAAAGCTCGTCGCGGCAACGGTCGAGGTCCGCCGCTGCCGCTGCAAACGCCCGCCACCGCTTCACCGCGCCGGCAGCGTGGTCTTCGATGAGCCGCAGGGCGCGGCTGGGGTTCGTGCCGAGCCGGCCCCAGTCCACGACGGCGCCCGCCGCCCCGCCCGCCCCGTCCGCGCCGCCAGCCCGCGCCAGGTCGGGGAAGTCGCGCGCGACCTCCTGCTGGTCGAGGTCTAGGCGGCGCCGCTGGTCCTCGGCCGCGCGCACCGCCCGCGCCGCCTCGAGCTGCGCCTCCAGGGCGCGGTTGTAGGCGTCGCGCAGGTTACGCCACTCGGTCCACGCCGCCAGGACGTCCTGCTTCTGGCGCAGGTCGGCCTGCGCCGCCGCCAGGGCCTCGTCAAGCTCAACCAGCCGGTGTGCGGCGTCGACGCGCGCGTCGCCCGTCCCGCGCGCGGTCGCGATCGCCTGCCGCAGCTCGCCCGCGCGCGCCTCCAGGCGCTCCCGTTCCTGGTCGATGCGCCCGTCGCGCGGCGTCACGTCAAGCTCGCCCGGCCCGGTGCGGCGCGTGAGCGCCTTGAGCGCCGCGGTGAGATGCTCGCGGGCCGCCTGGTAGCCGGCGCCGGCGCCCGACAGCACCCACGCCACCCCGGAGGCGACCTGCTCCGTCGCCGGCAGCGGCTGGGTGACGCCGAAGGTGGCCTCGAACAGCTCGCGCGTGGTGATGCCGACGAGCTCGCCCAACCGCCGCTCGTAGGCCGCGTTCGGGCGCTGCGCCCGCGGGTTGTGCTCGCCCCCGACCTCCTCCACCCAGCCGCGCGGCCCGTGCCGGGAAAGCGACACGCGGTGCGTGGCGAAGTTGCGGGCGATGCGGAACCGCTCGCCGTCGCGGTCGAACTCCAGCGCGCCCTCAAAGCGCGCCGGGCCGTCCCAGTTCTTGAATCGCGCCGTGCCGATGACGGCCGGGCTCGCCGCCGTCTGCAGGCCAAAAAGCACCGCGGCCAGGCCGCGCGCCATGGTCGACTTGCCCTGCTCGTTGTCGGCGACGAGCACGTTGACGCCGTCGCCAAGCTCCAGCGCCGCCTCGCCGGCGAAACGTCCGAAGCCCCACAGCGTCAGCTTGCGCCACGTGACGGCGGCCATCTCACTCCGCCTCCCCGCGCAGCGCGTCAAGGCCCACGATCAGGGCGCGCCGCGCCGCCTGGAGCTCGCGCCCGCGTTCGCGCCCGCGTTCGCCGCCCCCCACCGCGATGCGCCCGCGCATGCGGCGGATGAAGACGCCGCGCACGGTGGGCTCATCGGCCAGGCTGCTGATCATCGCCTCGTCCACGCCCAGCGCCGCGCCCTCGACCTCGAGGTACCAGAAGGACGGGGCCAGGCGCGCCGCCAGGTCGGCGGCGTCGAGGGCAAACGGCACGGACCCCGAAAGCTGCAATCGCACCATTGCCCCCCCCTCGGCCAGCCCTGCCGCCGCCTCAAGCAGCGCCGCGGGCGAGTCATAGCGCCCGCCGTCGAGCGCGTGCACGCGGCAGGGGCGAACAGCGATCGGCACGCGCTCCACCCGCGCCGGCCCGTCCCCCAGGCAGGCCACGACCATGCTGCCGCAGCCGGCATCATCGAAGCCCTTGGCTTCGATGGCGCCAGGGTACACGGCGAGCGACTTCCCGTGCCGGCGCTCGGCCGGGCGGTGGACGTGGCCCAGCGCCACGTAGTCGTAGCCCGCCCCCAGGAGCGCCGCGGCGTCCAGGGGCAGGCTGCGGTCGCCGCCCCAGTCGAGCGACCCGTGGAACGCGGCGACGTGCACGCCGGCGTCGTCGCCGCGCGGGAACTGGCAAAGCGGCGGCGCGGTCTGCGTGACGCCGGAGACGTAGGCGCAGCCGTAGATGTGGCAGGCAGCGCCGCCGATGGCCAACGTGGCCGCCGGCGCGGGCATGGGGTTCAGGAGCAGCAGCCCCGGCCAGTCGCCGGCCAGGGCGCGGTACGCCGAGCGCGGGTAGCTGACCTCATCGTGGTTGCCGGGCACCGTCACCAGCGCCACCCCGGCGCGGACGAGGCGCCGCAGCTGGCGCAGCGTCTCCTCCAGGAGCGCCGGGGACGGGTCGAAGGACTCGAACAGGTCGCCGGCGATGATCACCAGCCCAATGGCGTTCCTGGCGTCTGTGGCCCAGTCGACCGCCCGCGCCAGGAGCCCGTCGCGCTCGCGTCCCCGCTCGTCCTCGCGGCCGCCGAGCGCGCGCGGCCGCCAGCCGAGGTGCAGGTCGGCCAGGTGCAGCACCCGCAGCACAGCATCGCCTCCCCGACATCGCCGCCGCCGTCGCCGCCCGAGGCTGGGCGCCCCTGGCCCGGGGCCCGAACAGGGATTCCACGCCAGGACAGCCAAACCCTGCGCCACGGAACGGGATCCTCGCTCGACTGCCGGCCAGCGTTGTTCGCCCTCTCACGTACGCCAGAGTACTCCCTGAGAGCCGGGTAGGTTCGTGACCCGTACGCTGCGGTTCACAGAGTTACATGTAGATGCAGTGCTGCACCAAGCGTTCATAGGGCAGCTTTCAACTGAAGATCCAGCAATGGTACCGTGAACCGCATTCCGTGTCGCACTGGCCGCAGGGTTCCACGAGGATGACGCCGAACTCGAGGCGACGCTCCAGTTCCTCGACAGTCAGGTCTGTCCACAGGCGGCTATTGAGTGATCGGACCACATTCTCACCCCCCTTCGGCGGAACCTCTTTCCCCCGTTGGTGGTGGGTGCACCCGGCTCTCAGGTGAAACGCTGCAAGTTGACGGCCGGTGCCGCTTGGTCCACGTTTGTCATTGATCGGCCGCCGCCTTCAACGCCGCTTCCATCGCCCGGAGCAACTCAGGGAAGAACGACGCCAAATCCGGGTACCGGCTGCGCAAACGCTCGTATTCTCTCAGCCTGTTGTAGAGTGCCAGCGTGCACGGATAGCCCGCCGCTGCCAGACCCTCCAACCTCTGTTCGACTGCCCTCTCAACCTTGGCAGCCTCATCAGGAGGGTACATAGCGGCCGCGAACTCTGGGAGGAGCCTAAGGGCTATGGCCCCCGTTATTTCTTCCTCCCACGCGAACTGCGAGTTCCACCATTGGTCGTGCCAGGAGGGGGGAAGCCTTCGTGCCATGGCAGCCCACAGTGAGGCAAGCCTGTCGAATTCATCTTCATACACGCTCTCCAGGTCATACAACTCAAGATACGGGTGGACCAGCTCGTGGGCGATGAGCCCCAGATCATCAAGCTCGGTTACCCAGTCGACGGCGGGACCACCCTTCTCCCAGAAACCGCCCTCTGCCGGCAAGGCACACAGGATGACTGCAACCTGCTGCCCCTCCCCCGCCGCGCGGTAAAGCCAGCTCCCCGAGGGCCACGCAAGGCCCGAGACGACCACCACGAAGGGGGGGGTCTCGCCCAGACCAAGGTACTGCCGCACCTCGGCGGCAACGTCGATCTTCCCCAGGGTTTGCTCCCACGCCCGCACAGCCCGGACGTATTCAGGCGCTTGGGCGCGCAGGAACTCCTCGACTCCCGCCTGCCTGTAGAACCTCTGAAGAACCGGGGCGTACTGCTGCGTCTCGTAATCGGACCAGAGCATCTTGCGAGCGGCATTGCTGTGCCGGTCGGCCTGTTTCTTCAGGACGTCGTCGACGGTCAGCCTGTTCAGAAGCTCCAGCCGGGGCGGCTCAGAAAGCCTCAGCGCAAGAGAATCAAGGGTGCCCGGCACGTCGTTGGTGGACTTCGCCGCATCGATGAACCCGTCACCGAGCACGCGGCAGCTCTCCTTCAGTCCTACTGCCCGCCCCGATGCCTCAAACTCTTCAAGCCAGGCGCGGCTGGCATTGCCCACCACGGTAGGGGGCGGCGTAATCCGGGCGATCCACTGGAAGAGCAGGAACATGCCTTCCCGCTGGCGGCTGGCGATAACGACCGGCCGCTTGCCGGCGGCAGCCTCGTTGATGGCCTCGGTCACAGTCTTCAGGGGCCATTGCGCCAGGTGCGCGTGCCCGGCAATGATCCCGCAGCCCACGAGGGCCACGCACACGATGCCGGAAGATAGCAGGAACCAGCGCCGGAACTGCTGAGATCCCGCGATCTCCTCTGGCCCATGGGCTGACCGGCCGTCGGCCGAGGCGACCGGTGGTTGCCCCGCTTCATTCATTCGCCCCCACCTCCCGAACGTCTGGTGCATGGTTCGCGCCACCAGGCCACGCTTGGGCACGTCGCTTGATGACCCGCCGCTTCACGGCCGCGACGCCCGCTCTCACATAGCCTGGGGCCATCAGGCTCAGCCGATACAGCACAAAGCCCAGGAAGATCAGGCGCAGCAGTTGGTCGGCCAGGTGCGGCCACCAGACGCTCAGCGACCGATCCAAACCGTCAGCGAACAGAATCGCGGCCGCCTTGTATGCTTCTTGGCCGCAGGCAGGCAGTAAGCTGATCATCACCCACGCAAAGAACACAACAAACGCAGCCGAGGCGATGGCGTAGGCCTGGAACACCAGCGCCGCCGCCCGCGGCAAGCCGGCGAGTGGGTTGGGTCGGCCAACGAGTGGGCCCGGTCGAGCGGGCGCGGGCCCGACCTCGCCCGGCGCGGTCTCCCCATGCACTGCGCCCCCGCCCGCAACGATGTCTGGGTTCCACGGTCGGCCCAGGCGGAACGGACGCACCAAGGCCGCGCGCACGAAGCGCACGCGTCGCGTCACAACCTGCAGCAGCGACGACGTCAGGCCCGCGACGTACCGCTGCGCCGCTGCGTGCAGGTTGGTAACCCCGAGGGCATCGGTCAGCATCCAATAGCCGTCGAACTTCAAGATCGGGTGGAAGTTGAATAGGAGTGACGCGTTGGCGGCCACGGCAGAGAAGTAGAGGAGCGGGGAACCACTCAAGAAGTAGCCGACCGCCAGCGCCGCTGTGAACAGGAGCTGAAAGTACACCCCACCCACGTCGATGAAGAGCCGCTGCTTCCGGGTCAGGCGCCAGGACTGGGTGACGTCGACGTAAAAGACGGGGAACATCATGTACAGCCCGAAGCCCAGCATGCCGTGATGACAGTTGAAGCGCCGGCAGGCCGACAAGTGCCCCATCTCGTGGACCAGTACCGCCGCCGTGACGAGCCCATACACGCCAAGGTAGTGGACACCCCGCAGTTGGGGCAGGTCGGCACGCCCCATCAGCAACATGCAGGCGTCGAGCACTAATGCCAGCACCAGAAGCGGCACGAGCACCCGAAGGTCGAACAGGTATGCCCCCAGGCGCGTGAACGGATGGACCATTCTCTGGCTGGCGATGGGCACGTGGATTATGAGCGGCGTTTTCTTGCCCTTGCGCTTTGACCCCGTAGACGATGGCTCCGTGAGGCCCCAGGGCTTGAGCACGCACTCCTCAAGGTACGCGACATCTTCTGCGGAGACCGGCTGACCGAGGGCGGCCGTTGCCGCCGCGGCGATTTCGGCCGCTGACCGCCGGCCGTCGATGAGGTCAATGATGTGGTACATCGTATCCGAAACATGCAGCAGCCGACCATCGCGGGTCGTGACCACCCACTTCGGCCCCGGCCCGGTGGCGTCAAATGGGGTTATCGACTGGACGTTGTCGAGCCTCAGCGGCATCGCGTTTGCCTCACCCTCAGCCTCTCTCTCCGGCCACCGCTCCGACCGTCGCTCCCATTCCAGGCGGCTGCGCCTGCCCGGGCACCGCACCTTCGCGCCCCGCCCCTTGTTCTTGCAGGAACTTCCTATAGAACACGGGCAGACCTGTGTCAAGCACGCGCTGGAAGTCGCGGCAGGCCGGGCTGCGGAGTGAACCGTTGGCGTTGTACGCGTGCTGCGGGCAGCCCCCACCGCACAGCAGGGCATACTTGCAGGCGCGGCATTGGGGGATAGACGTCACCACCCGACCGCGCCAGCTCTCCACGGCTGCCTCGTCGTAGGCCACTTGAGGGAAGTACGACCCGAGCTCGCCCACCCTCTGACCGACTGACTCCCAGCAGGCATACATCTTGCCGTAGGGATCGAAGATGTGCATGGCGCCGCTGGAGCCACAGAATTCGCCCTTGAAGCCAAGGTACTGCCCACTGCGGAAGAGACCCATGAACACCCGCTCGACCGCTGGGGCGTGCCTGACTATGCGCGCCGATGGGACGGCCCGGTGCAGGTCAGCCATCTTCTCCGCCAGTTGAGCGTCTGGCAGTGCAACGCTCTCGTCGAGCCCGCACTTCCCGGCCCCAGTGTAGACAGGCGCCACGTACATGTCGAACGTCGGGGACCCAACCCAGCCCTCCCGGCCGGCCAGTTCCGCAAGAGCCCGCACTTCGTCAAAGTTGGTCGCATCAACATTGACCCGAAGCGATACCCGTAGGCCGGCCCGCAGGGCCCGTCCGACGTTGGGCACGATGCGGTCGAACGACCCCTCCCGCTGTGGGCCGAAGCGCCGCCGGTCATGGGTGTGCTTCAAGCCATCGAGCGTGATCTGAATGAACTTGACGTTCAGCCCGGCAAGTTCAGGCAGGAATGCATCGAGCTCGGTGGCGTTTGATATGACCGAGAACTCATAGCCACGTTCGACGCCCTGCCTCAGAATGTACAGGACCAGCTCCCGGTTGCGGGCCAGCAGGGGTTCACCACCAAGGAGCGTCATATGCTTGGGGACGGGCCGGGGTTGCGTGGTGGGAGGCAGGGTTCCCTCCGCCGCTGATTGCCCGCCCATCTCAGCCGACTCTCCAGAAAGGCATAGACCGCATCCACCTTCTCACAGGTCATCGTCGCACCGAGCCACGCCCGACCGTGCTCTTGGAGCCTCCTCTCGTAGCAGTACCGGCAGCGCAGGTTGCAGTCATAGGTGGGCACGATCACGCCCCCGATGCCGGGATGCCTCTGGTTCTGGCGGTGTAGGGCCGCAGCTAACCTGGAGGTTATCTCGCGCTCCTCCTCCTCGCTGCGGTTGGTGATGTAGCAGCGGCTCGTCAGAGTCTCCACATCGGCCGCGCAGAGCCTGAAACGCTCCCCACTACTCGCTCCGGGCACAAAATCGCCACGGGAGGCAGCGGCAAGGAACTCGACCACGCCGGGCTCAACAACGTCCACCGCGCCGGAGTAGCCGTGAACCAGGATCCACTTGCCATCCTCCAAGCGCGACTGAATGATGTACGAGCTTGACCGCATGCTGGGCCGCCCTCCTTCTGGGGCACACATGCCTTCACCGCCACATCCGGCTGGGCCCGTCATGGCTGGCGGCGATCCTGGTAATAACCATTATAATGATATTATGGTATTGCATTGCCGTCAAATGCCACAATTGGGGAATCAGCCAACGCTGACAAGCTAACGCGCCGCGGCTCTTCAGCGGCCGTCGAGGTACGCAGCAGGGCGCCGACCCGGAACGCCGGCGGAAGGCCCGGGCCGCATGACGGGCCGTGGCCGACCCCTGGCTACTCCTTATGTCACCTCCGGCTGGTCGCCGGCATAGTATGTGGCACGACCGAAACGAAGCCGGCGCCGACGATTCGCCGTCCGCAAGGGGGGGTAAGCCTGCATGCCGCCGAAGGAAAAGATCGAGGCCGCCCTTGCCGATGAATTGGGTGCCGTAAGGGATTACGGCGCGATGGCCCTTGAAACCACCGACCCCACGTTGCGTGCCCTTATCCTGTCCATCACCGGTGACGAGTACGGGCATGCGCGTTCGTTCGCGGTCATGTTGACCCTGAGCGGCTGAACCGGCGCGGGGATGGGGATGGCAAGGGGATGGCGGGGAATCGAAAACGGGGCCGGCCCCCTGGCCGGCCCCGCCCCTTGCGCCATGTTCTTCTGACGCCACCTACACCGCCCCGGCCCCCGCAGCCACCTTGGCCCCCACCGCCACCTCGGCCACCGCCGCCACCAGCCGGTCGACCTCGGCGGCGGTGTTGTAGGGCGCCAACCCCGCGCGCACCAGCCCGCCGCCGGCGGCAAGCCCCAGCGCCTCGACCAGGGTCTGGGCGTAGAAGTGGCCGTCCCAGACGAACAACCCCTGGGCGCCCAGCGCCCGCGCCACGTCCCGCGGCGACGCGCCGCGGACGGTGAACGAGTATGTCGGCGTCCGCGGGTGCCCGGCCGGCGGACCGTAGAGCCTCACGCCGGGGATCGCGGCAAGCCCCGCCTCAAGGCGTGCGCCGAGCTCGCCCTCGGCGGCGGCGATGGCCGCCATGCCGGCGAGAAGCTCGCCCCGCGTGGGCACGCGGCCAGGCAGGCCGCTCGTCCCGCTCGCGTGGGCATCCACCCCGGGCGCCCCCGTCCCCGACCCCACCCCGCCCTCGTCAGAAGAGGTGGGCGCAGCGGCCCCAGCCTCCCCGCCCAGCCGGGCGACAAAGCGCACGCCGGCGGCGGTCCCGGCGATGCCCTCGAAGTTCAGCGTGCCCGTCTCGATGTTAAAGGGCGGCGCCTCCTTCTGGCAGCGCACGCGGTCGGGCCGCAGGCCGCGGAACGCCTCGCGCTTGCCGCACAGCACCCCCACGTGCGGGCCGAACAGCTTGTACGCCGAGAACAGCAGGAAGTCGCAGTCCAGGTCCACCATGTCGACGGCGCCGTGCGGCACGTAGTGCACAGCGTCGACCACGACCAGGGCGCCGGCGCCGTGCGCCAGGGCGGTGATGCGCTTGACGTCGTTCACCGTGCCCACGGCGTTGGAGGCATACCCCACCGCCACCAGGCGCGTCCGCGGCCCGATGGCCGCCGCGAGCGCCTCCATGTCCAGGCGGCACTCGTCGGCCACGACGGGCACCGACCGCACCGCGACGCCGCGCCCCGCGAGCGCCAGCCACGGCCCGCGGTTCGCCTCATGGTCCAGGTCGGTGACCACGACCTCGTCCCCCGGGCCGAGGCGCTGCCCCACCGCCCGCGCCAAGGCGAAGTTGAGCGTGGTCATGTTGGCCCCGAACGCCACCACGTGGTCGTCCGTGCCGCCGAGGAGCCGGCGCACGACCTCGCGCGCGTCGTCGACAAGGGCATCAGAGCGCTGGCTGGTGATGAACTCGCCGTGGGCGTTGGCGTTGGCCGATGTCAGGTAGCCCTCGACCGCCCGCAGCACCTCAAGCGGCACCTGCGTCCCGCCCGGGCCGTCGAAGAACGCCGCCGGGTGGCCGTCCACGTCGAGCTTGAGGGCGGGGAACAGCTCGCGGCACCAGCTGAGGTCCGCGGCTGGTGAGCACTGCGGCATGAAGAACCCCCCTTGCCGGGCGCTGGGGCTTTCACCCCCAAAGGCCGGCACGGGGGGCTTCGACGGCGACAGGATCGATCCCTCTTGCCGCGACCCCGCCACGACCTCACCCGCGACCCCGCCACGACCTCACCCGCGGCCGATGATGTAGCGCAGGGAGTCGACCTCGTCGCGCAGGATGCGCAGCTCCTCGGACGTGGGCGGCGCGCTCTCCTTCACGTCGGGCGCCCACAGCAGCTCAAAGCCCGTATTCTCCTGCACCTGCTCGCGGGTCACCCCCGGGTGCGCGCTCTCCACGCGCATGCGCTTGGTGGCCTCGTCAAAGCCGATCACGCACAGGTCGGTGATCACCTTGTACGGGCCGGTGCCGGGCGGCAGGCCGGCCGCCTCGCGCGCCCCGGCGCCGTCAAGGTAGCCGGGGCTGGTGATGAAGTCCACGCGCGGCACGAAGCGCCGCCTGTCCTGGGGGGTGATCATCATCGTCCGCCAGCACAGCGAGGCGAGGTCGCCGGCGCCGCCGCTGCCGGGCAGGCGCACCTTCGGCCGCTGGATGTCGCCCCCGATCATGGTGGAATTGATGTTGCCGTACATGTCGATCTGCGCCCCGCCCAAAAACGTGTAGTCGACCATGCCGCGCTGGCACGACGACATGATGTCGGCCATCGACGACGCGGCAAGGCCGCGGAAGAAGGTGCGCGAGTCGCCGACCGAGATGGGCATCGTCGGCAGGATCGGCCCGACGCCGCCGGCCTCGAACATGACCATGAGGTTGGGGGCAGCCGTCTTCTGCGCCAGCATCGCCGCGGCGCACGGGGCGCCGGTGCCGACGACGGCGGTGCGGTCATCCTCGAGGTAGCGCGACGCCAGGCAGATCATCAGTTCCATGCGGTTATATGCCGGGGCGCTCACTTGGCCCCACCTCCCCCGATGGCCGCGTGCAGCATGAGCTCCGTGCGTCGCAGCTCCTGCAGCCGCTTGATGCCCCCGCACAGCTCCAGGTACGCCGCGAAGTCGGGCGTGTTCCTGATGTACTTGTCGAGGAAGTGCTCGAACGCCGCGGCGTCCTCTTCGACCTCCAGCCACTGGCGCAGGTGGTCCTCGTCGGAGAAGTACTCGTAGGGCATGTTGCCCGGGTAGCTGCCATAGGGCACCTCGACCACGGCGTCGACACAGAAGTATGGTATCGCGGTGCGCGTCGGGTCGGCCCGGATCGCCGACTCGGGCACCAGGCGCTCGGTGCTGATGATCAGGCGCTTGGCGGCACGGGCCAGGTCGTCGTCGGCGACCATGATGCCGTCGATCTGGCAGTTGCCGTAGACGTCGGCGCGGTGCACGTGGATCATGGCCACGTCGGGGAAGAGCGCCGGCACCGCGAGGAGCTTGATGCCGGTGAACGGGCACGTTATCTCGACCGCGGCGCTCTCCTTCATCGTGTCGGTGCCCAGCCCGGAGCGCATGGGCAAGAACGGCACGCCCATCGCCGCCGCGCGGTAGCGCCACGCCAGCGCGGCGTTGGTCCACTCGGCGACCGCGATCTTGCCGCTCTCGAACTGGCGCCGCGAGGCGCGCGACAGGCCCCGCGCCTCCAGCCCGATCACGTACGCCACGTCGCAGCGGTTTACGCAGCCGGCGCCGATGAGGATCTGGCAGTCATGCGTCGCCGTGTGGCCCGACAGCCCGAGGTCCTTCCGCCCCTGGCGGACGATCTCGTGCAGGACGGCCGTGGGGATGCGGTCGGCGCCGAAGCCGCCGACGGCGACGTAGTCGCCATCGTGAACCAGGCGCGCGACCGCCTCCGGCACCGTGGTGACCTTGGGGACGAGGCGCCGGTCACGCTGCCTGAAGTACTCGCGCGCCTTGTCAACGTTGGGATCCATGAACAGCCGGCCCCTGCCGACGCGCCGCACGGCCATGCGCTCGATCACGGCTTCCGCCACGTGTCTACCCCCTCCACGCGGCGCCCGCCCCCCAGTCCAGCAGGGACCCTGCGGGGGTGGACGTCGTGTCCCACTCGGGCACCGACTAGCCATTTTCTCCAGGGCGGCGGCGGTCTCCTGCCGCTGGCCCGCCTCTTCGGGCACGTCGTAGTTCACGACCACGACCTCGTTCACCGGGCCGCGACGGTCGGCGCGGCAGTTGATGACCCGCCGCGCCGACACCGTGAAGGCCCGAAAGGGCGTCCGGCCATACAGCCGCCGCACGACGGGCACATCCGAGTTGCTGAGCATCACCAGGCAGCCGCGGGCATCCAGGCCCGCCGCCACCGTCGCCAGTCGTTCCTGCTCGCCGGGGCCGAACGACCCGGCGGTGTAGTCGGTGAAGTTGGCGGTGGCGCTCTGCGGCTGGTAGGGCGGGTCGAAGTACACGAAGTCGCCCGCCCGCGCGTGGTCGAGGACGACCGCGAAGTCGGCGTAGAGGAGTGTCGCGCCCTGCAGCAGGGCCGCGGCGCGGTGGAGGTTGGCGGCGTCGAACGACCCCACGGGGTCACGCTGGGTGCCGTAGGGCACGTTGAATTCCCCGGCGCGATTGACGCGGTACAGGCCGTTGTAGCCGGCGCGGTTCAGGTACAGGAAGCGCGACGCCCGCGCGATATCGTCCAGGGACGCCGGGTCCTGGGCGCGAACGTCGTTGTAGTAGCGGCGGTCGTTCTGGTGAATGGTGAAGTGGGCTAGAAGCTCCGCTGGCGCGTCGCGCGCGACCTCGTAGAAGTGGATGAGCTCGGCGTTGAGGTCGGATAGGAACGCCGCGCCGGGGGGCTGAAGGGCGAAGAACACCGCCCCCCCGCCGAAAAACGGCTCGTGGTACGCGCGGTACGCGCCCGGCCGGGGGAGGAAGCGCGCGTAGGCGGCGAGCAGCTGTGACTTGCCGCCGGCCCACTTGAGCACCGGGCGCACCGCCGCCGGTTCGCCAGCCTCGCGCGGCTCGCCCGGCTCGCCCGCCTCGCCCTTCCGCCTGCCACCCATGATACCACTCCCCCGCCTGCCTCTCTCCCCGCCTATGCCCCTACCTCGCCACCACCGGCAGCAGCCCGGCCGCCGCCGGCATGCACAGCACCGGCGCGTCCTGGCCGGCCGCCGCCCGCGCGGCGTCCACCGCCTCCTGGAGGGTCTTGTGGGCGACCACGCCGTACTGGGCCAGCGTCTCGAGCGTGGCCGGCGCCAGGGCGGACACAAGGTGCAGCCGCGCGTGCCGCCGCATCAACGCCAGCGCGGCGACCTTGTGGCCGCCCAGCTCAAAGTGCTCCCGTACGCGGCGCAGCGAGTCATCCGGCTCCGGGCACTCCTTGAGCCAGCGCTCCATGACCGCGTTGCCAACGCCCTCCGGGCACTCGGCGGCGAGCACGATGGCCCCGCCCTGGCGGCAGGCGAGCTTGGCGCTCTCGGCGGCCTTCATCGCCTGGTACAGGTTGATGTCGTGCGGGTGGTGGCCCGGGCTGGCCACGACCACGCCCGCCCGCGCCACGAGCGGCACCCGGTACATCTGGTCCAGGAGCCGGCACGCGGCGCGGTGCGCCGTGATCGGGCTGCCGGCAAACGCCTGCGCGATGCGGCCGCCGCCCAGCACGACGTTGACGATCAAGTCGACCGGCAGGAGGCTCAGCACGTCGTCCATGTCCTCGCGCACCGGGTTGCCCGCCAGCCGCCCCAGCTCCGCGCCCGGCTCGAGCATCCGCTGGTGGTTGGCCTGGATCGACCTGAGGCTCGCACAGCCGGGCAGGATAGCCTTGGCCCCGCCGCCGTAGCCGGCGAAGTAGTGCAGTTCGACGGCCCCGATGAGGACGCGCCGGTCGGCTGTGGCCACCGGGCGGAACACCTCGACCGGCGTACCGCGCGTCGTGTGGCCCAGCGCGACGCAGTCGCCGGGGTCGTGGTCGATGCAGCGGTACGTCGTGGCGACGCGGTCCCCCACGAGGCGCGCGCGCTCAGCGTCCGTCTGCGGGCGGTGGCTGCCGGTGGCGAACACGATCGTCACGTCGCGGCGGCTCACGCCGCCGGCCTCGATCTGCTCGAGGACGGGCGGCAGGATGGTGGTCGTCGGGCAAACGCGCGTCACATCTGGCACGACGACGACGACCGTCTGGTTGGGGCGCAAGAGCTCGACAAGCGGCGGCGTGCCGTAGGGGCGGCCGAGCGTCGCCCGGACGAGCGCCTCATCGGTCGGCCCCGCGCCCGCGCCTAGGCCCGCCCCCGCCGCCCGCGGCCGGAACTCGCCCGCGAAGACCTCGTCGTCGATTCGCGCCGTCAAGGTCGACGTGCCGTATGGAAGACGCAGTTCGGTCATGGACGAAACCCCCTCGTCGGCCCACCCGTTCGCCGCCGGTCGGCTCAGCAGGTGACGCCGGGGATCTTCACTCCCTTTTCCCTGGCCGTCCTGATCGCCTTCTCGTAGCCGGCGTCGGCGTGACGCGCGATGCCGATGCCGGGGTCGATCGTCAGCACGCGCTCCAGGCGCGCCGCGGCGTCATCCGTGCCGTCGGCGACGATCACCATGCCGGCGTGGATGGAGTAGCCGATGCCCACGCCGCCGCCATGGTGCACGGAGACCCAGCTCGCCCCGGCCGCCGAGTTGAGCAGGGCGTTGAGGATCGGCCAGTCGGCGATGGCGTCGCTTCCGTCGCGCATGCCCTCCGTCTCGCGGTACGGCGAGGCGACCGAGCCGCAATCCAGGTGGTCGCGCCCGATGACGATGGGCGCCTTTATTTTGCCCTTCTTGACCATGTCGTTGATGATGCCGCCAAAGCGCGCCCGGTCGCCGTACCCCAGCCAGCAGATGCGCGCCGGCAGGCCCTGGAACGGGATGCGCTCGCGGGCGAGGCGGATCCACCGGGTGAGCGTTTCATCGGCGCCAAACTCGCGCAGCACGACGTCATCGGTGGCCCAGATGTCGGCCGGGTCGCCCGAGAGAGCCACCCAGCGGAACGGGCCGCGCCCCTCACAGAACATCGGCCGGATGTAGGCGGGGACAAAGCCCGGGTAGTCGAAGGCGTTCTCCACGCCGCCGTCTTTGGCCCCCTGGCGCAGGTTGTTGCCGTAGTCGAAGACGACGGCCCCCTGGCGCTGCCAGTCGAGCATCGCCCGCACCTGCACGGCCATGCTCTCGCGCGCCCGCCGCACGTACTCGTGGGGGTCGCGGCGGCGCAGATCCGCCGCCTCGTCCAGGGTCACGTGCGCGGGGACGTAGCCGTTGAGCGGGTCGTGGGCCGACGTCTGGTCGGTGACCACGTCAGGCACCAGGCCGCGCAGCAGGAGCTCGGGGTGCACGGCGGCGGCGTTTCCCAGAAGCGCCACCGAACGCGGCTTCCCCGCGCGGCGCGCCTCGTCGACCAGGCGCACGGCCTCGTCGGGGTCGCTGGTGGCCATCTCGCAGAAGCCCTGCTGGACGCGGCGCTTGATGCGCGACTCATCGACCTCGACCACCAGGCAGGCGCCCTCGTTCATGGTCACGGCCATGGGCTGGGCCCCGCCCATGCCGCCCAGGCCGGCGGTGAGCACGAGCCGCCCCTTGAGGCTGCCGCCGAAGCGCTGGCGGGCCAGCTCGGCCAGGGTCTCATACGTGCCCTGGATGATGCCCTGCGTCCCGATGTATATCCACGAGCCCGCGGTCATCTGGCCGTACATGGTCAACCCCAGCGCCTCAAGCTCCCAGAAGTGCTCCCACGTCGCCCACGCCGGGACGAGCATGGAGTTGGATATGACGACGCGCGGGGCGCCGGGGTGGGTGCGGAACACCCCCACCGGTTTTCCTGATTGCACGGCCAACGTCTCGTCGCCTGAAAGGTCGCGCAGGGCGGCGACGATGGCGTCGAACGCCGCCCAGCTGCGGGCGGCCTTGCCCGTGCCGCCGTAGACGATGAGCTCGTCAGGCTTCTCGGCGACCTCGGCGTCGAGGTTATTCATGAGCATGCGCATGGCGGCCTCTTGCGGCCAGCCCTTGCAGGTGAGGCTCGTCCCCCTCGGCGCCCGCACCGGGCGCGGGCCGCTCGTTGCGGAAGCGGCCATCACGCTCACCCCCGTAGCCGTATGTATTTGAGCCCGGTGCACCGGCCGCTATGTCTTGCCGGCTATGTCTTGCCGGCCAGGAGCAGGCCGCCGATGACGATGAACGCCGCCCCGGCGACCATCTGGATGTAGCGCGTGGGGACCACGCGCATCACCAGCCCGCCGACGATGACGCCCAGAACCGAGCTGACGACGAGCGCCGTCGCCGCCCCGATGAACACGGCGACCGGGGAGCGGCTCTGCGCGGTGAGGAGCATCGTGGCCAGCTGCGTCTTGTCACCCAGTTCGGCCAGGAACACGAGCCCGAACGCAGTCAGCACGGTCTTGAGCATCGGCCCGCCCCCCCGTCGTCGGCGCCGGGCGGCGCTGGTCGCAACAGGCCCCCCGGCGCGTGGCGTGGACCGTCCAAACGTATCATCATACGATTATGACGGCCCCGGGACTAGTATAACACATTCAGGGCGCGCTGGGAGCCACCTGGGGGGCGCATCCGCGAAGAAACGCGGGGGCGGCGGCGGGGCGGGTAAGGGCGTCAGGGCGCGGGGCACGGTCGCCCGCGCCCGTGCCGGCCATCTCGTGAGCCGGCGCCGGGCGCGGGCGGCGGGCGCGAGGGGCGGGCGGGCCTACTTGCTCGCGCGCTCCTCCCTGGGCTCCTTCTCCCGCTGTTCGAACGTCTGGCACTGCGTGCCGGCGCAGTTCTGGGCCTCAATGCCGCTTCTGGACTCCACGTTCACCGCCGGGGACTGGCAGGTGCTCTCACGCTGGTACTTGCAGCTGCCCACGTTGCATTTCACGCTGGCCACTTAAGATCACCCCCTGAAGATTTCGCGGTCGTCACGCTCGGGCCGTCGCGCCGCTGCCCGGGTCGCCCGCGCCGGGGCGGCGCCCTGCGCCGCACGCCGCGCGCCTTCCCGCCGTGCCGCCCGCCCCAGCTTGGCCTCGAGCCGCCCGGCCAGGTGGTCGATGGCGGCGGTGAGGGTCGGCTGCCCGATGCTCTGCAGTTCGTAGCGCACGCGCAGGGCGGGCTTATTCAAGCGCACCAAGCGCCCGAGGTTGATCGGCGTCGCCACCAGGACCACGTCGGCCGGGGTGGCGTTTATCGTCGCCTCCAGCTCCTCGCGCTGGCGCGGGCCGTAACCCATCGCCGGCAGGACCTCGCCGATGTGCGGGTACGCCGAGAACGCCTCGCGCACGCTGCCGACGGCGTACGGCCGCGGGTCGACGGTGGAAAGCCCCACGCGCCGCGCCGCCACCACCCCCGCCCCGTAGGCCATCTCGCCGTGGGTCAGGGTCGGGCCGTCCTCGACCACCAGGGCGCGCCGCCCGCGCAGGTCGCGCACCGCCGGCAGGCCCGCCTCGCCCGCCGCGTCAACGGTGACCGGCGAGGCGGCGTCGACGATGACGGCGTCGGGGGCGCAGAGCAGAATGTTGCGCCGGACCTGCTCCACGTCCTCAGGGTTGGCCGTGTCGACCTTGTTGATGATGGCCACGTCGGCCATGCGCAGGTTGGCCTCACCCGGGTGGTAGGCCAGCTCGTGGCCGGCGCGGTGCGGGTCGGTGACGACGATGTGGATGTCCGGCGCGAAGAACGGCAGGTCGTTGTTGCCGCCGTCCCAGACGATGACGTCGAATTTGTCCTCGGCGGCGCGCAGGATGCGCTCGTAGTCTACGCCGGCGTACACGACGGTGCCGCGGTCGAGGTGCGGCTCGTACTCCTCGCGCTCTTCAATCGTACAATGGTGGCGGTCGAGGTCGCCGTACTCGGCGAAGCGCTGCACGACCATCTCGCCGAGGTCGCCGTAGGGCATGGGGTGGCGCACCACGACCGGGTCAAAGCCCATCTGGCGCAGGATGTCGACGACCTTGCGTGCGGTCTGGCTCTTGCCCGCCCCGGTGCGCACGGCGCACACGCTGACCACCGGGCGGCGCGACTGCAGCATCGTCGAGCGCGCGCCGAGCAGCAGGAAGTCGACCCCCGCCGCCAGGGCCATCGACGCGCGGTGCATGACCTCCTGGTGGGCCACGTCGCTGTATGAGAAGACCACCGCGTCGACGTCGAGCTCCTGGAGGAGCCGCGGCAGCTCGGCCTCGGCGTGGACGGGGATGCCGTCGGGGTAGCCCGGCCCAGCCAGCGCCGCCGGGTAGACGCGGCCCTCGATGTCCGGGATCTGCGCCGCTGTGAACGCCACCACGCGGTCCTCGGGCCGCCCCCTGAACACGACGTTGAAGTTGTGGAAGTCGCGCCCCGCCGCGCCCATGATGATCAAGCGGCGGGTGCGCGCCGGGCCCCCCTTGCGCCCGCCATCGTTCTCCGCCGCGTCCGCCTCATGCGCCCCACGTGCTCCATGCGCCCCACGCGCCGCGTCCGCCCCCTCCGCCGCCTGGGCCATATCTTGCCCCACCCCCTGGGTTCTTGCGATCACAATGCGGCCCCGACCGGCTCGTCTAACCCGGCCGGCCCGATTCGCCCCGCCTGACACAGACGCGGGGCCGCCGCTCATATTGTGACCGCCGGGGGTGACGTTATGCGGCACAGGCGCGTTCCCGTCCACAGGTCATTTGCCGCCCCCCATGGGACGTCCGCACAGAAACAGCATTCAGCAACGACAGGAATTAGGGCGCGCCGCGCGGAACATGGCAGCGGGAGGGAAGGCCGGTTGCTGAAGCTCAGGTGCCACGCGTACAGCGACAGCCGGGGCTGGGTCGCCGAGTGCCTGGAGCTCGGCATCGCGGCCTACGCCGATGGCCTGGACGCTGCCCGCCTGAAGCTCGAGGTTGCCATCGGGGGTTTTACGGGGGAGCTGATTCGGGCCGAGAAGCGCGGCGAAAAGCCAGCGGTTGCCAGGATACCGGGATACCTGAAGGAGAAGTTCCTGTGGAACGTTCGATACCACCTCGCCCGACTGGTTTCCACGCCCACGCCTGAGACCAGGTGGACAGAGAGTCGCCGGGCGCTACGCATGGGGGCCCAAGCTGACTCCAGGGAGGGGATCACGTGCGGTTGAGCGGGCGGCGTAGGGCGCAAACCGCCCCTCTCATTGCTTCTCTCATCCTCGCAGCCTCCTTGGCGCTTTCAGGTTGCCGCGCCGGCGTCACCTCGCCGGTACCATCATCACAACCCGTCCTGCCTACGGAAGCGGCGCCGTTCTGGGTTGAACGACCTTACAACCCCGGGATCGAGCAGGAACTCCGATGCCTTGGCGCCGCCACCTACTCGCAGCTTATCAGGTACTCGCCGTCGGGTGAGTGGACCATCCACCCCACAATCGATGGCCAGGGCAGCATGTGCCTGACCAAGCGCGGTTCGCTTGTCCACAAGATCCTCTTCACGTACACGGCGGCGGTGTTAGACCTGCGACAGTTGGGCTACACGTTTGTCGACATCCCCAAACGCCCCTACACCTACTTCTGGGCCGGGGATGGCAGCGGGGTCTACTTGTACTACCCGGAGATCCGGCAGTTCTACTTCGTGACTGTGCCCGAAGGCGTGCTGACTCGCCTCAACTACCCGGTCTTCATTCCTTCGGCTTCCCGGTGGGTTGAGATCTTCGGCAGTCCAGCTGGGACCAGTGACTTGGTGGTTCTGGAGAGGTATCTGGGAACCGATGAGAATGCGCCGCCCCATTGCCGACTCTGCATTTTCAGCCCTCAAGGCGTTGAACTCAAATGCCTTGATCAGTTCACTGGCCGGCCGGGAATCCTAGAGGCTACCCCAGAAGCCATACTGGTCACGGTCGACTGGCGCTGCGATGACGGTAGTTGGTGGGGGGTCTTCTACATTCAGGCGCGCGTCTACCGCCCGATAGGCAAGGGCCTGTGGGCCGAATCCACGCAATTCGATGTCCCCGATCCCCATCTGCGAGGGGCCTGCCTTACACTCCTGGTTCTGCACGACGGCAAGCCGTGGGTGAAGCAGATCACCGCCGCAGGGTCAGAACAGCTGCTTTTCCCGGTGCCCGACGTCCTGCTGGGAGTGCGGGCCGCCGGGCTCTGCGGGTGGGACGACACGGGGCAGTGCATGTTCTTTGGGGGCGCCAGCCTACTTGTACGGATGAGGGAGCGCCCGAATGAAGCCAGATAACCTTGACCAGCAAGCCGTGTCCTCATCATTCTGCCAGAATAGGATAGTGACCCAACGAGCGCTGGAAGATAGAGTGCCAGTGGGACCCGGGCTCAGAAGACGCCTCAGTCGATTCAGCACAGGGCTAGCGGTGGCCGCCGCCTCAAAGCCGGTTCTCGGTTTTGACCCACCCCAGCCGGTCAGAATTGGCCTCCCCCAGCCTCACCCATCAGAGTCCTGCTGTGCGTGCGTGCCGCGCCAGCCTCTTCAGGCAGGAATCACGCCAGCCGTAGGCGCGCCGGCGGGGGTGGGTCAATTCCCAAACGCCGCCATGGGGTCAAGAGAAAGCCGGCGTTGACAGTCCTCAATCCACATTCCTCACCAAGAGATCCCGCCGCGAAGAACACGCACTATCCGCGGGGGTCCCATCGACACAGGGAGCTGTGCCGGTCTCTCGCCACGTCCTCGGGAACGGGGAAGATAAACGCCTCCGACCCGCCGGGGGCGATTTCCCTTACCTAGAGTTCGCCATCGTGCCACTCGACCACGGTAACGTAATCCCGTCGGAGCAACGCCGCAGCCACGTGAGAATATGTTTCGGCCCGAACCAGCCGACGCCCTGGGTAGCTCGCTCGCGACTCAAGGTCGAGTCTCCGATCACCCAACCGCATCTCGATCGTGGCGACGGCGACCCGCAATTGCACCATCTTTCTTTGCCTATCTAGGGCTCGTTGCCCTCGTAGCGTCTCGCCGTTACGTCTAGCTATCGCAACTGCATCGGTTACACGTAGTGTGATCAATTTTTGCATCATGCCGGCCGAAGACTCGGAACGGCTCCAAGATCTTCGAGCTACAGTTCGACTTTCTGGATTGCCGAGATGGGGTGCTGATCCGCCTTTTAACCGATTCGACAAACCCCACACATCGAAGTAAGCGGGACCATAGTAGGCATGCCGAAGGGTTTACGTCCCAACAAGGCTGGCCGTGCATTCGGATGCTTGGTGGCGGGCGTACTTGAGGCATTATTGATGGCGGGCACGGAGGTCCTCATCGCGCTGGTACTCGGGTCTTGGAGGTTCTGGTGGCTCCTGCTCGTGATAGCGTGGGCACTATTCGCTCCGGTGCTCGTTGGAGCCTCGCTAGACAACCGAAACTCCGGCGAAGCCCGGTGGCCAAGAATGATACGGCTCCCAGCATGGTTCCAGAAACTACGACTGTCGTAGCCAACGCACTGAGCGCCGCCACTGGAATCGCCAGGGGATTCTGCGGTCCAGCCACGCGGACGACGAAGTCGGTGGGCACGTATCCATAGATGGCTGCCCCGGTGGCAACGCCGACAAGAAGGTAATTCAGGACGCCCGGGAAGTCGCCCCACGCGCCGGCAACGCACGGCGGAGCCTCTTGGCGAACGTCGTGAGTTCTTCATGCTCCTGATGGTGGGATGGTCAGGGAGTCTCACGCGCAATCAGGCCACCCGGCGGGGGTTTCAGCACGGGGACGCGGTGAGTGCCACAGAGGACTGATGAAACAAGCCCCGGCGCCTGCGCCGGGGCCCGCTGATGTCACGCTTCTACCGCTTACCGCAATATCACGCTCTTGCCGCTTGCTGTCCACCGTGTCGGGGCTGCGCGCCCCGCCCGCTCACCACCCCAGCTTCTGCTTGATGGCGTCGCGCAGGTCGGGGCGGCCGATCTCCTGCACCTCGTAGCGCGCGCGCACCGCCGGCCGCGTGATCTTGGCCACGCGGCGGATGTCGATGGGCGTGGCCACCAGGACCATGTCGCACGGCGTGCGGTTGATCGTCTCTTCGAGCTCCTTGACCTGCTTGGTGCCGTAGCCCATCGCCGGCAGCAGGGTGCCTATGTGAGGGAACTTCTGGAACACCGCCGCGATGCTGCCCACCGCGTAGGGCCGCGGGTCGACGAGCTCCGCGCCCAGCCGCTTGGCCAGGATCACGCCGGCGCCGTAGGCCATCTCGCCGTGGGTCAGGGTCGGCCCGTCCTCCACGACCAGCACCTTCTTGCCGCCAAGGCAGGCGTCGCCGTCCAAAAAGATCGGCGACGCGGCCTCGATGACCGTCGCGCCGGGGTTCACTGCGGCGATGTTCCGGCGCACCAGGGCGACGTCCTCGGGCTTGGCCGTGTCAACCTTGTTCACCAGGATGGCGTCCGCCGAGCGCAGGTTGACCTCGCCCGGGTGGTAGCTCACCTCGTGGCCGGCGCGGTGCGGGTCGGCGACGGTGATCCACAGGTCGGGCGCGTAAAACGGCAGGTCGTTGTTACCGCCGTCCCACAGCACCACGTCGGCTTCGGCCTCCGCCGCGCGCAGGATCCGCTCGTAGTCGACGCCCGCGTACACGACGGCGCCGCGCTCGATGTGCGGCTCGTACTCCTCGCGCTCCTCGACCGTGCACTCGTGCTTGTCCATATCTTCATAACACGCGAAGCGCTGGCACGCCTGGCGCTCCAGGTCGCCGTAGGGCATGGGGTGCCGCACCACGACCACGCCCTTGCCCGCCGCGCGCAGGATCTCGACGACGCGCCGCGTGCACGGGCTCTTGCCCGCGCCGGTGCGCACCGCCGTGATCGCCACCACCGGCTTTGTCGAGCGCAGCATGGTGTGGCGCCCGCCCAGAAGGCCGAAGTCGGCGCCCGCCGCCAGCACCACCGACGCGACGTGCATGACGTAGGTATGCGGCACGTCGCTGTATGAGAAGACCACCTGGTCGACGGCGAGCTCCTTGATCAGCCGGACCATGTCCACTTCGGGGTAGATGGGGATGCCCTTGGGGTAGCTGGGCCCGGCGAGGGCCGGCGGGTAGATGCGTCCGTCGATGTTGGGGATCTGCGTTGCCGTGATGCCGACCACCTCGAACGACGGGTCTTCCCGGTAGAACACGTTGAAGTTGTGGAAGTCGCGCCCCGCGGCGCCCAGGATCAGGACACGCGTCCGCTTCTGCATGGTCTTCCCCCTCCTCTCAACACGAGACAACCGGCGCCGGGCGGTGGCGGGGCGTATGCCTGGAGCCTGCCCCCGGGCTACGCCCGCGGCACGATGGTGGTGCCCGCCGCGCCCTGAAGCGCCCTGGCCGCGCACTCCAGCCCGGCGATCACCGCCCGCTGGCCGCCCTCGCGGATGAAGCGTATGGCCGCCAGCATCTTGGGCCCCATGCTGCCGGGCGGGAACTGCCCCGCGTCGAGCAGCGACTGGGCCTCTTCGACATCCATGCGGTCGATGAACCGCTGATCGTCTCGGCCGTAGTTCACGGCCACCCGGTCGACGTCGGTGAGGATCAAGAACACGTGGGCCCCGACGTCGCGGGCCAGGCGCTGTCCGGCCAGGTCCTTGTCGATCACCGCCTCGACCCCCGAAAGATCCCCGCCCGGCGACAGGCGCACGGGTATGCCGCCGCCGCCGGACGCCACCACTATTGCGCCGCCCTCGACCAGCTTCAGTATCGCATCGCGCTCGTGTATCGCCACCGGGTCCGGCGATGGCACCACGCGGCGCCACCCGCGGCCCGGGATGTTCTTCATGTGGTAACCGCGATCAGCGATCAGCCGCTGCGCGTGCTCCGGGGAGTAGTACGGCCCGACCGGCTTGGTCGGGTTCTGGAAGGCGGGGTCGCGCGGATCAACCACCACCTGGGTCACGATCGTCACGACCACGCGGCGCAGGCCGCGGGCGAGGAGCTCGTTGTGCAGCTCGCGCTGGGTCAGGTACCCGATCTGGCCCTGGCTCTGGGCGCCGCAGATGTCCAGCGGCATGGGCGGCACCGCGCCGGCCGCCTCCTCGTTCTGCAGCAGGATGTTGCCGACCTGCGGACCGTTGCCGTGCGTGATGACCACGTCGTGGCCGGCCGCGACCATGTCGGCCATCAAGCGGCAGGTATCCCTTATGTTGCTGAGTTGCTCCTCCGCAGTGCCCCGTTGGCCGGCCCTGAGAATGGCGTTCCCCCCCAGGGCGACCACGACCCGGCTAGGCATTCCTTTCCCTCCCCCAAGTAGCGGGTCTATCCGCGACCTGACCTGCGCACCGGGGCGACCACGGTCCCGCGCACGGCGGCCTCGGCCCCGCACGCCGCGCACTCGTAGCGCGGCGCGTCGCGGGCCGCCGCCTCCGCCGCCTGCTCCACTGTCGCCTCCAACGCCGCCTCCGCCGCGCGCGCGAGGCGCAGGCCACCTGCCCGCGCCACGAATCCCGCGCGCGTTATGAGGGTATTGCCGCACGACGGGCAACGCGTGTCAGCGGCGCCGTCCGCCCAGACGTTGCCCAGGTACACGTAGTCGAGCTTCTCGCGCGCCTGCTCCCGCGCCCGGAGCAGGGTCGCGTGCGGCGTCGCCGGGATGGTGAAGCGGTGGTTGGGAAAGTACCGCGAGAAATGCAGCGGGATGCCCCGCCCCAGGCCGGAAAGCCAGCCCACCAGGGCGTTCACCTCTTCCGGCGAGTCGTTCTCTCCGGGGATGAGGAGATTCGTGACCTCGACCAGACACCCCTGCTTGACCGCCAGTTCGACCGTGCGCAGCACCGGCGCCAGTCGCCCGAGGCAGTTCTTGCGGTAGAAGCCCGCAGTGAACGCCTTGACGTCGACGTTCAGGGCGTCGATGTGCGGCAGGAGCTCCAGGAGCGGCCCTTCGTTGATGTAGCCGTTGGTGACCAGGACGTTGACCAGCCCGGCGTCGCGCGCCGCCCGCGCCGTGTCGAGGACGTACTCGTACCAGACCAGCGGCTCAGAGTACGTGTAGGCGATGCCCACGCAGTGGCGGGGCGCCTCGGCCAGCGCCGCCCGCACCGCCTCGGCCGGCTCCAGCGCGACCGTGGCCGCGTCGGCCTGCGAGATGGTCCAGTTCTGGCAGAAGCCGCAGCCCAGGTTGCAGCCCAGGCTGCCCAGGGAAAACACCGTCGCCCCGGGGTAGAAGTGATAGAGCGGCTTCTTCTCTATGGGGTCGAGGGCGACCGATGTGCAGCGGGCGTAGCTCGACGCGTACAGCGTGCCGCCGTGGTTGACGCGCACCCGGCAGATGCCGGGCGCGCCGTCCTTGATGCGACAGCCCTGCGGGCACAGGAGGCAGTGCACGCGCCGCCGCGCCGCCGGCGGGACGCTCGTCCCACTCGCGTCCGCGCCACGACCCGCGCCACGACCCGCCCCGCGCCCCGCGGCGCTCCCCGGGCCGGGGTGGTCGGTCTCGGGCTCCTGGTACAGGGCGACCTTCACGCTTCTCACTCCATGGGACCCCGTCGGGGGGCGCGGGGCGCCGTCAGTGGTAGCGCACGACCTCGAACCGGAAAAGCTCGATGCCGGGGGCGCCCGGATCGATGCCCGCCTTGCGGCAGGCGATGTCCAGCTGCTCTTCGACCGTGTCCACGCCCTCCAGGTCAGGCAGCAGCAGGCCGCTGTGCGGGCCGCGGCGGACGATGACGCCGTAGCGGCGCGGGTCGAGCTGCCGCGGCCCGTCCACGGGCTCAGCCGGCGTCAGGATGTCGACTGACACCGTGAGGTCGGGCAGCTCGCCGGGCGTCACTGGCGAGAAGCGGGGGTCGCGCGTGGCGGCGCTGATGGCGGCGTACAGGATCTCCTGGGCCGCCGTTTCCTGCGTCGGCTGCAGGGTTCCGATGCACCCCCTGAGCCGCCCGCCCTTCTTGAGCGAGACGAACGTCGCCGCCGGCCGCAAAAGCTCGGCGGGGGCGTCGTCAGGCAGCGGCAGCACGCCCAGGCCGCGCACGTAGTGCTCCAGGCTCCGGCGCGCCAGGCGCACCGGGTAGCTTTCGCCGGCCTCGCCAGCCGCGCCACAGCGCGCGGCATCCTCAGGCTCGGGCTCAAGGCTGATCACGGCGTACCCCACGCCGAACGGCCCCTCGTACGACAGGACCTCGGCGGTGACGCGCCGGCCGGCCAGCGACCCCAATAGCACGAACGCCGGCCGCAGGCCGCACTCCCCCGCCGCCTCGATCAGGTCCGGGTCGAGGCTGAACAGCGCCTGCGCATCGGCGTGCCCGAGCGCCGCCACCAGCTCACGGTCAAACTCCTTGCCCCGCGGGTGGTAACCCGCCGGGGCGCCTGGTATCAGCCGGTGTGACAGGTCGCCGCTGGCGATGACGACCGCGCGCCGCCCCGCGGCGCGGGCCGCGGTGGCGACGGCCGTCCCGAACCGGAAGAGGTCGCGGTACGGGAGAAGCCCCAGGCCGATCTGCACCAGCGGCGCCCTGACCTTAGCCTCGCGCAGGAAGTACAGTGGCACCATCGTGCCGTGGTCAAGCCCGGCCGTCCCCTGGTTGCGGCGCACGCCCGCCTCGTCCAGCCCGACCGCGCTCACACCCTCGTCGGCCGCGGCGTCGAGCACCGCCCCGGCCAGGTCCTGGTCGCACGGCCACTCGATCGTCACCCGCGGCTCGCCGAACGCGGCGAAGCTGCCGCGCACGTGCGGGCAGCGCACGACGGGTACCGACTCGCGCAGGGCCGGGCCGTGAGGCCCGACCACGACCAGGGCGTCGGGGGCGGCGCGGGCGATCCGGGCCGCCCATTCCCGCACTGCCCGGACGGTGGCGCCGACCTCCCCGAGGCGGTCACGCCCGATCTCGGGCACGATCACCGGCGGATGGGGGGTCAACCCGGCCAGGACAACGCCGGCCATCCTCTCACCTCCAGCCGGGGCTTGGGGCGACGCCGGGGCCTGGGGCGGAAGCAATGCCATGAGCGGAAGCGGTGCCGTGACTGGAAGGCGGGTGCCTCAGCCCGTCGGCACCGGGTGCCCAGCAGGACACCACCCCTACTGTTATGCATTAGTGCATAGGGTCCCTTTTTCCTGCCTGGGGGCAACGACACGAAAAAAAAGGGGCCCCGCGGCCGCGGCCGCGCCTGACCATAGCATCGCCACGACCGGCCGGGCTAATGTACCGGCGGCGCGCTGCCAGCGCCCGTGTCACGTGCCGGCGGCGGGCAGCGCCGGGGCCAGCGGCGGGAACGCGGCGAAAAACCTCGCCAGGCCGAGGAAGATCGCCCAGGCGACCTTCTGCTGGTGTGCTTGGTCGCCCAAGAGCCGCTCGTCGTCGGGGTTGGTCAGGAAGCCGGCCTCGACCGTCGCCGCCGGCATCGTGGCGTGGCGCAGGACGTAGTGTTTGATGCGCGGGCTCGCCTCCCGGTCAGTCGGGGTCAGCCGTACGAGCTCCTGCTGGATGAGCTGGGCCAGCCGCGCGCATGCCGGGTCACCGCCGGAATCATAGAAGGTCTGGGCGCCCCGCCACACCGAAGATGGATAAGCATTGCAGTGGATGGACACCAGGACGTCGGCGCCCGACCGCTTGATGATGCCCGCCCGGTTGAGGAACTCGCGCTGCTTGAGGTCGCCGGGGCCGGGATAGGTCAGGCCGAGGTCGACGTCGCGGTCGCGAACGAGCATGACGGTGGCGCCTGCCCCCCGCAAGAGGTCGCGCAGGCGCAGGGAGATGGCCAGCGTCACATCCTTCTCGATCACGCCCCGGACGCGGCCGGAGGCACCGGGGTCCCTTCCCCCGTGGCCGGGGTCGATGACCACCGTCCGGCCGGGCAGAAACGCCACCACCGCCGACGCGCGCGCCGTCAGCAGGGCGTGGTAGCCGGCCCACGTCCCAGAAAGGAACGCCGCCACGAACAGGACGAGGGCGGCCCAGCGCACCAGGGCCCCCCGCCGCACCAGCAAGACCACCCGCATGGGCGCCTGCACCCCTCACCCTGCCCGCACCCTTCGCCCGGCCCTGGCGCCGCGCCACTACGATGCTATGGCCCGCAGCCGGCGGCTATGCCGCCACCGCCCGCGCGGCCCACCCATCGTCGGCCGGAGAACACAGCGCGGCCGGGCGATTTCCACCTCGCCCGGCCGCCCGCTCGCTCTTTTTCTGCTGCGTCTTTCCGCCCGCTACAACCCGCGCCTACTTGTAGAAGCCCAGCGTCACCGACGAGCCGTCAGCCGCCGCGCCCATGACGCGGAAGTTCAGCCCGTAGGTCGGCACGTTCACGCTGTTGTCCGGCTTGACCGAATGCCAGTAGGCGTGCGAGTCGTTGAACTCCGGCACCGCCGGCAGGTTGCCCAGATTGCGTGTCTTGCCGGCGCGCGTGATGTAGTTGTCCGGCGTCCGCTCCAGCCCGAAGGTGGCATCCATGGACTGGATGCGGTTCCGCAGCTTGAAGCCCTCGATGTTCAGCGGGGTGGGGTGCGAGTCGACCACGAGCAGGAAGCCGTGGCCCGGATGCACGCCGACCCAGTTCTCGCGCTGCTCCATGTCGCGGTACCACAAAAGGACGCCGCGGTTGTACTTGACCCACTGGACCGTCACGCTGCCGACCCAGTTGTAGGCGTACTGCAGCGCCTGGTCGAAGCCGACGTAGTTGCGCAGCTCCAGCATGTAGTAGTGGCTGGCCGTGTAGCTGGTCAGGCCCTCGAACACCGTCCAGCCGCTGGTGACCCAGCCGCTGTTCCCGGCCTCGACGTCATCGAAGAAGCCGAGGGCGGTGATGGCGATGTCGTCGACGCAGAGGCCGCGCATGTTGACCGCGCCGTCAGTGCAGTAGGTGAAGCGCAGGTACGCCTGCTGCCCGACCACCGGGGCGAGGTCAAAGGTCGCCTTGACCCAGTCCGATGCGCCGGTGATGCCGTTGCCGCGGTTATTGCCGTTGGGGTTGGTGTTGGTAGTGATCGTCGACGGCAGCGTGGTGAAGTTCACACCGTCCGTGGACACCTCGACATAGCCGTAGTCCCAGTCCGGCTCGATGTCGTACCAGAACCAGGCTTCAAGCTGGGCCGAGGTCACGCCGGTGAGGTCGACGGCCCGGGTGAGGGTGTTGTTCAGGCGGTCGCCCCGCCCAGCCCACCACTCGTAGCCGCCGCTGTACGGCAGGTTGATGTCCAGGATGCACGTCTTGGCGGGCAGGTCGACGCGCACCGCCTGGGCATTGGCGCCCGGCCGCTCGACCTGGTCCAGGGTGACGTTCTGCGGCAGCGCGTTGAGGCCGAAGCGCACCGGGCTGATCCAGCCGAGGGCGTACTTGCCCCACACGCTGATGTTCGAAGGCTCGGTGCCCAGCGGCTGGCCGAGCCAGCTGCCGCTGGACATCAGGGACCAGAACGCCGGCGACGACTCGCCGCTGTAAATGGTGTCGTACTCGTCGGGGAGACCGAGGTCATGACCAAACTCGTGGCAGAACACGCCGATGGCGCCGTCCTCGGGCATGATCGTGTAGGCGCCGACCCAGACATTGGGGTCAGCCGTTAGCACGCCGCCCATGCCCGGCCCGACGCCGAGCTGGTAGTGGCACCAGTCGCTGTGCGACCAGATGGAGTCGTCGCCCTGCGCGCCGCCGCCGCCCTCCTGGCCGGCGCCGGCGTGGACGACCATGCAGTGGTCGACGTAGCCGTCAGGCTCGGCGTAGTCCCCGTCACCGTCGAGGTCGTACGGGTCCTCCTGGTCGTAGTCGGCCCACGGGATGGTCCCCCCGGCCGCCGTGACGGCATCCTCGATGACCCGCCACACGGGGCCGTTGAGGTTGTCGGTGCCGGTCGCGGAGTCAGCGCCGTACTCCGACTCGGGGAAGTTCACCTTGTACCAGCCGAAAGCCGTGCCGCCCACGGTGTAGGTGCCGCTCGACTGCTCCAGGTAATAGTTGGCCATCGACTTGGCCCCCGGAGTCAGGTCGTACAGCATGTCCTGGTAGTGCTGCTGGTCGAAGTCGGGGACCCAGTAGTCGCTGTTGTTCTCCGGCTCAGGCTGCGGCAGCTGGTTGTACCCGGGGTCAGTGAACTCGACCAGGATCATCAGGATGTTGTCGAACGCCGGATCTCCCGGCCACGGCGAGGGATTGGCCGGGTCGACCGGGATCTGGTGCCCGAGCTTCTTGCCGTGGTAGCCCAGGCCGCCGTCACCCCGCTGATCGACGTCCTTGATGCCCTCGGCCGCCAGCGGGTTGGGCACGTCCACCGGGCGGTTGCCCAGCTTCTGACCCAGGTAGTCGCCCAGGATAGCCTCGGCCGTTCCTTCGTCAGCTCCGGCCGGGATGACCCCCCGGTCGCGCAGGGCGGCGATGATCTTCCCATCGCACGCCGACACGAACGACCTGGTCCCAGCGGCGGACACAGTGGCGGGCACCGTGATGAGGAGCCCGGCCAGGAGCGCCACGATCATGAACCACGATAGGGTTTTCACCGACGAACCTCCCCTCGGGTGTGCTAGTATGCCGCGCAGAATAGGCTCTTGGACTGAATGATGGGATTCTGACCCCTCTTCTTGGGGCATCACCTCCTGAGCATCCTTGCAGACTCTTGACATGCCCGCCGTCTTCCTGACGGGGGCCATCGGCGCGACTAGAAGGTTGGTGGCGTCATCGCGGTCAGAAGGCAGGCGACGTCCTCGCCAATGTTCAGGTACCGGTGCGGAATGCACGAGTTGAAGTAGACGCTGTCCCCTTCCTCGAGGTCATGTGAGTCGTTGCCGAGCTCGACCTGGACCCGGCCCGAGACGACGAACGCGAACTCCTCGCCCTCGCTGTGGGCCAGGGGCGAGTCACACGTGGCGCAGCCCGGCCGCAGGCGGGCCAGCGCCAGCTCCATGCGGCTGCGGTTGTGGTCGGGGGACAGAAGCTCATAGGTGACCTTGTGGTCAGGACACCTGAACGTCCTCCGCCGCCCACGCCGCACGACGTGTGCCCCGCCATCCTCGGTCGCCAGCAGGGTGAACACGGAGCACTCCAGGGCCTCGGCGATCTTGCGCAGCGACGTCAGGGACGGCATCGACTGGTTGTGCTCGACCTGGCTCAGAAAGCCGACGCTCAACCCTGTCTGCCGGGAAACCTTCTCCAGGGTGTGGCTCTTCATTTTTCGAATGCGGCGTATTGTCTCGCCGATTATACATACCACCACCAGTGCCGGGGGATTGAGACCTCAACTTGCTTTTCTTCAATGGGGGCTATAAATCCTTCCATCTAAACTGGAAATCTTCGACCCGGCCCCGCCGCGGGTGGCGTCGCCGGGGGGCGGAGCCGCCCTGGGGGATGCGGCGCACCCCTGGGGCCGACCGAATCCTACTCTAATTTTATACCCTTCAGCCGATAATTTCCAGTCCCATTTTTAGCTTTACCCCCGCCGGCCAGGACAAACGGGGCCGCCGGCGAAGTCGCCGGCGGCCCGGCCAAACGGCAGGGAGCCCGGTATCAGTTGCCGGCCTCTTCGAGGATGCACGCCTCAAGGATGTCCAGCGCCTCGTCGAGCTGCTCGTCGGTGATGACCAGCGGCGCCAGGCAGCGGATGACGCTGCCGTAGATGCCCGCGCGCAGGACGATGACCCCGCGCTGGATGGCGCGCTGCAGGATGCGCCCGACCTCGGTGTTCGCGGGCTCCTTGGTCTTCTGGTCGCGCACGAGCTCGACGCCGACCATCGCCCCGAGCCCGCGCACGTCACCGATCAGGCGGCAGCGGTCCTGGAGGGCGCGCATCCGGGTAAGGAAGCGCTCGCCGACCTGGCGGGCGCGGGCGGGGAGGTCCTGCTTGGCCATGATGTCCAGGACCTTGAGCGCCGCCACGCACCCCACGGGGTTGCCCACGTAGGTGCCGCCGATGGCGCTGTCGCCGGGGGCGTCCATGACCTCGGCCCGGCCGGCGACGCCGCTCAGGGGAATGCCGGCCGCCAGTGACTTGGCCACGGTGGTAATGTCGGCCTCGACGCCGCAGTGCTCCATGGCGAACATCCTGCCCGTCCGCCCGAAGCCGGTCTGGATCTCGTCGGCGATGAGCAGGACGCCGTGCTTCTCACAGATCTGCTTCAGCCGGGGCAGGTACTCGGGCGGCGGGACCACGAACCCGCCCTCGCCCTGCACCGGCTCGACGATTACCGCCGCCGCGTCCTCGGCGTCGAGCGTGACCGAGAACGCCTTGGTCAGGAGGTCGGCGCAGGCCACGCCGCACCCCGGGTACGTCGTGCCCAGCGGGCAGCGGTAGCAGTACGCGAAGGGGATGCGGTACACCTCGGGCGCGAATGGCCCGAAGCCCCGCTTGTACGGCACCAGGCGGCTGGTCAGGGACATGCACAGGAGCGTCCGGCCGTGGAACGCCCCTTCAAAGCAGATGATGCCCTTGCGCCGGGTGAAGGTGCGGGCGATCTTGACCGCGTTCTCGACCGCCTCGGCGCCGCAGTTGAAAAACGCCGCCTTCTTCGGGCTCTTGCCGGGCAGAAGCGTACACAGCCGCCGCGCCAGTTCGATGTATGACTCGTAAGGGACGATGCTGAAGTCGGTGTGCAGGAAGCGGCCCACCTGCTCGCGCAGGGCGGACACGACCTCGGGCGGGCAGTGGCCGGCGTTCAACACCCCGACGCCGCCGGCCAGATCGATGAACGTGTTGCCGTCGATATCGTGCAGGATCGCCCCCTGCGCGTCGGCGATCATCGCCGGCACGTGCAGCGAGAACGCGCGTGGGACGTACTGCTCCTTGACCGCGATGGCCGCGCGCGACCGCGGGCCGGGAACCTCACCTTTGACGTTTGCGAACTTGGCCAACCCGTTCGAGCCTCCTTTCCGCGACCGCAGCTGCCGCTGCCAGCTCATTACGCCAGGGGCGCGCCCGCCCCCGTCGCCGGGCGCACGACGCCGCCCGCGGCCGCCACGGCCGCCACGGCCGCCGCCCGCGCGTGGAGGGCGCCGGCCGGCCGCGCGGCCCAGTTGACGGCGAAGCGCCGCGTCGACGCCCCATCCCTGCTGAGGGCGAGAAGATGACCGTGGCGCAGCCCGAAGGCAAAGAGCCGGTGCGTGATGTCAACGTCCGCCCGGCAGTACTGCTCGACGAGGTCGAGCTGGCCGGCCCGGAACCACTTCACGGAATCCAGGCCGCTGCCGCCCTTCTGCGCACCCAGGGTCGCCCGTGCCAGGGCGTCGAGGCTGACGCGCGTGCCCAGGCCGGACCGCACGTCGTCCATGATGTCCAGCGTCGGAACGGCGGAGTGCAGGGGCACGCTCGTGTATGCCTGCAGGACGCGGTAGTCGAAGGCCAGAAGGTTGAACCCCACCACCAGGTCAGCCTGCCGCAGCCTGGACACGAGCCGCTCGGCGTCAGGCTCCCAGAATGACTCGAACCCGCCGCCGGCGACGCTGTACGTCACGGCCAGGGCGAGCCGCAGCCGTTCAACGTGGTCCCGGCCACCGACCTCGTCGAAAAGGTACTGCGTCTCGATATCCAGGACCAGGATGTCAGGCGTGCCCTCCCGTCCCTCAGCCAAGGACAACCCCCCCTACCAGACCACCTCAAGGATTCGTGCCCCGGCCTTGGGTTCCCTGCTGGCGCCTCTAAGGACAATTGGCCACAAAATGGCCGCCTGAACGCCGTCAGGCGGCCGCCAGGTCACGATTTTGGCCCGTGGCTGCCTCTCACACGGTGGGGCCCGGAAAGTCCGCGGCCAGGCGCTCTGTGGCCGCCTTGACCTCGGCGCGGGCCGCTTCGCTGTCCCGGCCGAGGATCGCCCGGTGGATGAGGTCCGCCACCATCTCCATCTGATTGGGCCCCATGCCGCGGGTGGCCAGCGCCGGCGTGCCCAGGCGGATGCCGCTGGTCACGCGCGGTCCCAGCGTGTCGAACGGGATGGCGTTCTTGTTCACGGTGATGCCGACGCGCTCCAGGGCCCGCTCCGCGTCGCGGCCGGTGATGCCCAGCGGCGTGAGGTCGACCAGGATGAGGTGGTTGTCAGTGCCGCCGGCCACGAGGCGGAACCCCCTGGCGGCGAGCGCCGCGGCCAGGGCGCGGGCCGAGCTGATCACCCGCTCCTGGTACTCCCTGAAGGCCGGCCGGAGCGCCTCCCCGAAGGCCACGGCCTTGGCGGCGATGACATGCATCAGGGGCCCGCCCTGGGTGCCGGGGAAGATGGCCTTGTCGATGTCGGTGCCAAACCGCCGGCGGCACAGGATGAAGCCGCCCCGCGGCCCGCGCAGCGTCTTGTGCGTGGTCGAGGTCACGAAGTCGCTTGCTGGCACCGGGCTGGGGTGCAGCCCCGCCGCCACCAGCCCGGCGATGTGCGCCATGTCGACCATCAGCAGCGCCCCGACCTCGTCCGCGATCCGCCTGAACGCAAGAAAGTCGATCTGGCGGGGATAGGCGCTGGCCCCGGCGACGATCATCCGCGGCCGGACCTGCCTGGCCAGGGCCGCCACCGCGGCGTAGTCGATGCGCTCCGTCTCGCGGTCGACCCCGTACGCGGTGAAGCGGAAGTAACGGCCGGAGAGGTTGACCGGGCTGCCGTGGGTCAGGTGGCCGCCGTGGGCGAGGTCCATGCCCAGGACGGGGTCACCGGGTTCCAGGGCCGCGAAGTACACGGCGAGGTTGGCCTGCGCCCCGGAGTGCGGCTGGACGTTGGCGTGGTCGGCGGAAAACAGCAGGCCCAGCCGCGTCCGCGCCAGCTCCTCGACGACGTCGACGCACTCGCAGCCGCCGTAGTAGCGCGCCCCCGGGTAGCCCTCGGCGTACTTGTTGGTCAGGCAACTGCCCATCGCCTCGAGCACGGCGTGGCTGGTGAAGTTCTCTGAGGCGATCATCTCCAGGACGCTCTTCTGGCGCTCGCCCTCGCGCCGGATCGCCTCGTAGACCTCGGGGTCGCCCTGACGCAGATGCTCCATGATACGTCCCCCCCACCACGATACGTCCCGTCACCGCCCGGCCGCCGCGGGGCGGGCGGGCGACCATCAAGCCTGGCGGGTCCCCCCGCCGCCCAGAAGCCCCCGCGAGAGCTCGCGCACGAGGGGCTCGATGCCCGCGGCCTCCCGTTCCATCTCGTCGGCGTGGCGCGCCGCGGCCGCCGCCGCGCCGGATTCGAGGCCGTCGAGGTTGATGCGCACGTTGCACAGCGCCCCGCGCAGCCCGGCCAGGGCCAAAAGCCCGGCCACGGCGGCGTCGCTCCTGGCGGCCGGGTTTCCCGCCTCCAGCACGCGGGGCACCAGGCGCAGGACGTCAAGGCACAGCGCCGCCGTTTCAGCGGGCACCTCCGCCGCCCGCGCGTTGGCGGCGGCGACGGCCCCGGCCCGCGCCCGGCGCTCGTCGTCTGTCGCCCGCGGCAGGCGCCGGGCGGCGACCACGCCGTCGTACGCCGCGGCGTCGAGGTCAACCAGCTCCAGGAGCCGGCTCATGGCGGGCACGGAGGCGGCCAGGCAGTCGGCCATGGTCACTGCCGCGGCGGCGAACTTCTCGCGACCCAGCGTCAGCCGGGCGACCATGCCCGCGAGCGCGGCGGCCATGGCGCCGGCGAGCGCCGCCGCGCTGCCGCCGCCGGGGGCCGGGGCCTCGCCGCCCAGCTCCCGCGCGACAAAGTCGCGCAGCCTGTCATCAGTGAGCATCGCTTCACTTCCCCTCCCCCAGGAGCGCCACAGCCTCGACCTCGACCGCCGCGTCGCGCGGCAGCCTCGCGACCTGCACGCACGAGCGCGCGGGCTTCTGGGGGAAGAAGCGGGCGTATACCCCGTTGAACGCGCCAAAATCATTGAGGTCGCGCAGGAACGCCGTCACCTTGACGACGTCGGCCAGGCCGCAGCCGGCCGCCTCGAGCACGGCTTCAAGGTTTTGCAGGGCGCGCTCGGCCTCCCCTTCAATGCCGCCCGGCACCAGCTCGCCGGTGGCCGGGTCGAGCGCGATCTGGCCCGACGTGAAGACGAACGACCCCGCCCGGATGCCCTGCGAATACGGCCCTATCGCCGCTGGTGCCCGCGTGGTGGCCACGACGGCACGTTCCACTGACCATCCCCCCGCCACTCACCTGGCCCGAGCCCTCGCCGGGCCATGATTTGTGTTTCCCTGGTTCTAGGATTCGCGCATCCCCCTGGCTATCCTGCTACGAAATATTTGCGCCTGAAGCAGGAGTTGTGTCGAAACTTGGCGAACAGACCGCTATTATGGGCAAAGTTGTCGCCGGGCCCCCCTCCAGGCGATGTCCAGGCATGGCATGGGCCCTCACCCATATCCGGCATGGTGACCGGAACCCACAAGAGAGGCACCGGCGTTCATCGGCAGCACAACGGGGGGTGGTGGAGGGGAATCGGCTGACCACTTTGACGGCAACGAACACGGTGGGTCGGGTCGCGCCGGGCGGGGGCCCCGCGCCCGGCCGGCCGTCGCGGGTGGGTTGATCCAGCGCGCCAGGGCCGCCGGCGGTGAATCGGCGGGATCTCGTGCCGAACCACAAAGTAGTAACAGTCGGAGCCACCATTGTCTCTTCACTGCCTGAACGGGAGGTAACAGATAGCACATGGACAAACTGCAGGCAGAGGAGCTCTGTCGTACGATTGTCGAAAGGTGCGCGGCTGTTCGGCCGGGAGAGGTATCCATGATCATCAGCAGCTCCGCCCAGAACATGCAGGTGGGCAGGGAGCTGTTCCGCTCCCTCACCGCCCGCGGCAGCCGGGCGGTCCTGATGTACCTGCCCGAGGTGCTGCTGACCGAAGACCGCCTGCCGACCGCCGTGATCACGGCGATGAAGCAGACCGACGTCCTGTTCATCTACACCCAGCGCTCATTCCCGCCCCACGCGCACGAGGCGGCGGTGAAGGCCGGCGCGCGGTGCGTCTCGTTCTGCGGCGCAACCGACGCCACGCTCCTGCGGGCGGCGCGCACCGACTACGAGCGCCTGGCGCGGCTGACGGACGAAGCCGCCGCGTGCCTGCGCAAGGCGGGCAAGGTGCACCTCGGCGCATCCGGCGGCACTGACCTCTACGCCGAGGTCGAGACGGTCGAGCCGCTGCACTTCACCGGGCTGGCCCGGAAGCGCGGCGAGAGCACCGCCCTCCCGGCCGGCGTCGTCGCCACCGCGCTGGTGCCCGGGACGGCCAAGGGCAAGGTCGTGATCGATGGCAGCGTCCAGTCGATCGGCCAGCTGGCCGCCCCGATCACGTGTACGGTGAAGGACGGCAAGCTGTCGCGCATCGAGGGCGGGCGCGAGGCGGCGCAGCTGGAGGCGCTCCTGGGCCGCGGCGATGACAAGGCGTCGCTTCTGGCGGAGATCGGCTTCGGGACGAACCCCACCGCTGCCTTCATCGGCGACCCGCTCGAGGATGAACGGGTGCTGGGCTTCTGCCACGTCGGCTTCGGCCGCAGCGCCCACCTGGGCGGCAAGATCATCTGCAACATGCACATCGACGCCGTCATCCGCGCGGCGGAGGTGCGCGCCGGCGGCAAGAACCTGCTCCAGGAGGCCGAGGCCGCGCTGTAAGAGAACGCGTGGGGGAGACCCCCCAATGAGACCGCACACGCTTGTCGGGCGGTCCAGGGCCGTGCCCGGCCACTGGGGCGCCTTTTTTTGCCCCGGGCGGAACCTGCCCCGGACAGGGGGCCGCGGCGCGGAGGCACCCCGCGCCGCGGCCGCCAGAAACCAGAAGCCCCGTCTAAGCCCGAATCTCGTGCCCGCCGTGCCGGCTAGTACGTCTTGGCTGCGCGCTCCAGCACGCGGCCGAACCGGTCGAGGCCCTCGTCCAGGTCCTCGCGCCGCACGTTGAGCGGCAGCATGAACCGGATGCACTGCTTGAACACGCCGCACGAGTAGAACAGCATCTTCTCCTCGACGCACATGGCGAGGATCTTCTTGACCAGGTCGCTCGCCGGCGACCCGTCGCGGTTGATGAACTCCATGCCGACCATGAGGCCCATGCCGCGGACATCGCCGATGAACGGGAAGCGGCTCTGAAACTCCAGGAAGCGCCCCTTCATGTGCTCGCCGGTCTTCGCGCCGCGCTCGATCAGGCCCTCACGCTCAATGACGCCGATGCTCGCCAGCGCGGCGGCGCACGACACCGGGTTGGCGCCGAAGGTCGAGCCGTGCGCGCCCTGCGGCCACGCGCGGTGCAGCTCCGGCCGCGACACGATGGCCGACAGCGGCATGCCCGAGGCGATGGCTTTGGCCAGCACCATGATGTCGGGAACGATGCCGTAGGTCTCGGCGGCGAACCACTTGCCGGTGCGGCCGAAGCCCGTCTGAACCTCGTCGAAGATCAGCAGGATGCCGTGCCTGGTGCACAGTTCGCGCAGGCCCTTGAGGTACTTGGGCGGCGCCGGCACGTAGCCGCCCTCGCCCTGCACCGGCTCGATGATCATGGCGGCGACGTCGGTGGGGGCGAGCTGGTGCCGGAACAGGACCTCGATCTCATTGAGGCAGTCCAGGCCGCACGTCTCCGGCTTCTGCCGGTACTGGCAGCGGTAGCAGTACGGGAAGGACACGTGGTACACCGACGGCAGGAGCGGCTCGTAGTTCTCGCGGTAGCGCACGCTGGACGACGTGAGCGAGGTCGCGCCCAGGGTGCGGCCGTGGAAGCCGCCGCGGAAGGCGATGATCGCCGGGCGGTCGGTGAGGTAGCGGGCCATCTTGACCGACCCCTCGACCGCCTCCGCGCCCGCGTTGGAGAAAAAGACCATGTCCAGGTCGCCGGGGCATATCTCGGCCAGCTTGGCGGCCAGCCTGACGGCCGGTTCGTAGTAGGCGGTGACGAAGCAGATGTGGATGAGCTTTGCCGCCTGATCCTGGATCGCCTTCACCACCTCCGGGTGGCAGTGCCCGAGGGCGTTGACGGCGATGCCCGATATGAAGTCGAAGTACCGTTCACCGTCGCGGGTGTAGAGGAACATCCCCTCGCCCCGCTCGATCATCAGTTCCGTGGACCGCGGCAGGACCGGCGCGAGATGCTCCCGCGCCAGCGATTGCAGCTCATCCCCCAACGCGGCCGCCGCTGGCACCAACTTCTCCTGCAGCACACACAACTCCCCCTTTCCGGGCCGGCCCCGGGGCCTCGCCCTCAAGCCACTTCTGGTCCTACCGCTCCGAGCCGGGCGCCAGACCCGGCTCGCGCCGGAGAACGAAACAGGCAAGGAGTATGGGACTCCTTGCCTTGCACGCGTGCAATGCGGATTATAGGAGGCGCCGCCCCCCGCGCGGGCGGGGGCGACGAGGCTGAAGCATCAACGCTTGGAGAACTGCGGCGCCTTGCGCGCCTTCTTCAGCCCATACTTGCGCCGTTCCTTCATCCTGGGGTCCCGCGTGAGGAAACCGCCCTTCTTCAGGGGCGGGCGGAGGTCCCCGTCAACGCGCAGCAGGGCCCGGGCGATGCCGTGCCGCACCGCGCCCGCCTGCCCGGACACGCCGCCGCCCTGCACCCTGGCCAGCACGTCGAACTTCCCCAGGTTCCCCGTGACTTTCAGCGGCTGCTCGAGGAGCATCCGCAGCGTCCGGAGGGGGAAGTAGTCCTCAACCTCGCGACCGTTGACCGCCACGCGGCCGGTACCGGGCGTCAGGCGCACCCGGGCGATGGCGTTCTTCCGCCGGCCGGTGGCCTGGTATTGTGCCTTTGCCATCCTGACCCTCCTTGCCGGGACGCGCCGCGACGGCGTGCCCTCAGAGCTCGAGCGGCCGCGGCTCCTGGGCCGCGTGGGGATGCGCGCTCCCCCGGTAGACCTGGAGCTTCTTGAACATCTGGCGCCCGAGGCGGTTGTGCGGCAGCATGCCGCGGATGGCGCGCTCCACCACCGTCTCCGGCCGGGACCGCAAGAGCTCCCCGGCGGGCACCGCGCGCATGCCGCCCGGGTAAAGCGAATGCCGGAAGTACATCTTGGTCCGCGACTTCTTGCCGGTCAGCACGACGCGCTCGGCGTTGATCACGATGACGTGGTCGCCGGTATCGACGTGCGGGGTGAAGATCGGCTTGTGCTTGCCCCGCAGTATCGCCGCGATAGCGCTGGCCAGCCGCCCGAGGGTCTTCCCCGCCGCGTCGACCACGTACCAGTCATGCTCTACGTCCTCGGCCCTGGCCATGTAGGTCGTCCCCAAGAGATCTCCCTCCTTGCGCGCCAATGACTATTGTATCGCACCAGGAGGCGCCATGTCAAGGCGGGGCGGCCCACCGTCGGCCCCACCCGCGCCCCGGCGCCCGCCGCGTCAGTAGCGCACCAGCTCCAGGCACAGGCCGTGCGGCGGCAGGGTCGGGCCGGCGCGGCCCCGGTCGTCCGCCGCCAGCGCCTCGCGCACGTCCCCGGCCGTCATCGCCCCGCGCCCGACCTCAAGCAGCGTCCCGGCCATGATGCGCACCATGTTGTACAGGAACCCGTCCGCTTCGACCAGGATGCGCAAAAGGTCGCCCTGGCGCTCGATGTCGCAGCGCGACACGTGCCGCGCCGTGGTCTTGGCCGACCCGCCGGTTGAGCGGAAGGCCCGGAAGTCGTGGCGCCCCAGGAGCTCGGATGCCGCCGCGCGCATCGCCGCCTCGTCGAGCGGCCCCGGCCAGTGCAGGGCGAAACGGCGCCACATGGGCGACGGTGAGGCGCGGTTGAGCACGGTGTAGCTGTAGAGCTTGCCCGCGCACGCCCGCAGGGCGTCCCAGCCCGGCGCGACCTCGCGCGCCGCCAGCACGGCGACGTCGGGCGGCAGGTTGGCGTTGAGCGCCGCCGGCAGCCTCGACGTGGGCACGCTGCCCGCAAACGTGAAGCTGACCACCTGGCCGCGCGCGTGCACGCCGGCGTCGGTGCGCCCCGCGCCCACGACCCGCGCCGGCGCCCCGCCGATGCTCGCGATGGCCGCCTCCAGCACCCCCTGGATGGTGACCGGGCCGGCCTGGCGCGCAAAGCCGTGGTACGACGTGCCCTCGTACTCGACGACGAGCATCACGTTTCGCCCCGCCCCCGGCACCGCCCCCGGCGCCGCCCGCCCCTCGCCCATCCTACGTCACCACCCGCAGCGCGACCACGGCGCCGACCACAAGGAGCGTCAGCGCCCCCGCCCCCGCGTCCAGGGCGCCCAGCCGCAGCTGCTTCATGCGCGTCCGCCCCTCCCCGCCGCGGTAGCAGCGGGCCTCCATGGCCAGCGCCAGCTCGTCCGCGCGCCGGAACGCGCTGACAAAAAGCGGCACGAGGAGCGGCACGAGGTTTCTCACCCGGCGCACCAGGTTCCTGCTCTCGAAGTCGGCGCCGCGGGCCATCTGGGCCTTCATGATGCGGTCGGCCTCCTCCAGGAGCGTGGGGATGAACCGCAGCGCGATGGTCATCATCATCGCCAGCTCGTGCGCCGGCACGCCGATGCGCTGCCCCGGCTTCATGAGCCGCTCCAGGCCGTCGGTGAGGTCGATGGGGCTGGTGGTGAGCGTGACCAGCGAGGTGACCACGATCAGCAGCACCAGCCGCGCCCCCATGAACGCGGCCACCGCCGCGCCCGTCTGCGTCGCCACCAGGGGCCCGATGCGGAAGAGCGCCGGGCCGGGGGTCATGAACAGGTTGAACGACACGGTGATCAGGATGAGGATGATGATCGACTTGAGGCCGCGCAGGATGACGCCGGGCCTGATGCGCGTGGCCAGGAACGCCGCCGCCGCCGCCGCCGCCAGGAGCAGGTAGGCGTACATGCCGTCGGCCACGAAAAGCACCACGATGTACGCCAGGACGGCCAGGAGCTTGGTGCGCGGGTCGAGGCGGTGCACGACCGAGTTCCCGGGCATGTACTGGCCGATGGGGATGTTCTTAACCACGCGACCCACCCCCCACCACGCGCAGTATCTCGCGCCGCGCCTCGTCCACGGTGAGGGCGTCCAAGCGCACCGCGTGCCCGCGCTCGCGCAGCCGGCACATGAGCTCGACCATCGGCGGCGCCCCGAGCCCCATGTCCCTGAGCTCCCGAACGTGCGTCAGCACCTCGCGGGCCGGGCCGTCAAGGGCCACCCGCCCGCCCACCAGGGCCACCACCCGCCGCGCCAGGCGCGCTATGTCGCGCATGCTGTGCGACACGATCACCAGCGTCACCGCGCCATCGGCGTGCAGGGCCTCGAGGTGGCCGAGGATCTCGTCGCGGCCGCGCGGGTCAAGCCCCGCCGTCGGCTCGTCCAGCACGACCACCCGCGGGCGCATGGCCAGCACGCCGGCGATCGCCACGCGCCGCATCTGGCCGCCGCTCAGCTCGTACGGCGAGCGGCGCCCGATGGCCGGGTCAAGCCCTACCCGCCGCAGCGCCTCGTCCACGCGCAGCGTCACCTCGTCTGGCGCAAGCCCCAGGTTCTTCGGGCCGAACGCCACGTCGGCGGCCACCGTCTCCTCGAACAGCTGGTGCTCGGGGTACTGGAAGATCAGGCCGACCTTGCGCCTGATGTCGCGCATGTTGGCGCGGCGAGACGACGTGTCCACGCCGTCGACGAGCACCCGGCCGGAGGTGGGCTTCAGGAGGCCGTTGAAGTGCTGGACGAGCGTCGTCTTGCCCGAGCCGGTGGGGCCGATGATGCCCACGGCCTCGCCGTCGGCGATGGTGAGGTCAAGCCCGGCCAGCGCGGTCGTCTCAAGGGGCGTCCCGGCGGCGTAGACGTGCCTCAGGCCCTCTGTCACGATGGGCATAGGGCCGTCACCAGCTCTTCGAGCGTGAGGGCGTCGGCGGGGACGTCGAGCCCCGCCGCGCGGAGCTCGGATGCCAGCCGGGTCGCCTCGGGGACGTCCAGGCCCAATGGCAGAAGCTCCGCGCCCCGCGCGAACACCTCGCGCGGCGGTCCGGCGAGGACGATGCGGCCGCCGTCCAGCACCAGGACGCGGTCGGCCTCGGCCGCCTCCTCCATGTCGTGGGTGATGTGCACGACGGTGATGCCCTCGTCGCGGTTCAGCCGCCGTATCGTGCGCAGCACCTCGGCCCGTCCCGCCGGGTCGAGCATCGACGTCGGCTCGTCAAGGATGACGCAGCGCGGCCGCATGGCCAGGATGCCGGCGATCGCCACCCGCTGCTTCTGCCCGCCTGACAGGGCGTACGGGGCGTGGCGGCGGTACGCGGCCATGTCGACGGCCTGGAGCGCCTCGTCGACCCGGCGCCGGATCTCGGGCGGCGCCACGCCGAGGTTCTCGGGGCCGAAGGCCACGTCGTCCTCGACCACGGTGGCCACGATCTGGTTGTCGGGGTTCTGGAACACCATGCCCGCCGCCTGGCGGACCTCCCACAGCCGGCCGTCGTCGCGGGTGTCGATCCCCGCCACCCACACCGTGCCGTCGACGGGCAGGAGCAGGGCGTTGAAGTGCTTGGCCAAGGTCGACTTGCCCGAGCCGTTCGGCCCGATCACCGCCACATATTCACCGGGCCTCACGACGAGGTCGATGTCCTTGAGCGCCTCGACCTCGCCTGGGCCCGGGGCATAGCTGAACCGGACGCCTTCGGCGCGGATCATCGCCTCCATTGCGTCCACCCTCTCCACCCGTCGGAGTACTACACCAGCTCGAGGAGCGCCATGGGCGCGGCGTCGCCGCGCCGCGGCTCGATGCGCACGATCCGGGTGTACCCGCCCGCCCGCTTCTCGTAACGCGGGGCGATGGTATCGAACAGCTTCTTGGCCACGTCCTCCTCCAGGACGTATGACAGCACCTGGCGCTTGCCGTGCAGGTCGCCCCGCTTGGCCAGGGTGATCATCTTCTCCGCGAGCGTCGACACCTCGCGCGCGCGGGTCTCGGTCGTCTCAATGCGCTCCTTTGCCAGAAGCGACGTGACCAGGTTGCGCAGCATCGAGCGGCGGTGATTGGTGCGCCGGCCCAACTTGCGGTAAGCCACCCCGCCTCCCTCCTCCCCAAAGCCGGGGATCGGCCGCTACTCCTCGGCCTCCCGGAGCGACAGCCCGAGCGCCCCCAGCTTCTGCTTGACCTCTTCCAGCGACTTCTTGCCCAGGTTGCGGACCTTGATCATGTCCTCGTCGGTCTTCACCACGAGCTCCCTGATGGTGTTGATGCCGGCGCGCTTCAGGCAGTTGAACGACCGCACCGACAGGTCAAGCTCCTCGATCGGCATATCCAGGAGCCGCGCCCGCTCGTCCTGCTCCTTCTCGACCATGACCTCCTTGCCGTCGCCGGTCCCGGCGAGGCCGATGAACAGGTCGAGGTGCTCGGCCATGACGCGCGCCCCGAGGCTGGCCGCCTCGTCCGGCCGCACCGTGCCGTTCGTCCACACGTCCAGCGTCAGCTTGTCGAAGTCGGTCACCTGGCCGACGCGGGTGTTCTCGATCACGTAGTTGACCTTGCGGATGGGCGTGAATATCGAATCGATGGCTATCACGCCGATCGGCTGGTCGGGCTTCTTGTTGCGCTCGGCCGATACGTAGCCGCGGCCCTTCTCCACCGTCATCTCCATGCGCAGCTCGCCTTCCGGGCCGAGCGTGGCGATGTGCAGCTCAGGGTTCAAGACCTCGACGTCAGCATCAGATTGTATGTCGGTGGCGCGCACCTGGCACGGCCCCCGCGATTCGATGCGCACGACGCGGGGCTCATCGCCGTGCATCTTCAACGCCAGGTGCTTCAGGTTCAAGATTATATCAGTCACGTCCTCGACCACGCCGGGAACGGTGGCGAACTCGTGGAGGACGCCGTCGATCTTCACTGACGTGATAGCGGCTCCCAGGAGGGAACTCAGCAGTATGCGCCGCAGCGAGTTGGCGAGCGTCGTCCCGTAGCCCCGCTCCAGGGGTTCGACGACGAAGCGGCCGTACGTGCCGTCAGGCGACAGCTCCATACACTCGATGTGCGGCTTCTCCATCTCGATCATCCGCCGCCCCCCTTTGACAGGCCCGGGCTGGGCCTTTCATCTCAGCGCGAGTACAGCTCGACGATCAGGTGCTCCTGCAGGGGAACGTCGATGTCCTCGCGCAGCGGCAGGCGGAGGACGTGGCCCCCCAAGTTGGGGCGGTCAACGTCGAGCCAGCCCGGAACCCCCTGGACCTTGGCCTGGGCGAGCTCCAGGAAGCGCTGCAGCTGGCGGCTTGACGGCCGCACCGCGACGACGTCGCCGGCGCGCACCTGGTACGACGGGATGTTGACGCGCCGGCCGTTGACCGTGAAGTGGCCGTGCCGCACGAGCTGCCGCGCCTCGGCCCGCGACGACCCCAGATTCAGGCGGAACACGACGTTGTCGAGCCTGGTCTCCAGGAACTGCAGGAGCGCCTCGCCGGTTACGCCCTTCCTCCGGGCCGCGTACTCGAAGTAGCGCCGGAACTGGCGCTCGAGCACGCCGTAGATGCGGCGCGCCTTCTGCTTCTCGCGCAGCTGCATGCCGTACTCGGACATCTTGCGCCGGTACTGGCCGTGCTCCCCGGGGGGCTGCTGAGTCCGCCCCTCCAGCGGGCACTTGTTGCCGTAGCAGCGCTCCGCCTTCAGGTACAGCTTGGTCGCCTCGCGGCGGCACAAGCGGCACACGGGACCAGTGTATCTCGCCATCCTTTGCCCGCACCTCCTCCCGGCGCGCCTATACGCGGCGCCGCTTCGGTGGGCGGCAGCCGTTGTGCGGTATGGGCGTGACGTCCTTGATCAGGCTCACCTCGAGGCCCGCCGACTGCAACGAGCGGATGGCGGCCTCGCGCCCGGCGCCCGGGCCCTTGACGAACACCTCGACCTCGCGCATGCCGCAGCCCATGGCCTCGCGCGCCGCCGCCTCGGCCGCCAGGCCGGCGGCGAACGGCGTGCCCTTGCGCGAGCCCTTGAAGCCCTGCGTGCCGGCGCTGGCCCAGGCGACGGCATTGCCGCCCGGGTCGGCGATGGTCACCAGCGTGTTGTTGAACGTGGAGCGGATGTGGGCCACGCCGCGCTCTATGTGGCGGCGTTCCTTCTTCTTGGCCCGGGGACCGGCTCTCCTCGGCATTGAAGCACCCTCCTTATGGTCTGGGGCCGCCTACTTCTTGCGCCGCACGCCCACGGTCTTGCGCGGACCCTTGCGCGTGCGCGCGTTGGTGCGGGTGCGCTGGCCGCGCACCGGCAACCCGCGACGGTGGCGCAGCCCGCGGTAAGAGCCAATGTCGATGAGGCGCTTGATGTTCATCTGCACCTCGCGCTGCAGGTCGCCCTCAACCTTGTAGTTCTTATCGATGTGCTCGCGCAGGCGGCCGATCTCCTCCTCGGTGAGGTCGCGCACCCGGGTGTCAGGGCTGACCCCCGTGCTCTTGAGGATCCGCCGGGCGCGCGTGAAACCGATGCCGAAGATATATGTCAGGGCCGCCTCGACCCGCTTCTCGCGGGGCAGGTCCACGCCGGCGATTCTGGCCACTTTAGCTCACCCCCCGTCCCCTAGCCCTGCTTCTGCTTGTGCTTCGGATTGGTACAGATCACCATGACGTGGCCCTTGCGCCTGATGATCTTGCACTTCTCGCACATCCTCTTGACCGATGGCCGGACCTTCACTGGCCCTTCCTCCCTCGCGACCGAATGCGCGTCCCACCGGCGGGCGCCGGCCCGCGTTCACTTGTAGCGGTACACGATACGCCCGCGCGTGAGGTCGTACGGCGACAGCTCCACGGTGACGCGGTCACCAGGGAGGATGCGGATGAAGTGCATCCGGATCCGCCCTGACACGTGCGCCAGCACGCGGTGGCCGTTTTCGAGCTCAACGCGGAACATGGCGTTGGGCAGGGGCTCGACCACTGTCCCCTCAACCTCGAGGACGTCCTCCTTGGGCACCGGTGGAACCCCCGCCGTCCGTGTCCGGCGACGGCTGCCCCGGGTGGGCCGCCGTGGCCGTCGCGCATCAGGCACCGTGATCCCCCTCTTCCAGCGTCATGTCACTGGCGGCGGCGGCACGCGCCCCCGCGGCCGGGCCGTCGTGCGGTGGAAGCCCGGCCAGCGCCGCCCGCAGCTCGTGGTCGCTCACCTTCTCGCCGCTTCTCAGGCGGTCGGCGAGGGGCCCGGCCGGGGCGTCGAGCGGCTCAAGGTGGCGCGCGGACTTCGTCTTGGGACGCGCCACGCGCCGCCGCGCGCCGTCAGCCACGGCCAGGTGGCGCTCGTCCAGCCGGGAGATGACCACGAACACCTGGCCGCGGTCACGTCCGGCCACCGAACGCACGAACTGGCCGACCTCGACGCGCTTCTCCACCGCCGTCCCCCCCCATCCGCCGCCTTCAGGGCACCGTGAGGACCTCGGGGCCGCCCGCGCCGACGGCCACCGTGTGCTCGTAGTGCGCCGACAGGCTGCCATCCGCGGCCCGCACCGTCCACCCGTTGGCGTCGACCTTCACCGCCCATTGGCCGGCGTTGACCATCGGCTCGATGGCCAGCGTCATCCCCGCCTCGAGGACACACCCCGTCCCGGCGATGCCGTAGTTGGGCAGCTGCGGGTCCTCGTGCATGGCGCGGCCGATGCCGTGCCCCACGTAATCGCGCACCACCGAGAAGCCCTGGGCCTCGACGTGCGTCTGCACGGCATGCCCCAGGTCGCCCAGGTGCGCCCCCGGCCGCGCCGCGGCGATGGCGCGCTCAAGGGCGCCGGCGGTGACGCGCATCAGCCGCCCGGCCTCCGGCGACACCTCGCCCACGCCGCAGGTGAAGGCCGTATCCCCGCAGTACCCCTCGTAGAAGACGCCGACGTCGATGCTGATGATGTCGCCCTCCAGGAGCCGCCGCCGGCCGGGGATCCCGTGCACCACCTCGTCGTTGACCGACGCGCAGATGCTGGCCGGGAACCCACGGTAGCCCAGAAACGCCGGCGTCGCCCCGCGCTGCCGGATGGTCTCCCCGGCGAGGCGGTCGAGCTCACCGGTGGTGATGCCCGGCCGCACCGCCGCCTCCAGGACCTCGCGCACCTGGGCCGCGATGCGCCCCGCCGCGCGCATGAGCAGGAGCTCGGCCGGGGACTTGACGATGATCACTGCCCACTACCCCCCCCGGGGTATCCCCGAGGACGCCGGCGATCGCCCGCTCGACCTCCGCGATGCCTTGCGCGCCGTCCACCGGCCGCACCAGGCCGCGCTCGCGGTAGAAATCGATGACCGGGGCCGTCTCGTTGCGGTAGACGCCCAGGCGCCGCCGCACCGTGGCCTCAGTGTCGTCGTCGCGCTGCCGCAGCGCCGCGCCGCAGGCGTCACAGGCCCCGGCCGCGCGCGGCGGCCGGAAGCGCAGGTGGTACACGGCCCCGCACGACGAGCACACCCGGCGCGCCGTGAGCCGCTCCACCAACGCCGCGTCGGGGACCTCGATGACCACCACCGCGTCGAGCCCGGCCCCCAGCGCCGCAAGCATCCCGCCAAGCTCGACCGCCTGCGCCAGTGTGCGCGGGAAGCCGTCGAGCACGAACGCCCGCCGCGTCGCCGTGCCGGCCAGGCGCTCGCGGATGAGCTTGACCATCACGTCGTCGGGCACCAGGGCGCCGCGGTCCATGTACGAGCGCGCCTCCCGCCCCAGGGGCGTGCCCGCCGCCGCCGCGGCGCGCAGGATGTCGCCCGTGGCCAGGTGCGCCGCACAAAGCCGCGCCGCCAGCCGCTCCGCCTGCGTCCCCTTGCCCGCCCCCGGCGGGCCGACGAGCACGATGCGCATGCGCCATCTCCCCCGCCGGCGACCCTACTTGATGAACCCCTGGTAATGCCGCATCAGGAGGTGCGCCTCGATCTGCTTCATCGTCTCCAGCGCCACGCCGACCACGATGAGCAGCGCCGTGCCGCCGAAGTACAGGTTGGGTATGGCGGTGATCTTCTCGATGAACACCGGCATGATGGCGATCAGCGCCAGGAATATCGACCCCGCCAGCGTGATCCGCGTCAGCACCCAGTCGATGTACTGGACCGTCGGCCGGCCGGGCCGGATGCCGGGTATGAACCCGCCGTGCTTCCTGATGTTGTTGGCGACCTCGACCGGGTTGAACACTATGGCGGTGTAGAAGTACGTCATCCCGACGATGAGGCCGAAGTATATCAGGGAGTACCACACCCCGCCGTAGTGCAGGAAACTGACGACCGCCTGCGCCCAGGGGTGGGTGATGAACCCGGCGATGGTCGCCGGGAACAGGATCACTGACTGCGCGAAGATGACGGGGATGACGCCGGCCTGGTTCACCCGCATCGGGATGAACGTGCTGGCGCCGCCCATCATGCGCCGGCCCACGACCCGCCGCGCGTACTGCACCGGCATCTTGCGCCGGCCCTCGTTTATCCACACGACGGCGGCGATGACCAGCAGGCCGATGACGACGGTCAGGATGACGTTGAACCAGCTGATGCTCCCCACCTGGATGTAGTTGAACACGCGGCCGAGGCCCGACGGCAGCCGGGCGACGATGCCGGCGAAGATGAGGAGCGATATGCCGTTGCCGATGCCGTGCTCGGTTATCTGCTCGCCGAGCCACATCAGGAACGTCGTGCCCGCCGTGAGCACGATGCACACGATGGCTATCGACGAGAAACCCGGGTCTTCGAGGGCGCCCGCCCCACGCATGTAAAAGGAGGTGCCCACGGCCTGGACCAGGGCGAGCACGGTCGTCAGGTAACGCGTCCACTGGGTCATCTTCTTGCGGCCCTCGACGCCCTCTTCCTTCATCATGCGCTCCAGCCGCGGCACGATCACGGTCAGGAGCTGCACGATGATCGTGGCGTTGATGTACGGCGTGATGCTCATGGCGAACATCGAGAACGCCTTCAACGCGCCGCCCGAGAACAGGTCCAGAAGGCCCAGCAGCGACCCCGACTGGAACAGCTGCTGGAACACCTCGGCGTTGACGCCGGGCACCGGGATGTGGGCGCCGACGCGGAACACCGCGAACATCCACAGCGTATAGAGCAGCCGGCGCCTCAGGTCGCCGACGCGCAACGCGCTGCGCAACGTGGCAAGCATCAGTCGATCACCTCCGCCTTCCCGCCCGCGGCCTCGATCTTGGCCACGGCCGACCGGGAGAAGCGGTGGGCGCGCACAGTCAGCGGGACGCGCAGCCGCCCGTCGCCCAGCACCTTGACGCCGTCGCGGACGGAGTCAATGGCCGAAGACTCCACCAGGAGCTCGGGCGTGACCTCCGTGCCCGGCGAGAAACGGTTCAGCTTGGCGACGTTGACCGTCGAAAACCGGGATCGCAGGGCGTTTTTGAAGCCGCGCTTGGGCAGCCGCCGCTGCAGCGGCATCTGGCCGCCCTCGAAGCCCGGCCTGATGCTGGCGCCAGAGCGCGCCTTCTGGCCCTTGTGGCCGCGACCCGACGTCTTGCCCCGCCCCGAGCCGGGACCGCGCCCCACGCGCCTCGCCGTGCGGCGGCTCCCCGCTGCCGGATGAAGCTCGTTTAACCGCATGGCGTCACTTCCTTTCCATGCTTTCTGGCTTCTGGCCGCGGATACTTGCGCGCCGGCTCACTTCTCGCCGCGCCCCTGCTCCGGCTCGACCCGCAGGAGGTGTCTGACGCGCCGGATCATCCCGCGCAGGACGGGGGTGTCCTCGTGGACGGCCGTCCGGCCTATGCGCCCGACGCCGAGGCTGCGCGCCGTAGCGCGTTCAACCTGCGGCCGGCTGACCAGGCTCTTCACCAGCGTAACGCGCAGCTTGGCTGCCATTGGCTCATCCCCCCTGCGGCCGCCCGTGGGCGGCGGGCGTGGCGGGCGTGGCGGGCGCGCTGGGCGCCGCGTGCGCGCTGGGCGCGCCGGGCGCCGCGTGCGCGCTGGGCGCCGCGTGCGCGCTGGGCGCGCTGGGCGCCGCGTGCGCGCTGGGCGCGCTGGGCGCCGCGTGCGCCGCGTGCGCCGCGTGCGCCGCGGGCCCGTGGTGGGCGCGCCCGCGCAGGCGGCCCACCGTCTCGGCGCTCCTCAGCCGCCGCAGCCCCTCCAGCGTGGCGTACACCATGTTGATGGGGTTTGACGACCCCAGCGACTTCGTCAGGATGTCACGGATGCCCGCCTGCTCGAGCACCGCCCGCACCGGGCCGCCGGCGATGACGCCGGTGCCCGCCGACGCCGGGCGCAGCAGCACCTCGCCCGCGCCGTGATGGCCGAGCACGGCGTGGGGGATGGTGGTGTTGACCCGCGGCACCTCGACCATATCCTTCTTGGCATCCTCGATGCCCTTGCGGATCGCCTCGGGGATCTCGCCGGCCTTGCCCAGGCCGGCGCCCACGCGGCCATTGCCGTCGCCCACAACGACCAGCGCGCTGAAGCTGAAGCGGCGGCCACCCTTGACCACCTTGGCGACACGGTTTATGTGTACGACCTTCTCCTTCAGTTCGGGTTGCCCGATCTCCATCTCGTCGGTCACAGCGTGCTTCCCCCCCTCGCCGGCGCCCGCTAGAATTGGAGCCCGGCCTCGCGCGCGGCCTCGGCCAGGGCCGCCACGCGACCGTGGTACCGGTAACCGCCGCGGTCAAACACGACCGCTTTTATCCCCGCCGCCAGGGCGCGGCGGGCGATGAGCTCCCCGACCTTCTTCGCGCCACCGACGTTGCCGCCGCTCTTCCCGACCGCCTCGCGGACCTCGGGGTCAACCGTGGACGCCGCCGCCAGGGTGCGGCCGGCGCTGTCGTCCACGATCTGGGCGTACATGTGCTTGAGGCTGCGGAAGATGCACAGCCGCGGCCGCTCGACCGAGCCGCGCACGCGCTTGCGCACCCTCAGGTGGCGCCGTTTCCTGGATTCGTTGCGGTCCTGCCTGGTTATCACGCCCGCTCCCCCTCCCCGGGCCTCGACGCGGCGGCGGGACGCGGCGCTACTTGCCGGTCTTGCCGACCTTGCGCCGCACGTGTTCGCCCGCGTAACGGATGCCTTTACCCAGGTAGGGCTCCGGTGGTTTCGCCGCCCTGATCCTGGCCGCTACTTGCCCAACCAGCTCGCAATCCGAACCCGTGACCGAGACCGTCGCCGGGGTGGGCACCTCGAAGGCGATGCCCGCCGGCGGCACAAACTCAACGGGGTGCGAGAAGCCCAGGGTGAGGACGAGCTTCTGGCCCGTCTTAACGGCGCGGTAGCCGGTCCCCACCAGCGCAAGCTCCTTGCGGAACCCGCGCGTCACCCCCAAGACCATGTTCGCGATCAGTGTGCGCGTCAGCCCGTGCAGCGCCCGGTGCTGGCGCTCGTCGGAGGGGCGCGCGACGATGACCCTGCCGTCCTCCACGTGCACTTTCATGTCGGGATGGACGCGGCGAGACAGCTCGCCCAGCGGCCCCTTGACCGAGACGCGGTCCCCTTCCACGACCACCTTGACCCCGGGTGGAAGGGCGATGGGCACTTTACCTACCCTGGACACCGCCTTCACCTCCTGACGAACGCACTACCGGGGAACGCCCGCACGTCACCACACGTTGCAGATGACCTCGCCGCCCACGCGCTTCTCGCGCGCCTTCTGGTCGGTCATCAGCCCCTGGGGCGTGGTGACGATGGCCACCCCCAGGCCGCCCAGCACGCGGGGCAGGCGGCGCCGTCCCCGGTACACGCGGTTCCCGCACCGGGAGACGCGCTCCAGGCCGCTGATCACGCGCTCGCGGTTGGGGCCGTACTTGAGGTACACCCGCAGCAAGCCCTGCGGCCCCTGGCCGATCCACTCGAAGTCGCGGATGAAGCCCTCCTCCTTGAGGATCTGGGCCAGGGCGCGCTTGACCTTCGAGCCGGGCACCTCAACCCGGTCGCGGCGCACGGTGTTCGCGTTGCGGATGCGGGTGAGCATGTCGGCGATCGGGTCGCTCATCACCCGCAATCACCCCTTTCACTACCAGCTCGCCTTCTTGACGCCGGGGACCTCGCCGCGATGGGCGTGCGCCCTGAAGCACATGCGGCACATGCCGAAACGCCGGATATAGCCGCGCGGGCGGCCGCAGATGCCGCAGCGGTTGCGCACGCGCACCTTGAAGCGGGGAGTCCGCTTCGCCTTCTCCATGAGGGCCTTCCTGGTCAATCCCTTCCCCCCTGTCGCCCGCGCCTCAGAATCACGCGCTCTCCCGGAAGGGCACGCCCATGAGGCCTAAAAGCTCGCGCGCCTCTTCGTCCCGTGAGGCCGTGGTGACGATGATGATGTCCATGCCGCGGACCTTTTCCACCTTGTCGTAGTCGATCTCGGGAAACACGAGCTGTTCTTTCAGCCCGAGCGAGAAGTTGCCCCGCCCGTCCAGTGACCGCGGCGAGATGCCGCGGAAGTCGCGCACCCTGGGCAACGCGATGTTGAACACCTTGTCAAGGAAATCATACATCCGGTCGCCGCGCAGGGTCACCTTGCACCCGATGGGCATCCCAGTGCGCACTTTGAAGGCGGCGATGGAGCGCTTGGCGCGCGTGATCACGGGACGCTGGCCGGTGATCTGCCCCAGCTCCGACGCGGCGGCGTCCAGGGTCTTGGGGTTCTGGATCGCGTCGCCGACGCCCATGTTCACCACGACCTTCTCAATGCGCGGCACCTGGAGCAGGTTTACGTACCCGAACGCCTTCATCATCGCCGGGACGACCTGCTGCCGGTAATGCTCCTTCAGCCTTGACGCCATGACCACCGCCTCCTCGCCACCGCCGCGTCCTACTTATCCAGGACCTCGCCGCACCGCTTGCACGCCCGCACGCGGCGGCCGTTGGGCAGCTCCTTCCGGGTGACCCGGCTGGGTTCATTGCACTTGTTGCACACGAGCATGACCTTTGAGGCCGCCAGCGGGGCCTCCTGGTCGATGATGCCCCCCTGCATGACCTTGGCCGTGGCGCGCTGGTGCTTCTTGACCACGTTGACGCCCTCGATGACGACCTTGCCCTCGTCGGGGATGACGCGCAGGATCTTGCCCTTCCTGCCGCGGTCCTTGCCCGAGAGCACCCTCACGATGTCGCCCTTCCTGACCCCCAGGCGCGCCGGCCGGCCGGCGCCGGGGCGGGAACCGTTACCCCTCATCGGCGTCGCCCGCCTTCCTACAGGACTTCCGGCGCAAGCGAGATGATCTTCATGAACTCCTTCTCGCGCAGCTCCCGCGCCACCGGACCGAAAATGCGCGTCCCGCGCGGCTCCTTCTCGTCCTTGAGGATCACCGCGGCGTTCTCGTCAAAGCGGATGTACGACCCGTCGTCGCGGTGCAGCCCCTTCTTCGTGCGCACCACGACGGCGTGCACGACCTCGCCCTTCTTGACGACGCCTCCGGGGGCCGACTCCTTGACCGCAGCCACGATTATGTCGCCCACGTTGGCGTAGCGTCGCGTCGAACCGCCGAGGACGCGGATGACCATAATCTTCTTGGCGCCGGTGTTGTCGGCCACCGAAAGCCGGGTCTGCTGTTGAATCAAACCGGCGTCCCCCCTACTCGCCCGCCCGGTGCCCTGGGGCGCACGGCGGCTTTCACTTGGCGCGCTCGATGACCTCGACCACGCGCCAGTGCTTGTCGCGGCTGAGCGGCCGCGTCTCGGCGACCCGCACCCGGTCGCCGACGTGGCAGTCGCCGTTGGCGTCGTGGGCCTTGAGGCGCTTGGTCTGCTTCACGCGGCGCCCGTACTCCGAGTGCGCGACCACTCGCTCGACGGCGACGACGACCGTCTGCTGCATCTTGTCGCTGACCACGGTGCCGACGCGCAACTTGCGCTGGCCCCGCCGGATGTCAGGCATCCTCGCTACCTCCTTCACGCCGCGGCGCGCGCCTGGCCGGACGCCCGCGCGCCGCGCCGCCCGCGGCTTTGGGCGCCTTGGCCGCCTTGGGCGCCTTGGCCGCCTTGGCCGCCTTGGGCGCCTTGGCCGCCTTGGCCGCCTTGGGCGCCTTGGCCGCCTTGGCCGCTTTGGGCGCCTTGGCCGCCTTGGGCGCCTTGGCCGCCTTGGCCGCCTTGGGCGCCTTGGCCGCCTTGGGCGCGGCTTTGGGCGCCGCCGCCCCGCCGGCCCGCGCCGCCCGCCCGGCACGCCTCGCGCCGCCGCGCGCGGCGGCCTCCCGCGCGCTCACGAGCTTGGTGCGCGCCGTCATGTCCTCGCCCGCCAGCTCGCGCGCCCGCTGCACCGTGAGGGCGCGGGCGATGTCGCGCCGCACAAGGCGGACGCGCATCGGGTTATCAAGCTCGCCGGTGGCGAGGCGGAACCGCAAGTTGAAGAGCTCGGACTTCAGATCCTCGACCTTCTTGGCCAGTTCGTCCGCCGTCAGCTCGCGCAGCTGTGACGCCTTCACGAGCCCTCACCAGCGGCCTGCAGCCGCTTCAGGAAGCGCGTCTTGATCGGCAGCTTGCACGCGGCCAGGCGCATCGCCTGCCGCGCCACGCTCTCCGGCACGCCCGCAAGCTCGAACATCACGCGCCCCGGCCGCACGACCGCGACCCAGAACTCGGGTGCGCCCTTGCCGCTGCCCATGCGCGTTTCGGCTGGCTTCTTGGTCACCGGCTTGTCGGGGAATATGTTGATCCACACCTGGCCGCCGCGCTTGATGTGCCTGGTCAGCGCGACGCGCGCGGCCTCGATCTGGCGGTCGGTGATCCACGCCGGCTCCAGGGCCAAAAGGCCGTACTCGCCGTGGAACACCTCACTGCCGCGCTCCGCCATGCCCGTCATGCGGCCGCGGTGCTGCTTTCTGAACCTAACCCTCTTTGGCTGCAGCACGGGCTCCGCCTCCCTCCGCCGCCGGTTCCCCGCCCGTTGGGGCCTCCGCCGCCGCGCGGGCGGGGGCGACTGCGGGGGCGGGGGCGACCGCGGGCCCCCCGGCCCCGGTCCCGGCCCCGGTCCCGGTCACGGCCCTGGCACCAGCGCCGGTCACCGCGGGGGCCGGCCGCGCCGCCTGGCGCCCGCCGCCACGTCCACCGCTGCGTCCACCGCTGCGTCCGCCGCCCCTGGGGCCACCCTCACCACGGCCGGCGCGCCGGCCGCTGCCCTCGCGCCGGATGCCCTCGCGGTCCTCCTCGCGCCGGGCGGCAACCTCGGAGCCGCGCACCTCGCCGTGGCACACCCAGACCTTGATGCCGATGCGGCCGTAGGTCGTGTGCGCCTCGGCGACGCCGTAGTCGATGTCCGCGCGCAGGGTGTGCAGCGGCACGGTGCCGTCCACGTAGCGCTCGCGGCGCGCGATCTCAGCCCCGCCCAGGCGCCCGCCGCAGATGACCTTGACCCCGCGCGCCCCGATCTTCATCGCCCGCTGCACGGCCTGCTTCATGGCGCGGCGGAACGATATGCGCTTCTCGAGCTGCGCGGCGATGTTCTCGGCGACGAGCTGGGCGTCGGTCTCCGGGATACGAACCTCGACAATGTTGATCGCCACCTGGCGGTCGGTGAGCTTCTCGATGTCGTGACGCAGCTCCTCGACCCCGGCGCCCCCCCGCCCGATGACCATGCCCGGCCGACCGGTGTGAATGGTGATCTTGAGCCGGTTGGCGGCCCGCTCTATCTCCACGCGCGAGATACCCGCCGCGTACATCTTGCGCTTGATGTGGTCGCGGATAGTGATGTCCTCGTGCAGGAGGCGGGCATATGACTTCTTATCGGCGAACCACTTGGCGTCCCAGTCCCGAATGATGCCCAGGCGGAACACCTTGGGGTGCACCTTCTGGCCCACTACCTCCCCTCCTCTCGCTCGCGCAGGGTGACGGTGATGTGGCTGGTACGCTTGAGGATCGGGAAGGCGCGGCGCCGCTGCCGCGGGTGCCAGCGCTTCATCGTCGGCCCCTGGTCGACGGCGGCTTCAGCCACATACAGCTTTGCCCGCTTCATCTTGTTATTGTGCTCGGCATTGGCCACGGCCGACCGCACCACCTTCTCGATCAGCAGCGATGCCCGCCGCTGGGTGAAGCCCAAGACGGCCAGCGCTTCATCGACAGCCTTGTCGCGGATGAGGTCAATGACCGCGCGCGCCTTGCGCGGGGCAATGCGCACGAACCGCGCCACTGCCGTCGCCTCGACCCTGACCTCTTTCTTCGCCTTCGCCATCCTGCAAGACACCCCCTTCGGCGGGTACGGGCGCGACCGGCCCCCCCGCGCCGCGGATCAGCCTGCCAGCGCTACCTGAGAGCCGTCGACCGCTCGGTGTGCGCGCCGTGACCGCGGAAGGTGCGAGTCGGCGCGAACTCGCCCAGCTTGTGGCCGACCATGTCCTCGGTGACGTAGACGGGGACGTGCTTGCGCCCGTCGTGCACGGCGATCGTGTAGCCCACCATCTCGGGCACGACCGTGCAGTCGCGCGACCACGTCTTCAGCACCCGCTTCTCCCGGCGCGCGGTCATCGCCGTGACCTTCTTGAGCAGCCCGTGGTCGACGAAGGGGCCTTTCTTGACCGACCTACCCAAACCCCGACCCCCCTTCCTCCCGGCGCCGGCGCCCCGCGCCGCGCGCGGCGTCGCCGGCCTGGCCGCGCCGCGCTACTTGCGGCGCTTCACGATGTACTTCTCTGACTGGCGGTGCGCCCGGCGCGTCTTCTTGCCCATCGCCGGCTTGCCCCACGGCGTCGATGGCTGGCGGCCGATGGGCGACTTGCCCTCGCCGCCGCCGTGCGGGTGGTCCACCGGGTTCTGCGCGACGCCGCGCGTGGTCGGCCGCACGCCCATCCAGCGCTTGCGACCGGCCTTGCCGATGTTGATGTTCTCGTGCTCGATGTTCGAGACCTGCCCCACCGTGGCCCGGCACTCCAGCCGCACCAGGCGCACCTCGCCCGACGGCAGGCGCAGGTGGGCGAAATCGCCCTCCTTGGCCATCAGCTGCGCGCTCGAACCGGCCGCGCGCACGATCTGCGCCCCCTTGCCGGGCTTGAGCTCCACGTTGTGCACCATCGAGCCGGCGGGGATGTTGGCCAGCGCCAGCGCGTTGCCGGGCTTGATGTCGGCGCCGGGGCCGGATATCACCTGGTCGCCGACGATCAGGCCCACGGGGGCGATGATGTATCGCTTCTCGCCATCGGCGTAGTGGAGCAGGGCGATGCGCGCCGAGCGGTTGGGGTCATACTCGATGCTCGCCACCCGCGCCGGGACGCCGTCCTTTCCACGCTTGAAATCAATGAGCCGGTACGCGCGCCGGTGGCCGCCTCCCTTGTGGCGGACGGTCATGCGCCCGTGCACGTTGCGGCCGGCGGTTTGTCTCTTGCCGCGCACCAGGGACTTCTCTGGCTTTTCCCGGGTAATCTCCTCAAACGTGCTGACGGTCATCCCGCGCAGCCCGGGAGATGTTGGCTTGAAGTGCTTGATGGCCACCGCGCTCCCCCCTCCCGCCGGAATGGGCCCACGCCCCTGGCCCGGCGCCGCCTCCTACATCATGCCCTCAAACGCCTTTATCTTCTGGCCCGCCTCCAGGGTCACCACGGCCTTCTTGCTCTGCGGGGTGAGCCCGCTGAAGCGGCCCATGCGGCGGAGCTTGCCGCCCTGGCGGCTCGTGTTCACGCGCACGACATGGACGCTGAATATCTGCTCCACGGCGGCCTTGATCTCCGTCTTGTTGGCGCCGGGCAGCACCTCGAAGGTGTACTTGCCCTGGCGCATGCGCGCCATGCTCTTCTCGGATATAATCGGGCGAATGATGATGTCGCGCGGGTTTTTCATGCTCCCAGCGCCTCCTCGACTTCCCGCACCGCGTCCCTGGTCATGACCAGGTTGTCGTGGGCCAGGACGTCGTAGACGTTGAGGTTCCTGGCCGCGGCGGCCTTCACGCGCGGGATGTTGCGCGACGACAGGTGGACGTTCTTGTCCTCGCCCCCGGTCACGATCAGCGCGCCGCCGATGTTCAGGATGCCCAGGAGGGCCGCCACCGTCTTGGTGCTCGGCTCGGCGATCGCCAGGCTGTCAAGCACGATCATCTCGCCGTCGCGGACCTTGGCCGAAAGCGCCGACGCGAGCGCCCGCCGGCGCGCCTTCTTGGGCATTGAGAACCGGTACTCGCGCGGCGCCGGGGCGAAGATGACGCCGCCCCCGCGCCACAGCGGCGAGCGGATGCTGCCGGTCCGGGCGCGGCCGGTCCCCTTCTGGCGCCACGGCTTGCGGCCGCCGCCGCGGACCTCGCCGCGCGTCTTCGCCTTGGCCGTCCCCAACCGCCTGCTGGCCTGGTACATCACCACGGCGTCGTGGAGGAGGGGCTCGTTGACCTCGGCGCCGAAGACCCCTGAAGCCAGTTCAAGCTCGCCCACGGCCTTGCCGGCCATGTTGTACACCGTCACCTTGGGCATCGCTGCCCCCCTCCTTACAGGCACCGGCGCGTGCTTCAAGCCTTGACCGAGGACCGCATCGCGACCAGGACGCCGCGCGGACCCGGCACTGCGCCACGCACCAGGATCAAGTTCTTCTCCGGGTCGACCCGCACCACGCGCAGCCCCTGCACCGTGACCCGCTCCCCGCCCATGCGGCCCGGCAGGCGGCGCCCCTTGAACACGCGCGACGCATCGCGGGACTGCAGCGAGCCCGGGCCGCGGTGATACTTGGAGCCGTGCGTCATGGGGCCGCGGTGGAAGCCCCAGCGCCGCACCCCGCCGGCGAAGCCCTTGCCGCGCGAGGTCCCCGTGATGTCGATGAGGTCGCCGGGGGCGAACACGTCAGCCGTGACCCGCTGGCCGACCTCGAAGGGGCCGGCGTCGGTGACGCGCAGCTCGCGCAGCCAGCGGCAGGGCGGGACGCCGGCGCGCTTGAAGTGCCCGCGCGCGGGCTTTATCACCTTGCGCTCGCGGACCTCGCCGAAGCCCAGCTGCACGGCCTCGTAGCCGTCGGTGGCGGTGGTCTTGCGCTGCACGACCACGCAGGGCCCGGCCTCGATGACCGTTACCGGAATGACGCGGCCATCCTCGCCGAACACCTGGGTCATGCCCAGCTTCCTGCCCAGGATGCCCTTGCCCGTCTTGTCCACCGCGCCTCACACCCTCTTCTAGAGCTTGATCTCGATGTCCACGCCGGCGGGCAGGTCGAGACGCATCAGGGCGTCGACGGTCTTGGACGTCGGCTCCATGATGTCGATCAGCCGCTTGTGCGTGCGCATCTCGAACTGCTCGCGGATGTCCTTCTCGCCGTTGGGGGCGACCAGGACGGTGAAGATGCTCTTCTCGGTCGGCAGCGGCACCGGCCCGGAGACGTTGGCCCCCGTGCGCCGCGCCGTGTCCACGATCTTTTCGGCCGACTGATCCAGGACCCGGTGGTCGTACGCCCGCAGCCGGATCCGTATCCTCTGCTCGGCCATCTCGGCTCACCCCCTTTGGCGCCCGTTCGCGAACAATGCCCGGCCGGCTAGCGGATGGCGGTGACGACGCCGGCGCCGACGGTGCGCCCGCCCTCGCGGATGGCGAACCGCAGCCCTTCCTCGATGGCCACCGGCGTGATCAGGTCGATGCTCATGCGCACGTTGTCGCCCGGCATGACCATCTCGACGCCGTCAGGCAGTTTCACCACGCCGGTCACGTCCGTCGTCCGGAGGTAGAACTGCGGCCGGTAACCGTTGAAAAACGGCGTGTGCCGCCCGCCCTCCTCCTTGGTCAGCACGTACACCTGGGCCGCGAACTTGGTGTGCGGGTTGATCGACCCCGGCTTCGCCAGGACCTGCCCGCGTTCCACCTCGTCCTTGTCGATGCCCCGCAGGAGCGTGCCGATGTTGTCACCGGCCATCCCCTCGTCGAGGATCTTGCGGAACATCTCGACGCCCGTCACGACCGCCTTGCGCGCCTGGTCGGCGAATCCCACGATCTCAACCTCTTCGCCCACCCGGACCTTCCCCCGGTCAACGCGCCCCGTCGCCACCGTGCCCCGCCCCGTGATGCTGAACACGTCCTCCACCGGCATCAGGAACGGCTTGTCTACCTCCCGCAGCGGTGTCGGCACGTAGCTGTCCACCGCCTTCAAGAGGTCCAGCACCTTCTGGCACTCGGCGCACTTACCGCACCCGCACTGCATCGCCTTCAGCGCTGAACCCGCCACCACCGGGATCTCGTCGCCCGGGAACTCGTACTTGGTCAAAAGCTCCCGCACCTCAAGCTCTACAAGCTCCAGGAGCTCAGGGTCGTCTACCATGTCGGCCTTGTTCAGGAACACCACCATCGCCGGCACGCCCACCTGCCGCGCCAGAAGGATGTGCTCCCGCGTCTGCGGCATCGGCCCGTCCGCCGCCGACACCACCAGGATCGCACCGTCCATCTGCGCCGCCCCGGTGATCATGTTCTTGATGTAGTCGGCGTGACCCGGACAGTCTACGTGCGCGTAATGCCGCTTCACCGTCTCGTACTCCACGTGCGCCGTGGCGATCGTGATACCCCGCTCCCGCTCCTCCGGCGCCTTGTCGATCTGGTCGAACGGCACGTACTCCGCCTGCCCCGTCTTGGACAGGATCAGCGTGATCGCCGCCGTCAGCGTCGTCTTCCCGTGGTCAACGTGCCCGATCGTCCCCACGTTCACGTGCGGCTTCGTCCGCTCAAACCGCTTCTTTCCCATCGGCACTTCCTCCCTCTGGCCGTGCCTGAAGCGGGCCGGCCAAATAGTGCACGGGCCGCTCGTCCGGCCCTAACGGCGGTACGCCCTGGCGGCAAGGCCGCCGGTCAGCCCCTGCGGCACGATGTCATAGTGCGAGAACTGCATGGTGTACGTGCCCCGCCCCTGTGTCTTCGAGCGCAGGTCGGTGGCATAGCCGAACATCGTCGATAGGGGCACGCGCGCGCGCACGAACTGGGTCGTGCCGCGGGTCTCCGTGCCCTCGACGTGCCCCCGCCGCGCGTTCAGGTCGGCCAGGACGTCCCCCATGTACTCCTCGGGCACCACGACCTCGACCTTCATCACCGGCTCCAATAGGACCGGCGCCGCCTTCTCAGCCGCGTCGCGGAACGCCATCGAGGCGGCGATCTTGAACGCGACCTCCGACGAATCCACGTCGTGGTATGAGCCGTTGACGAGGGTCACGCGCAGGTCGACCATCGGGTAGCCCGCGATGACCCCCGACTGCATCGCCTCGCGCACCCCGGCCTCCACGTCGGGTATGAACTCGGTCGGGACCGCGCCGCCGCTGATGGCGCTGACGAACGCAAACCCGGCCCCGCGCTCGACCGGCTCGACCTCGAGCCACACGTGGCCGTACTGGCCGTGCCCGCCGGTCTGGCGGATGAACCGGCCCTCGGCCGAGGCCGACTGCGTGACCGTCTCCTTATAAGCAACCTGCGGGCGGCCGACGTTGGCGCCGACCTTGAACTCGCGCAGGAGACGGTCGACGATGATCTCGAGGTGCAGCTCGCCCATGCCCTCGATGATGATCTGGCCCGAGTCCTCGTCGGTGTGCGTGCGGAACGTGGGGTCCTCCTCGCCCAGCCGCGAAAGCGCCGTCCCCATCTTGTCCTGGTCCGCCTTGGTCTTGGGCTCGATGGCCACGGCGATGACCGGAAGCGGGAACTGCATCGTCCCGAGCACGATCGGGTGCCGCTCGTCGCACAGGGTCTCGCCGGTCATCGTGTCGCGGAGCCCGACCACGGCCACGATGTCGCCGGTGGCGATCTGCGGGATGTCCTCGCGGTGGTCGGCGTGCATCTGCAGCAGCCGCCCCAGCCGCTCGCGGGCGCCCTTGTTGGCGTTCCACGCCGACGACCCCGAGCTCAGGGTGCCCGAATACACGCGCAGGAAACACAGCTTGCCGACGTGCGGGTCAGCCTGGATCTTGAACGCCAGGGCGCAGAACGGCTCGTCGTCCCCGGGCTGGCGCGACACTATCGCGCCCGTCTTCGGGTGGAGCCCGGTGATCGGCGGCAGGTCCAGGGGCGACGGCAGGTAGTCGACGACCGCGTCCAGGACCGGCTGCACGCAGCGGTTGTGGTAGGACGAGCCGCACAGCACGGGCACCAGCCGCGCGCCCAGCGCGCCCCGCCGCAGGGCGGCCCGCAGCTCGGCGGGCGCGATGGGCCGGCCGTTCAAGTACAGCTCCATGACCCGCTCGTCGCACTCCGCCGCCGCCTCCACCAGGCGCTCGCGGTGCTTGGCGTAAAGCGGGCCAAGCTCGGCCGGCACGTCCGTCTCCTCGAACTCCAGCCCCAGCTCGTCGCGGTACACGACGGCGCGGCCGGTGACCAGGTCCACGACGCCGCGGAACGAGTCTTCCATCCCTATCGGCACCTGCACCGGCACCGGGTTCGCCCCCAGGCGCTCGCGGATCATGTCGACGACGCGGAAGAAGTCAGCGCCCACGGCGTCCATCTTGTTCACGAAGGCGACGCGCGGCACGCCGTAGCGGTCAGCCTGCCGCCACACGGTCTCAGACTGCGGCTCGACGCCGCCCTTGCCGCAGAATATCGCCAGCGCGCCGTCAAGGACGCGCAGCGAGCGTTCGACCTCCATCGTGAAGTCGACGTGGCCGGGCGTGTCGATGATGTTGATGCGGTGCTCGCGCCACAGGCAGGTGGTCGCCGCCGAGGTGATGGTGATCCCCCGCTCCTTCTCCTGCGCCATCCAGTCCATGGTCGCCGTGCCATCGTGCACCTCGCCCATGCGGTGCACGCGGCCGGTGTAAAACAGGATGCGCTCGGTGGTCGTCGTCTTACCGGCATCGATGTGCGAGATGATGCCCATGTTACGTACGCGCTCGAGCGGGAATCCCCTCGGCATGCGGACTCACCTCCTTCCCCGCGTCATGCGAAGCCGCCCCGACCCGCGCGCGCCCCGCGGCGATTACCAGCGGTAGTGCGCGAACGCCTTGTTGGCCTCGGCCATGCGGTGCGTCTCTTCTCGCTTCTTGACCGCGCCCCCGGTGTTGGCGGCGGCCTCGATGACCTCCGCCGCAAGCCGCTCCTGCATCGACCGCTCGGCCCGGCCGCGCGCGAACGAGAGCAGCCAGCGCATGGCCAGGGACATCCGGCGCTCCGGGCGCACCTCGACCGGCACCTGGTAGGTGGCGCCGCCGACGCGCCGCGGCTTGACCTCGAGGACGGGCATGATGTTCTTGACCGCCTGCTCGAACACCTCCACCGGATCCTTGCCCGTCTTCTTCTTGACGATGTCCATCGCGTCGTAGAAGATCCTCTGCGCGAGGCCCTTCTTGCCCTGGACCATCAGCTTGTTGATGAACCGGGCGGCCGTCTCGTTGTTGTACATGGGATCGGCCCCGATCTCGCGGAGCGGCACCGTCCCTCTCCTGGGCATTGCGTCACGCCTCCTCGCCGGGTGACCTCCGGCCTAGCTGCGCTGCGTCCGCTTGGCGCCGTACTTCGAACGGCTCTGCTTCCTGTCTTGCACCCCGGCCGCGTCAAGCGTGCCGCGGATGATGTGGTAACGCACGCCCGGCAGGTCCTTGACGCGCCCGCCGCGCACGAGCACGACCGAGTGCTCCTGCAGGTTGTGCCCGACGCCCGGGATGTACGCCGTGACCTCGATGCCGTTGGTCAGGCGCACGCGCGCCACCTTGCGCAAGGCCGAGTTGGGCTTTTTCGGGGTCACCGTCGACACGCGGGTGCACACGCCCCGCTTCTGGGGGTTCCTGTCCAGCGCCGGGGCCGATGACTTCGAGCGCATCGGCTGCCGGCCCTTCCTCACCAGCTGGTTTACCGTCGGCAAACTCACATCTCCTCTCGCCCGGCCGCCTTGGCCGTCCGTTGCATGCCTCGAACCTTCACAGCACAGATGAACACAGATGAACACGTCGGCGCGGTGCATGCTCATCCGTGCCCTCTGCTCTTGACTGATCCCTCTTGTCGCAACGCGGCTTGCCACAACCAGCCGGCCCCGGCCCGTCGCCCGCCACGCCGCTTGACGCCGCGGCCCCCGCCGGCGCGGGACCCCGTCAATCAACGACGGCCGCCGTCGCGGCGCCGACCTCGATGCCGCAGGCGCATCCGAGATCAGCCATCGAGTCAACGTACACGAGCCTCACCGATCGTTCCTGGCACGCGCGCACGATCCCGCGCACGACATGCTCCTCAGCGTCCCGGGCGACGAACACCACGCGCGCCGTGCCCCGGTCCAGGGCCTTGGCCGTCTGTTTGGTGCCCACCGTCCTCCTCTTCGCGAGCCTGAGTTCCTCGCAGGACATCGACTCTACCCCCCGGCTCCGACTCGGCCGCCCGCATCAGCCCCGCGGCCGCCGGCCGCGGGGGCCCAGCGTCGCAGACACTCCTATATTCTAGCACCATTGATGCCCCGTGTCAACCTACATCACCGGCTCCAGGGCGCCTCAGTCCCCGGCGCCGGCCCGTGCGGCGCCCTCATCCCCCTCCGGGTCGCCCTCACCCTTTGACGCGTCCCTTGCTGCGCCCGCATCCCCGGCGGCGGCGTCCGCGGCCGGGCCCGCCTCCGGCACCGGCGCGGGGAGCGCCTGGGCATCGTCGCCGGCGTCAACGGCGACGGCCTCCGGCGGGGTCTCGGGCTCGGTGTATATCCTGATGTTGCGGTAGCGCGACATGCCGGTCCCGGCCGGGATCAGCTTGCCGATGATCACGTTCTCCTTGAGCCCGAGGAGCGGGTCGCGCTTGCCCTTGAGCGCCGCCTCGGTCAGGACGCGCGTCGTCTCCTGGAACGACGCCGCCGACAGGAACGAGTCCGTCGCCAGCGACGCTTTGGTGATCCCCAGGAGGACCGGCCGCGCCACCGCCGGCTGGCCGCCGTCGGCGAGCACGCGCTCGTTCTCGTCCTCGAAGTCGAAGACGTCGATGAGCCCGCCGGGCAGGAGCTCGGTGTTACCGGGGTCGTCGACCTTGACCTTGCGCAGCATCTGGCGGACGATGACCTCGACGTGCTTGTCGTTGATCTCCACGCCCTGCAGGCGGTACACGCGCTGCACCTCGTGCAGCAGGTACACCTGCACCCCGCGCACGCCGCGCACCTTGAGCAGGTCGTGCGGGTTGACCGAGCCCTCGGTCAGCTCGTCGCCGGCGCGGACGTGGTCGGCGTCGTGCACCTTCACGCGGGCGCCGAAGGGGATCTGGTACGTGACGGCCTGCTTATCCTCGGACACGACGACGATCTCGCGCCGGCCCCGCGTCGTGGCCACGTGCGCCGTGCCGTCGAGCTCGGAGATGACCGCCTGGCCCTTGGGCTTGCGCGCCTCGAAGAGCTCCTCGACGCGCGGCAGACCCTGCGTGATGTCGTCGCCGGCCACGCCGCCGGTGTGGAAGGTGCGCATCGTGAGCTGCGTGCCCGGCTCGCCGATGGACTGGGCGGCGATGATGCCGACCGCCTCGCCGATGTCCACCAGGTGCCCGGAGGCCAGGTTGCGGCCGTAGCACTTCATGCACACGCCGTAGCGCGCCTTGCACGTCAGTATGGAGCGGATGCGGACCTCCTCGATGCCGGCGTCGACTATCGCCTGGGCGGCGTCCTCGTCGATCTCCTGATCGGCGCTGACGATGGTCGCGCCGCTCTTGGGGTGCACCACCGGCTCGAGCGCGACGCGGCCGAGGATGCGGTGGTACGGCGACTCGATGACCTCGTTGCCGTCGCGAATCTCGCTGACGGCGATGCCGGCCGTGGTGCCGCAGTCATCCTCGCGCACGATGACGTCCTGCGCCACGTCCACCAGCCGGCGCGTCAGGTAGCCCGAGTCGGCCGTGCGCAGCGCGGTGTCGGCCAACCCCTTGCGCGCGCCGTGGGTCGAGGTGAAGTACTCCAGCACCGTCAGGCCCTCGCGGAAGTTGGCGCGGATGGGCAGCTCGATGATCCGGCCCGACGGGTCGGCCATCAGCCCGCGCATCCCGGCCAGCTGCGATATCTGCTGCACGTTGCCGCGCGCGCCGGAGGTCGCCATCATGAAGATGGGGTTGAGGGGGCTCATGCCCGCCATGAGCTCCTGCGTCACCTGGTCCTTGGCGCTGTTCCAGATGTCGATGACCTTCTGGTAGCGCTCCTCCCAGGTGATGAGCCCGCGCCGGTACTGGTCCTCGACCGCCTCCACCTCGCGGTCGGCCGATTTCAGGATCTTCTCCTTCGCCGGCGGCACCTGGATGTCAGAGATCGATATGGTGGTGCCCGCCTGGGTCGCAAAGCGGAAGCCCATCTCCTTGATGCCGTCCAGGAGCTGCGCCGTCGCCGTGTTCCCGTAGCGCCGGTAGCACTCGGCGACGATCCCCCCCAGGGCGCCGCGGTCGACGAGGCGGTTGATGAACCGCAACGGCTCGGGCACGCGCTCGTTGAAGATGATGCGCCCGACCGTGGTCCCCAGGCGCGCGCCGTCTTCCATGCGCACGGCTATCGGGGCGTGCAGGTCGATGTCGCCCGCCTCGTAAGCCATGACCGCCTCATCGGGGCTGGAGAAGGCCTTGCCCGCGCCCGGCGCGTCCTTCTGCTCCAGGGTCAGGTAGTAGCAGCCCAGCACCATGTCCTGCGTCGGCGTGGCGACCGGCGTGCCATCCTTGGGGTTCAGCACGTTGTGCGCCGACAGCATGAGCACCCGCGCCTCGGCCTGCGCCTCGGCGGACAGCGGCACGTGGACGGCCATCTGGTCGCCGTCGAAGTCGGCGTTGTACGCGGTGCACACCAGGGGGTGGATCTGGATGGCGCGGCCCTCCACCAGCACCGGCTCGAACGCCTGGATGCCCAGCCGGTGCAGGGTCGGGGCGCGGTTCAGGAGCACCGGGTGCTCCTTGATGACCTCCTCGAGCACGTCCCACACCTCGGGCCGCACGCGCTCGACCATGCGCTTGGCCGACTTGATGTTGTGCGCCAGCCCGTCGCGCACGAGCTTTTTCATCACGAACGGCTTGAACAGCTCCAGGGCCATCTCCTTGGGCAGCCCGCACTGGTGCATCTTGAGGCCGGGGCCGACCACGATGACCGAGCGGCCGGAGTAGTCGACGCGCTTGCCCAGGAGGTTCTGGCGGAAGCGCCCCTGCTTGCCCTTGAGCATGTCGCTCAACGACTTCAGGGGGCGGTTGCCGGGGCCGGTGACCGGCCGGCCGCGGCGGCCGTTGTCGATCAGCGCGTCCACGGCCTCCTGCAGCATGCGCTTCTCGTTGCGCACGATGATATCCGGCGCACCGAGGTCCAGGAGGCGCTTCAGGCGGTTGTTGCGGTTGATGACGCGCCGGTAGAGGTCATTGAGGTCCGAGGTCGCGAACCGCCCGCCGTCAAGCTGCACCATCGGCCGCAGGTCGGGCGGGATGACCGGCACGACCTCCATGATCATCCACTCCGGGTGGTTGCCCGACTTGCGGAACGCCTCGACGACCTCCAGCCGCCGCAGGGCGCGCAGCCTTCTTTGGCCGCTGGCGCTCTTCAGGTCGTTCCGCAGCTCCTTCGCCAGCTTATCGAGGTCGATCGCTTCCGTGAGCTTCTTTATCGCCTCGGCGCCCATGCCGGCCTTGAACATCTGGCCGTACTTTTCGCGGTAGTCGCGGTACTCGTTCTCGGTCAGAAGCTGCTTCTCCAAAAGCGGCGTGTTGCCCGGCTCGATGACCACGTAGGCGGCGAAATACAGCACCTTCTCCAGGGAGCGCGGCGACATGTCGAGCAGGAGCCCCATGCGGCTGGGTATGCCCTTGAAGTACCAGATGTGGGACACGGGGGCCGCAAGCTCGATGTGCCCCATGCGCTCGCGGCGCACCTTGGACCGCGTGACCTCCACCCCGCAGCGGTCGCAGATGATCCCCTTGTACCGCACCCGCTTGTACTTGCCACAGTGGCACTCCCAGTCGCGCTGGGGGCCGAATATCTTCTCACAGAACAACCCCTCGCGCTCGGGCTTGAGGGTCCGGTAGTTGATGGTCTCGGGCTTCTTCACCTCGCCCTTCGACCATTCGCGGATCTGCTCCGGCGACGCAAGCCCGATCTGCAGCGAGTCGAAGTTGTCCAGCACGCACGTCGCCCCCCATCGATGTGGTGGCCGGAAAGAAGGCGAAATCCGCGCCCGCGGTCAATCCTCGGCGCCCTCGGCGCCTTCCTCGTCGGCGTGGTCCTCGTCCGGGAAGGGGGCATCGTCATCCTCGCCCTCCCCGCAGCCACCCTTGTCAGCGGCGTCATCCTCGTCGGATGCAACCGGCCCCGCGTCGCCCTCGGCGGCATCAACGTCAGCGTCAGCGGCGTCAGCGGCATCGACCTCGGCGGCATCGGCGTCAGCGCCATCGGCGTCAGCGGCATCGACCTTAGCGGCCTCGGCGTCAGTGGCCTCGGCGTCAGCGCCATCGACGTCAGCGGCATCGACCTCAGCGGCCTGGGCGTCAACGTCCTTCCCCGGCGGCTTCTCGTCGCCCAGGGCAAGCCGGCGGGCCAGGGCGGCGTCCGCCGCCGCGCGCGCCAGCTGGCCGGGCGCGCGGGGCAGGAACGGCTCCGGCGCCGGGGTGCGGCCCCGCGTCGCCGCCGCGCCCTTGCCTTCCGCCGCGGCGGCGCGCCCCACGCGCTTCAGGAGGTCGCCGCCGCCCGAGCCGGCGGCGGACTCCTCGTTATCCTCGGGGAAGCGCTCGTGCTCTTCCTGGCCCTCAATGTTCAGCTCGAGGTCGCGCGCCGTCTCCATGATGTCCTCCTCAGACTCCTGGATCTCGATCTCCCTGGCGTCCTCGGAGAGCACCTTGACGTCCAGCCCCAGGCTCTGAAGCTCCTTGATCAGCACCTTGAACGACTCCGGCACGCCCGGTTCGGGCACGTTCTCGCCCTTGACGATCGCCTCGTAGGTCTTGACCCGGCCGACGACATCGTCAGACTTCACCGTCAGCAGCTCCTGCAGGGTGTACGAGGCGCCGTACGCCTCCAGCGCCCACACCTCCATCTCGCCGAAGCGCTGGCCGCCGAACTGCGCCTTGCCGCCCAACGGCTGCTGCGTCACCAGCGAGTATGGGCCGGTGGAGCGGGCGTGTATCTTGTCATCGACGAGGTGGGCCAGCTTGAGCATGTACACGTAGCCCACCGTGACCTCGCTGTCAAACGGCAGCCCAGTCCGGCCATCGTGCAGCCGCACCTTGCCCGTGGCCGGCAGGCCGGCCTGGTCCAGGCACTCGCGCACGTTCTTATCGTCGGCGCCGTCGAAGACCGGCGACGCGATCTGCCAGCCCAGGACGCGCGCCGCCCATCCCAGGTGCGCCTCGAACACCTGGCCGATGTTCATGCGCGACGGCACGCCCAGGGGGTTCAGGACGACCTCGACCGGGGTCCCGTCGGGCAGAAACGGCATGTCTTCCTCGGGCAGTATCTTGGCGATGACGCCCTTGTTGCCGTGGCGGCCGGCCATCTTGTCGCCCTCGGATATCTTGCGCTTCTGGGCCACGTAGGCGCGCACCAGCTGGTTGACGCCGGGCGGCAGCTCGTCGCCCCGGTCGCGCGCGAACACCTTGACGGCGACGATGATGCCGCTCTCGCCGTGCGGCACGCGCAGCGAGGTGTCGCGCACCTCGCGCGCCTTCTCGCCGAATATCGCCCGTAGCAGGCGCTCCTCGGCGGTCAGCTCGGTCTCGCCCTTGGGCGTCACCTTGCCGACCAGTATGTCTCCCGGCCGCACCTCGGCGCCGACGCGGATGATGCCGTCGTCGTCGAGGTCGCGCAGCACGTCCTCGCCGACGTTGGGGATGTCGCGCGTGATTTCCTCGGGTCCGAGCTTGGTGTCGCGCGCCTCGCACTCGTGCTCCTCGATGTGCACGGAGGTGAAGGTGTCCTCCTTGACCAGCCGCTCGGAGATGAGGATGGCGTCCTCGTAGTTGTAGCCCTCCCAGGGCATGAACGCCACCAGCACGTTGCGCCCCAGCGCCAGCTCGCCGTGGTCGGTGCATGGGCCGTCGGCGATGACGTCCCCCGCCGCCACCCGCTGGCCGGAGCGCACGACCGGCTTCTGGTTCATGCACGTCCCCTGGTTGGAGCGGGCGTACTTCATGAGATGGTACTCGTCGGCTTCGCTACCGGCGACGCGCACGGTCACGCCGGTGGCCGACACCTGCTCGACCACGCCCGCCCGCCGCGCCAGGACGACCACGCCCGAGTCCTCGGCGACCTTGAACTCCATGCCCGTGCCCACCAGGGGCGCCTCCGTGCGCAAAAGCGGCACGGCCTGACGCTGCATGTTCGACCCCATCAGGGCGCGGTTGGCGTCGTCGTTCTCCAGGAACGGGATGAGGGCGGTGGCCACGGACACGACCTGCTTGGGCGACACGTCCATGTAGTCGACCTCGTCCGCGCTCACGACCAGGATGTCGGCCCCGCGGCGCACGGTGACGCGCGACTGCGTGAAGCGCCCCGCCTCGTCGAGGGGGGCGTTGGCCTGCGCGATGACGCAGTCCTCCTCTTCGTCGGCGGTGAGGTACACGATGACGTCCGTGACCACGCCGCGGTCGTGGTCCACCTTGCGGTACGGGGTCTCGATGAACCCAAACTCGTTCACGCGCGCGAACGTCGACAGCGACCCGATTAGGCCGATGTTCGGGCCTTCAGGCGTCTCGATCGGGCACATGCGGCCGTAGTGGGAGTGGTGCACGTCGCGGACCTCGAACCCCGCCCGCTCGCGAGAGAGCCCGCCGGGGCCGAGCGCGCTCAGGCGGCGCTTGTGGGTCAGCTCGGCCAGGGGGTTGGTCTGGTCCATGAACTGCGACAGCTGGCTTGAGCCGAAGAACTCCTTGATCGCCGCCACCACCGGCCGGATGTTGATCAGCGCCTGCGGCGTGATGATGTCCACGTCCTGGATCGTCATGCGCTCGCGCACGACGCGCTCCATGCGCGCCAGGCCGATGCGGAACTGGTTCTGGAGGAGCTCGCCGACCGAGCGCAGGCGGCGGTTGCCCAGGTGGTCGATGTCGTCGACTGAGCCCACGCCGCGGAACAGCCCGAAAAGATGGTTCACCGTGGCGATGATGTCGCCCTTGGTGAGGATGCGCGTGTTGATGGACGGCTGGCCGTTGTCCACGATCAGGACCGGGGAGCCGTCGCGGCCCCGCACCATGGCCCGCCGCACCCCCGCCTCCTCCGCCCGCTCGGAGAGCTTCTTGTCTACGGTGACCGCGGCGTCGGCGAGGGTGGACCCATCCGGCGCCCGGAGCGGCTCGGCGAGGGTCGTGGTCACGATGCGGCGGCGCACCGAGAGCTTCTTGTTCAGCTTGTAGCGGCCGACCGCGGCCAGGTCGTAGCGCCGGGGCTCGAAGTACAGGGTCTCAAGGAGCGTCCGCGCGCTGTCCACGGTGGGCGGCTCGCCCGGGCGGAGGCGCTTGTATATCTCGATCAGCGCCTCCTCCTCGGTCGTCGTCGCGTCCTTCTCCAGCGTTGCGCGCAGGGGGTCGCCCTCGCCGAGGAGCTCCCGGATCTGGTCGTCAGAGCCGTAGCCCAGGGCGCGCAGAAGGACGGTGACGGGGAGCTTGCGGGTGCGGTCGACGCGCACCGACACGACGTCGCCGGGGTCGGTCTCAAACTCCAGCCACGCGCCGCGGTTGGGGATGACCTGCGCCGAGAAGAGGCGCTTGCCGCTGGAGTCGACCTCCTGGCTGTAGTACGCCCCGGGCGAACGCACGAGCTGGCTGACGATGACGCGCTCGGCGCCGTTGATGATGAACGTGCCCTTGTCCGTCATGAGCGGGAAGTCGCCCATGAACACCTCCTGCTCCTTGACCTCGCCCGACTCCTTGTTGATGAGCCGGACGCGCACGCGCAGGGGGGCGGCGTAGGTCACGTCGCGCTCTTTGCACTCGTCCACCGAGTACTTGGGCTCGCCGAGGTGGTAGTCGATGAACTCCAGGACGAGGTTGCCGGTGAAGTCCTGTATCGGCGAGATGTCCCGGAATATCTCGCGCAGGCCCTGGTGCAGGAACCAGTCGTAGGACTTGTGCTGGATCTCAATGAGGTTGGGCATCTCGAGGACTTCCTTGATCGTCCCGAAACTCACCCGCTTGCGGTCGCCATCCGTCGCGGCGCATGCCATCCGCTTCAGCTCCTTCGGCCGGGTTTGGACCGTGCCCCGCGCCTCCACGGGATTTTGGGGCGAAAGCCCCCTATTTGACGGGACAAGCCAAAAATAAAGCCTATAAGTCGTGCGGCCTATAAGCTTCACTTCCGGCTCGCTGTGCTGTTTCGCGTCGATCACGTGGCGCCGGTTTGAGTGGGGGAAACGACGCCACGCGCCGGTTGCGCAGCCACACTGGCAATAACTCATCATAACATGACGGGGGGCCGCCTGTCAAGGGCAGACGGCCCCCTCCCCGCGCGAATACGCGCGATTCCCGCCGCAAAAAGGCCACGGGCTCCGGGGCTACTTGATCTGGACCTTCGCCCCGACCGCTTCAAGCTTCGCCTTGGCCGCCTCGGCCTCCTGCTTTGCGACCTTCTCCTTGACCGCCTTGGGCGCCGCCTCGACCAGGTCCTTGGCCTCCTTGAGGCCGAGGCTGGTGAGTTCGCGCACGACCTTGATGACCGGAACCTTGTTCGCGCCCACCTCGGCCAGGATCACGTCAAACTCAGTCTGCTCGACCTCGGCCTCCGCCGCCGCCCCGCCGCCCGGCGCCCCGGCGGGCGCGTATGCCATGGGCAGCGCCGCCTGGACCCCGAACTCCTCCTCAAACGCCTTGACCAGCTCAGAGAGCTCGAGGACGGTCATCGCCTTGATGATGTCCAGGACCTGCTGCACCCGGCCGGGGGCATCCCCCTTGGCCTCGGCCTTCTTGGCCCGCGCCGGCTTCTCGGCTTTGGGCTCGACCTTGGGCTCGACTTTGGGCTCGACCGCCCCGGCGGCCTCGTTCTCTTTGTCTTCCGCCACCTTGTCTTCCGCCACTTTGCGCGCACCTCCCCGCCCCCGCGCGCTCGCCGCGGTGGGCAGAAATTCTCTAAAGACGCGATCCCCGGCGTCGGCCCAGTATCAGGCGGCCGCGCCGCGCTTCCTCTCCAGCGCCGCCAGCGCCAGCGCCATGTTCTGCGCCGGCGCCGCCAGCGCGCCGGCCATCGCCGAAAGCGGCGAGCGCAGCACCCAAAGCACGCGCGCCAGGAGCTCGTCGCGCGACGGCAGGTCGGCCAGGGCCTGCAACAGGTCCGCGCCGGCCACCCGGCCCTCGATCACGCCGGCCTTGAAGTGGAGCTCCTTGTTGTCACGCGCGAACTGCGCCAGAAGGCGCGCCGCCGCCGCCGGCTCGTCGTAGCCGAAGGCCACGACCGTCGGGCCGGCGAGGTACTGGCCCATGCCGGCGATGCCCTGCTTTTCGAACGCCCTGGCCAGAAACGTGTTCTTGATGACCTTGAGCTCGATTTTGGCCGCGCGCAGGCGGCGGCGCAGCTCGGTCATCTGGGCCACGTTCAGGCCGCGGTAGTCGGCCAGGATGACCGCCCTGGCGGAGCCGATGCGCGACGCCGCCGCTTCAACCTCCAGCCTCTTTGACTCCTTGGTCCCCAGGCGTCCTCACCTCCATCATCCGCCGTCCGCCGCCGGGCCCAGAAAAAAAGAACCCCGCGTAGACCCGCGGGAGGCTTCTTCCCCGTGCGGCCTCGGCAGGCGGGACCTTGCCCCTTGGGTCCCCGGCCCGGGGACACCTGCTGTCTACGGCTAGTCACGATTGTAGCACGCTGCCGCCGCCGCCGTCAAGGGTTGCTGGGACGAAAGTCGGGGGGCGGCAGGAAAAATGGCAGGCGATGCAGAAGTCCGTCGAGGCAGTCGAAGTGTGCCTGCCCCAGGTGTTGACGCCTGGTGAAATCGCCTACGACGCAAAGTGACAGCCCAGCGAGGGGAGGCGGTCGATGGCTGGCAACTGGGCGTAAGGGGGCACCGGTTGCACGACAAAGCCTGCAGGAACAAGGGAGGTTAGCGCATGGAGGTCGAGAAGCTATACACGCGTAAGGCCACCGGCCTGGTGCGTGAGATCGGCATGTTCACCGCCATCCTTCTTGCCATATGCAACTGCGTCGGCCTCGGCTGGCAGAAGCGCGTGTTCCAGGCCACCGGCTGGACGCCGCTGGGCGAGAGCAAGTACTTCCTCGGCATTCACCCCGTAGTCATGGCCTTCTTCATCACAGGCGTCATCATACTCATCTCGCTGTACTGCTTCGCCATGCTGTCGTCCGCGATGCCGCGGTCTGGCGGCGGCTACATCTTCATCTCGCGCATCCTGAGCCCGGGCTGGGGATTTGTCGCCACGTGGCTGCAGTTCTGGTCAGTCGCGGTCTCCTACGGCCTGATCGCGGTGGCGACCCTGGAAGCGGTGTGGATATTCGGGGGCCTGGCGGGCCTCACCCTGCCGCCGTTCCTCACCACGCCGCTGGGCCTGTTCCTCTCCGGCTTCGTGGTCGTGGCCCTGTTCAGCTGCATCGCCTGCTTCGGCGTCAAGCTCACCGGCTACCTGCTGCAGGCGATGTTCATCATCCCGGCCGCGATCCTGGTCTGCATCTACGTCATCTTCCTGATGGCCAACCCGACCACCATGGAGGCCGGCGTGCAGGCCCTGTTCGGCGCCCCGGCGATCCAGTACACCCAGGCCGCGCTGGCGCAAGGCATGGCTGACAAGGCGGCCACCGCCACGTACTGGGGCGCGGTCGCCAGCGCCATCCTGGCCGCGTACTGGGCGTACATCGGCTACGCCGCGGCCACGTTCGTCGCCGGCGAGGTCAAGGAAGCCCACAAGACGCTGCCCAAGGCCATGCTCATCTCCGGCGTCACCGTCATCTTCATCTACATGACGGTCTCCACGCTCATGGCGCGCGCCGCCCAGATGGTCGGCGTGTCGGGCGACTTCTCGCTCATGTCGGCCGTCGCCTTCCTGAAGTTCGGCGGCGGCGACTGGGCGGCGACGGGCTTGCAGCCGATAGGCGCGTGGATGCCGGTTATCGCCGCCATCCAGGCCGCGGGCATGGGCCTGAAGTGGGTCATGCCGCTTCTGGTCATCTTCGCGGCGATGTGGGTGGCCAACGACATCCCGCCGTTCATCCTGACCACGTCGCGCATGATCTTCGCCATGGCGTTCGACCGCCTGCTGCCACGGCGGCTGGCTGACGTCAACCAGCGCTGGCACTCGCCGATCAACGCCATCATCTTCGTGTCCGTGGTCTCGATCCTGTTCGGCTGCACGGCGGAATCCGAGCTGTTCTCGGCGAACGGCATCAAGGCACTGGCCTTCCTGAACCCGATCATCAGCTCGGCGGGCGCGGTCACGGCGACCGACCTGTGGGACATCTTCTTCTTCACGGTCTGCGCCGTGGCGGCGATGGTCTTCCCGATCCGCAAGCCGGAGATATTCGCCGGCGCGCCGTTCCGCACCAGCAAGACCGCGGCCATCACCCTGGGCGCCCTGGCCGTGGTGGGCAACCTGTGGCTGTTCTGGGTCATCGCCTGCCATCCCAGGGCCTGGAACCTGCTGCACATCAATAGCTTGGCGTCGGCCACGCCGTTCCTGTTCTCCATCGTCCTGACGGCGGTCGGCTACCTCATCTATTGGGGCTACCGCAACGCGGCCAAGCGCACCGGCGTCGAACTGACGACGATCTTCACCGAGCTGCCGCCTGACTAACCGCCGGGAGCGTGCGGCGCGCCCAGCGTGAGGCGCGCGCTCGCGGTCACAGGGGAACGCCAGGGGGCAGGTGGCCCCGCCGGAACGCGGCGGGCACCCACCTGCCCCCAATGCGAGAGAGGCGCGGCGGCGAAGGGAGAGGAACTCACATGGCCGTGGCCATCGACCCCGAGAAGGAGAAGCGTTTCCTGGATGAGGCCCAAGACATCGTCAGGCTCGGACAGGAAAGGGGCATCCCGCTCCGGCTTCTGGGCGCGATCGCCGTGAAGCTGCACTGCCCCGGCCACCGGGACCTTTACGCAGGCATGGCGCGGGCGCTGACTGACATCGACTTCGTCACCTACGGCAAGTACAACCCGCTCATGCAGAAGTTCATCACCGGCCTGGGCTACCAGGCCAACGAGCGGCTGATATGGATGTACGGCCGTTCCAGGCACATCTACTGGAGCGAGGAGAAGGGCTGGCAGATCGACATCTTCTTCGACGAGCTGAACATGTGCCACAAGGTCAACTTCCGCGGCCGGCTGGATCTTGACAGCCCGACCATCGCGCTTGGCGACATCCTGCTCGAGAAGATGCAGATCGTGCGCATCAACGCCAAGGACATCAAGGACACGATCATCATGCTGCTCGAGCACGAGGTCGGCCAGGGCGACAACGAGACGGTCGACCTCGACCACCTGGTCCGGACGCTTGCCGGCGACTGGGGCTACTACCACACCGTCACCACCAACCTCGCCAAGACGAAGGAGTTCCTGGGCGAGTTCGCGGTCCTGGCCGCGGCCGACCGCGACGTGGTGGCAGGACGCATCGACCACGTCCTGGCCGCCCTGGAGGCCGCCCCGAAGTCGACGAGGTGGAAGCTCCGGGCGAGGATCGGCACGCGGCAGAAGTGGTATCGCGAGGTGGAGGAGGTGTCCAGGTAGCATGGCGCGCACCCGGCTGATGTTCGCCACCGACCTGCACGGCTCGGAGAGCGTGTGGCGGAAGTTCCTCAACAGCGCCCGCGTCTACGACCTCGACGCCCTCGTCCTGTCCGGGGACATGACGGGCAAGATCATGGTCCCGATCTACGAACGCGCGGACGGGAAGTACGACGCCTGCCTGATCGGCCGCGACTACGTGCTGGACAAGAGCGAGATCCCCGACTTCGCCAAGAAGGTGCGCATGGTCGCGTACCTGCCCTACATCACCAACCGCGAGGAAGGGGCGCGCATCGGCCAGGACGAGACATACCGGGAGGGGCTCTTCGAGCGCATGGAGTGCGAGATCGTCGAGCACTGGCTGACCCTCATCGAGGGCCGGGTGCCGGACGAGTGCCGGATCATCATCAGCCCGGGCAACGACGACAAGTTCGCCATCGACGATGTCATCCGCAAGTGCCCGCGGGTGACGTTCGGCGAGGAAGAGGTCGTCGACCTCGACGGCGAGCACGAGGTGTTGTGCTTCGGCTGGTCCAACACGACCCCGTTCGACTCGCCGCGCGAGTGCTCCGAAGAGGAGCTCATGACCAAGCTCGACCGGGTGGCGCAGATGGTCAAGCACATGGCGACGGCCGTGTTCTGCGTGCACGTGCCGCCCTACGACTCCCAGCTTGACGTAGCGCCGCTGGTCGACAAGGAGCTGCGCATCATCGTGCAGGGCGGCCGGCCGCAGATGGTGCCGGTGGGCTCAAAGACGGTGCGCAAGGTGATCGAGAAGTACCAGCCGCTCCTGGGGCTTCACGGGCACATCCACGAGAGCCCGGGCTTTGCCAAGATCGGGCGCACGCAGTGCCTGAACCCCGGCAGCGAGTACGGCGAGGGCATATTCAAGGGCTACCTGGTCGAGCTCGACGGGCCAAAGATCAAGAAGCTGCAGCGCATCGAGGGCTGAGCGCCGGGGGCGCCGGCGGGCCCGGGCCGCGGCGCGGGTCGCCCCGTGGGGGCGGGCCGCCCCGCGGCCTCACGTTTCCGGGGACTGCTCGTCGGATGCGGCCTCCCCGGCCTCCCGCGGCTCGGCCCGCGTCGCCACCACGCGGGCGGTGACCTGGTCGCGGAACGACTGGGGGTTGAGCCCGAGCCGCGCCACGGGGAGCTCCAGGCAGTCGCGGAGCTCCTGGTCGCGGTACAATCGCACGGCGAAGATGCCCCGGCCGACGTGGGTCAGCCCCACGGCGCAGAAGTCGGCCCACCGGCCGGTCATGCTCTTGGCGCCGCGACGGAGGCGAAAGCCTTCCTCGTCCCATTCCAGGACCTCGTGGTACCGGGAGCGATAGAAGAAGACGCCCAGGACCGCCGCCAGGACGAGGTTGAGGATGACCAGCGGCTGGCCCACGAGTATGTCGCCGAAGACGAGAAAGCTGATCACCACCCAGGCCACGGTGAGCAGGAACAGCATCAGCAAGAAGGCCCGGAGCACGTTCTCGACCTGCAGTCGCGCCGCGCGTTTCATCGCCAGCACCTCACGTGGTCCCGCATCTTCCGGCCGACCAGCGAGCGGTCGGTCAGCACGGAGCGGGAGGATACGTCGACCAGGGCGACCCCCACCTCGCGGGCGTTCATCTTCTCCACCGCGCGCACGATGCCGGGGTCAAACGGGCCCTCGTGGGCCAGAACGACCCACGCCCAGTCCACGTTGTGGTCGCGCATGTGCTGGCCGGCGGCCCGCAGCGTCGCGCGCAGGGAGCGCTCGTCCGCGCCGCCGCAGCGCACCAGGCACGAGGTGCGGTAGTTGGGCATCGCCAGGTACGAGAACAGGCGCGACAGCAGAAGGCCCTTGGTGCGCATGCTACCCCGCAGGAGCATGGCGAAGCGCACCCCGGCGACGTCCAGCTCGCGGAACGACTCGACGAACTCGGTCACCCAGCGCGCGCTGCCGATCATGAGGTTCCTCTCCAGGCGGTTCAGGTACTCGCCCACGTCCACGGCGACCGCCCCCTTCCGCTGGGGATGATTCGCTTTGACGGCAGCCCATTCCTCCGCGGCGGCGGGGTGGGCGAAGAAGAAGCGACGCCGGCCGCCCGGCCGGCGCGCTGTTAGTGCCGATGTCGATTGCCCCGCGCCCGAGTCGCGCCAGGCCGCGCTAGGCTTCGTCCGCCTGGGCGCGCGTCGCCGCGTACGGGTCGACCTTGACGCCCGGCCCCATGGTGGTGGCCACCGTCACGCTGCGCACGTACTGGCCGCGCGCCGCGGCGGGCTTGGCCCGCACCAAGCTGTCCATGAGCGTTTGCAGGTTCTCGGCCAGCTTCTGGGCCTCGAACGACGCCCTGCCGATGGGCGCGTGGACGATGCCCGCCTTGTCGGTGCGGAACTCGATCTTGCCGGCTTTGATCTCGCGCACGGCGGACGCGACCTCGAACGTCACCGTCCCCGCCTTGGGGTTGGGCATCAGGCCGCGCGGGCCGAGGATCTTGCCCAGGCGCCCGACCACGCTCATCATGTCCGGCGTCGCCACCGCGACGTCGAAGTCAAGCCAGCCCTCCTGGATCTTGGCCACGAACTCCTCGGCACCGACGTGCTCGGCCCCCGCCCCCTCGGCCTCCTTGGCCTTCTCGCCCTTGGCGAAGACGAGCACGCGCGGCGACTTGCCGGTGCCATGCGGCAGCACCACCGAGCCGCGGACGATCTGGTCGGCGTGCTTGGGGTTCACGCCCAGCCGGACGGCGATCTCGACCGTCTCGTCGAACTTGGCCGCGGCCGTCTCCTTGGCCAGCGTCACCGCCTCCGCCGGCCCGTACAGCCGGCCGCGGTCGATCAGCTTCCTGGCATCGCGATACCTCTTGCCGTGTGCAGGCACAGACGACCCCTCCCGGTGCCGCTACTCGGTGGCGCTACTCGACCTCGATCCCCATGCTGCGGGCCGTGCCCTCGACGATGCGCATCGCCGCGTCGACCGAGGCGGCATTCAGGTCGCGCATCTTAAGCTCGGCGATCTCGCGCACCTGATCGCGCCGCACGCGCCCGGCCTTGCTCTTGTTGGGCTCGCCGGACCCCTTCTCGACGCCCGCCGCCCGCTTGAGGAGGACGGCCGCCGGCGGGGTCTTGGTCACGAACGTGAACGACCGGTCCTCGAAGACCGTCAGGTCGACCGGGATGATGAGCCCGGCCTGGCCGGCCGTGCGCTCGTTGTACTCCTTGCAGAACGCCATGATGTTCACGCCGTGCGGACCCAGAGCCGTACCCACGGGCGGCGCCGGCGTCGCCTTGCCCGCCGGGATCTGCAGTCTCACGATAGCGAGCACTTTCTTGGCCATCGGCCCACTCCCCCCTGGACCCGCCCCGCCGCACCGGCAGGCCGGCTAGATCCCCTCCACCTGGCCGAAGTCTAGCTCGAGCGGGGTCTCACGCCCGAACATCGAGAGCAGGACGCGCAGCTTGCCGCGCTCCGCGTTCACCTCGTCCACGACGCCCAAAAGCCCGTCGAACGGGCCGGTGATCACCTTGACGCTCTGGCCGGTTCGGAACGCCACCTTGGGCCGCGGCTCTTCCAGCCCCATCTGGCGCAGGATGCCGCGCACTTCCGAGGCGTGGAGTGGCACCGGCTTGGCGCCTGACCCCACAAACCCCGTTACCCCCGGCGTGTTGCGCACCACGTACCACGAGTCGTCGCTCATGATCATCTCGACCAGCACGTACCCGGGGAATATCTTCTTCTTGGTGATCTTCTTCTTGCCGTCCTTGATCTCGACCTCTTCCTCCATGGGCACCAGGACGCGGAATATCTTGTCCTCCATGCCCATGGACTCAACCCGCTTCTCAAGGTTGGCCTTGACCTTGTTCTCGTAGCCCGAGTACGTGTGGATGACGTACCACTTCTTGTCGGCCTTCTCTTCACTCATAGCGCGGGAACCCCCAGAACAGGGCCCTTCCCTCCCCCGGCCAGCCTTGCGCCCCCGGCGGCGCGGCGCGCCGCCGCCCGCCGTCGCGTCAGCGAATCACCAGCCGCAGCACCTGGCTGAACGCACCGTCGATGATCCAGATGGCCACAGCAACCACGACGACCGAGAGGATGACGACGCCGGTGAAGACGACCGTCTCCTTGCGGTTGGGCCATTGCACCTTCTTGAGCTCGGCCCGTGCCTCCCTGAGGAAGCGACCTACACGCGCGAACACGCCCGGCCGGCTGGCGCGGGCGACGGCGCGCCCAGTCTGCGCCATATCCGTCACCGCCCGTTTTCGCATGTCGGAGGCATGCCACGTGCCAAAAAAATAAATGGCAGGCCCGGAGGGACTCGAACCCCCAACACGCGGATTTGGAGTCCGCTGCTCTACCGTTAGAGCTACGGGCCTGCAACCTCCAGCGGTCATAACGCGGCCCGGGGCGGCCCGCCTGGCTCTAGCGGGTCTCCTTATGCACGGTGTGGGTTTCGCACCACTTGCAGTACTTCTTCAGCTCGAGCCGGGTGCGCTCGGCCTTCTTGTTCTTGGTCGTCGTGTAATTGCGCCGCTTGCACTGCGTGCAGGCAAGCGAGATGATCTCCCGCATGGTGGAAACCCCCCTGCCGCGACCGCCACGGCCAGCCGTGACCCGCCACTCGCCCCTTCACTTTAGCACACTTTCAAAACGGTGTCAATAGACGGCCGGAGCCTCACCGCGGCCCCCGGCCGGCTAGCGGATGGCGGTGACGACGCCGGCGCCGACGGTGCGCCCGCCCTCGCGGATGGCGAACCGCAGCCCTTCCTCGATGGCCACCGGCGTGATCAGGTCGATGCTCATGCGCACGTTGTCGCCCGGCATGACCATCTCGACGCCGTCAGGCAGTTTCACCACGCCGGTCACGTCCGTCGTCCGGAGGTAGAACTGCGGCCGGTAACCGTTGAAAAACGGCGTGTGCCGCCCGCCCTCCTCCTTGGTCAGCACGTACACCTGGGCCGCGAACTTGGTGTGCGGGTTGATCGACCCCGGCTTCGCCAGGACCTGCCCGCGTTCCACCTCGTCCTTGTCGATGCCCCGCAGGAGCGTGCCGATGTTGTCACCGGCCATCCCCTCGTCGAGGATCTTGCGGAACATCTCGACGCCCGTCACGACCGCCTTGCGCGCCTGGTCGGCGAATCCCACGATCTCAACCTCTTCGCCCACCCGGACCTTCCCCCGGTCAACGCGCCCCGTCGCCACCGTGCCCCGCCCCGTGATGCTGAACACGTCCTCCACCGGCATCAGGAACGGCTTGTCTACCTCCCGCAGCGGTGTCGGCACGTAGCTGTCCACCGCCTTCAAGAGGTCCAGCACCTTCTGGCACTCGGCGCACTTACCGCACCCGCACTGCATCGCCTTCAGCGCTGAACCCGCCACCACCGGGATCTCGTCGCCCGGGAACTCGTACTTGGTCAAAAGCTCCCGCACCTCAAGCTCTACAAGCTCCAGGAGCTCAGGGTCGTCTACCATGTCGGCCTTGTTCAGGAACACCACCATCGCCGGCACGCCCACCTGCCGCGCCAGAAGGATGTGCTCCCGCGTCTGCGGCATCGGCCCGTCCGCCGCCGACACCACCAGGATCGCACCGTCCATCTGCGCCGCCCCGGTGATCATGTTCTTGATGTAGTCGGCGTGACCCGGACAGTCTACGTGCGCGTAATGCCGCTTCACCGTCTCGTACTCCACGTGCGCCGTGGCGATCGTGATACCCCGCTCCCGCTCCTCCGGCGCCTTGTCGATCTGGTCGAACGGCACGTACTCCGCCTGCCCCGTCTTGGACAGGATCAGCGTGATCGCCGCCGTCAGCGTCGTCTTCCCGTGGTCAACGTGCCCGATCGTCCCCACGTTCACGTGCGGCTTCGTCCGCTCAAACCGCTTCTTTCCCATCCCCGTCATCCTCCCTCTGATGCTCGAGGAGTCAGCCCGAATCGCCCCCTGGGGCGCGCGCGGCCCGGCCACTGGCGCCGATCCTGGTATCATCCTAGCACGTCGGGCGGCCGCTGTCAAATGGTTGGGGGCCGCCGCCCGGCGCCGTTTCGGGGAAAGAGCGGGCCGGGGGTATCCCCGGCCACACTGGAGCTCACAACGGGATTCGAACCCGTGACCTCCGCCTTACCAAGGCGACGCTCTACCTACTGAGCTATGTGAGCCCGAAAACGAACGACCCGGGCCGGGTCGGGCGACCCCGCCCGGGCTATTCTTCTGGTTGCGGGGGTAGGATTTGAACCTACGACCTCCGGGTTATGAGCCCGACGAGCTACCTGACTGCTCCACCCCGCGACCTACAGCGGACGGACCGCGCGAAATCAGATGGTGGAGAGGGCTGGATTCGAACCAGCGTAGGCGTCCGCCAGCAGATTTACAGTCTGCCCCTTTTAGCCCCTTGGGTACCTCTCCGCGGTTTCAGCCTGGAGCCACCGGCGGGAATCGAACCCACGTCCTGTCCTTACAGGGGACTCGCTCTCCCACTGAGCTACGGTGGCAAGGCGGCGCAACCCGCATCATTCATTATAACCCCTTTCGCCACCGCGGTCAAGGAAGGCGGCGGCACCAACGGCGCCTAGTCGATGCGCTGCGCCTTCTCGGCCTCGAGCGCCCCGCGGCCGTCGCGATTGTCAAGGTAGCGCTCGAGCTTGCGCTTGACCCGCTGCAGGGCGTTGTCGATCGACTTCACGTGCCGGTTGAGGTCGTTGGCGATCTCCTGGTACGACTTGCCATCGAGGTAGGACATCAGGACCTTCCATTCCAGGTCACTGAGGATCTCTCCCATCTTCTCCTCGATGTCGCCGAACTCCTCGCGCGAGATGATGAGCTCCTCGGGGTCGGTGATCTTGGTGCCGGATATGACGTCCAGGAGCGTGCGGTCGGAGTCTTCATCATATATAGGCTTGTTCAGGGACACATACGAGTTCAGCGGTATGTGCTTCTGGCGGGTGGCGGTCTTGATGGCGGTGATGATCTGCCGCGTCACGCAAAGCTCGGCGAACGCGCGGAACGAGGACAGCTTGTCGCTGCGGAAGTCGCGGATGGCCTTGTACAGGCCGATCATGCCCTCCTGGATGATGTCCTCGCGGTCGGCGCCGATCAGGAAGTACGAGCGCGCCTTGGCACGCACGAAATTCTTGTACTTGTTGATCAGGTACTCGAGGGCGACGCTGCTGCCGTTGCGGGCGAACTCGACGATCTCCTCGTCCATCATGGCGTCGTAGTCGGGGTAGCCGTGGCGGGGGTTCACGCTCACCCGAATCGCCTCCATCCGAACTCAGTGGACCGCCTGCCCCATCCCGCGTGAGTTCAACCGCGGAGGTCGCCGGCAACGAGGAGGGTCACTGCGCTGGACCGTGCCCGGAAGTTGTCCAAGCCGTAACCTTATTATAATCCAACTGCGGATCTTCCGTCAAGGCAAAGCCCGCACGGGCGTACATCGCCGACCCCGCCCCGCCGCCGGGTGTCTGCCCCCGCCCCGCGCCGGGTGCCCGCGCCCGGCCACGCTGGCGGCCCGCGCCGGCCGGGGCGCCTTTACTTAATTTCATATTACGCGCCCCATAACGCTATGACACACCGGCCTTTGCACGCTGGCGCCGGACTTCGTAGAGGAGGACCGCCGCCGCGGCGGACACGTTGAGCGACGCCACGCGCCCGGACATCGGTATGGACAGGCGCAGGTCGCAGCGCTCCCCGACCAGGCGCGAAAGCCCGGCCCCCTCGCTGCCCAGGACCAGGACCAGCGGCATGGTGAGGTCGGCGTCAAGGTACGGCGTGGCCGATCCCTGGTCCGCCCCCACGACCCACAGGCCGCCCGCCTGAAGCTCGGCCAGGGCGCGGTCGAGGTTGACCACCCGCGCCACCGGCAGGTGCTCGACGGCCCCGGCCGAGGCGCGCGCCACGGCGGCGCTCAAGCCCGCGGCGCGGCGCTGCGGGATGACCAAGCCGTGGGCGCCGGCCGCCTCGGCGCAGCGGATCACCGCGCCGAGGTTCTGGGGGTCCTGAACGCCGTCGAGGGCCACCAGGAGCGGCGGCTCGCCGGCCGCCCGCGCGCGGGCCAGGGTGTCGTCGAGCGCCGCGTAGGCGCGCGCCGCCACCTGGGCGGCCACGCCCTGGTGCGGGATGCCGGGGAGCAGGGCATCGAGGTGGCGCGGATCGGTGGACACGACCGGCACCCCGGCGCGACGCGCGGCCGCGGCCAGCGCCCGGCCGCCCCCGTCCAGCGCCCGCGCGGTCATGAACAGCTTGTCAAGCGGCCGGCCCGCCGCCAGGGCCTCGGCCACCGCCCGCCTGCCGAAGAGCCAGCCCGGGCCGGCCTCCCGCGGGCCGCGGCCCCCCGGGTGTCGCCCGGCGTCGCGCCGCGCAGCGGTCACGTCCCAGCCACCCCCGGCCCGCGCGCCGCCCGCCGCCACGCCACCGCCGCGGGCAGCTGCCGGCCCCGCCGGCGCGCCGCGGCCACCAGCACGCGGGGCCGGCCGCACGACATGGCGCCCTCGCGACAGGCCCCCGCGCTCAAGCACGACGGGCCCGCGCCGTCAAAGAGAAGCGGGGCGGCCCGGCGGGCGAGGCCGACCATGCGGCTCACGAGCCAGCGGATCTCCCACTGCGCGCGGCGGCACATGCGCAGCCGGGCGACCCACAGGAGCTCGCGGGCGTTCATGGTGACGACGAGGTCGGTGCGCGTCGCCAGCGGCAGGCAGTAGCGCGCGTCCTCGCGCGGCACCCCGAGCGCCAGGAGCTCGCCAAAGCACGCCGCCGCGGACGCCGCGTGCTTCTGATAGAGCGCCAGCGCCCGCTGGTTGCGGCGTACGGACGGGGGCGCCACGCACCCGTTGCGGTCGCCGCGCACGTAGCGCATGCTGCGCACGGAGTACGTGGCCAGCCGGTGGCGCGTGAGCTGGGCCAGCGTGACGCGGCTTATGCCCTCGATGCCGAAGGTGAACGAGGCGTGCTCGAACGGCGACATGTGGCCCATGTCACGCAGCTTCCCGATCATCACCGCGACGTCCTCGCCACCGAGCCCGGCGCGCGTCGCGGACAGGGGTCGGCTCGAGTAGCACAGGCGCGCCGCCAGGGCGACCACCGCCTCCGCGTCCGGCGTAAAGGCCAGGAGAATGACCCTCATCGCGCTACCTCCCCCGTGGACCCCTTATCGCGTGCATCGGGCGGTGACCACGGCGCAGGCGGCGATGCCCGCCCCGGCCCCGAGGTCGCCCAGCCCCTCGTTGGTGGTCGCCTTGATGTTGACGGCGGCGGCGGGCAGGCCCAGGACCGCGGCGATGTTTCCGGCCATCTGGGCGGCGTGAGGGGCGATGCGGGGCGCCTCGGCGATCACCGTCGCATCGACGTGGCAGGCGACCCAGCCCGCCGTCGCGGCGATGCGCGACGACGCCTCGAGGATCCGCAGGCTGGCGGCGTTCGCCCAGCGCTCGTCGCCGGGCGGGAAGTGCCGGCCGATGTCGCCGCACGCCGCCGCACCCAGTAGCGCGTCGGCGATGGCGTGCAGCAGGGCGTCGCCGTCGGAGTGGCCCAAGAGGCCGCGCGGGCCGGGGACGCGCACCCCGCCCAGAAACAGCGGGCGGCCTTCGACCAGGCGGTGCACGTCGTAGCCGAACCCCACCCGCGGGCCGTTCCCCCCGCCGGCGCCGGCCCACAGTGCCCGCGCCTGCTCCAGGTCGGCGGGGTGGGTCACCTTGATGTTCGCCGGGTCGCCGGGCACCAGCTCGACCCTCGCCCCCAGCGCCTCGACCAGGGCCGCGTCGTCGGTCGCCGCGGCGCCCGCCGCGGGGCCCGCCCCGGCGGCCCGCGCGTGCGCCCGCCGCAGGAGGTCAAGCTGAAACGCCTGCGGCGTCTGCGCCGCCAGGAGCCCGGACCGCGGCACCGTGCCGGCTACGGCCCCCGAGCCGTCGCCCACCTTGAGGGTGTCAGCCACGGGCACCGCCGCCACCGCCGCGCCGTGCCGGCGCGCCGCCGCGATCACGCGACAGAACAGCTCGGGGCGCGCCAGCGGGCGCGCCCCGTCGTGCACCACGACCACCGTCTCCGGGCCGTGGCGCGATGATACCTCTTCAAGGCCCCGCCGCACCGAGTCCCCTCTTTGGGCGCCGCCGGCGACGACACGTGAAACCTTGTGCGCCGGAAACGGCTCCACCGCCTCGCGCCAGAAGCGCGCCTCAAGGCCCGGGGGCGCCACGACGACCACGTCAGCGACCGCCGGGCAAGCCTCAAGCGCCAGCAGGGCGTGCGTCACGAGTGGCCGGCCCCCGAGCGGCAGCAGGCACTTGGGCACGGCCGCCGCCAGCCGCTCCCCGCGCCCCGCCGCGACGACGATCGCCGCCGCCGGCGCATCCCCCGCCGCCCGCGCCTCCGCCCGCGCCTCCGCCACCGGCATCACCCCGCCGTCTAGCGCGCCCCCGCCCCCGTGGCCGGGGATGCACGCTCTGAACCCCGCGGGCGCCCGAATATCATGCGCCCGGCCGCCGTCTGCAGCACGCTGGTCACGGTCACCCCGACGGTCTCGCCGATGAAGCGCCGGCCGCCGTCAACGACGATCATCGTGCCGTCGTCGAGGTAGCCGACCCCCTGCCCCGCCTCCTTGCCATCGCGGATCAGGTGCACCGCCATCTCCTCGCCGGGGAGCACGACGGGCTTGAGGGCGTTGGTGAGTTCGTTGATGTTCAGCACCTGGACCCCCTGCAGCTGGGCGACCTTGTTGAGGTTGAAGTCATTGGTGATGATCTTGGCCTCAAGGCTGCGCGCCAGGTTGACCAGGCGCGTGTCGACGTCCTCAAGGGCGTCACCGGCGTTGCGGTTGTGTATCTGGACCGGGACGTTGGTCTCCTTGGTCAGGCGGTTCAGCACGTCGAGGCCGCGGCGGCCCCGGTTGCGCTTGAGGGTGTCCGACGAGTCGGCGATGTGCCTGAGCTCCTCCAGGACAAAGCTCGGGATGACCAGCGGCCCCTCGAGGAAGCCCGTCTTGCACAGGTCGGCGATGCGGCCGTCGATGACCGCGCTCGTGTCGAGGATCTTGGGCACCCCCGGCGCGCCCCCCGCGGCGCGCCCGCCGCGCTCCCGCCAGCGCCTCGGCCAGGCGAACGCCGACACGATCTCCTCGCGCTTGCGCACCGCCACGGCCAGCCCCAGGTAGCCCAGGAGGAGCACGGTCACGATGGGCAGCACGCCGCCCACCCAGGGGATGCGCGACAGGGCGGAGCTGAGTAATGAAGCGATTATAAGTCCGATGATCAGGCCGCACGACCCGGCCACGATGTCCTGCAGCGGCAGGCGGCTCAGCCGCCCCTCGATCCGCTGCATGAGCCCCCACAACGAGAACAGGACCCACGGCAGCACCAGGTAGCCTAATCCCGCGCCCAGCGCCGCCCCCGCGGCCAGCGCGCCGACGAGCTTGGGGGTCGTGAGCCACACCCCCGCGGCCAGGACCTGTGGCAGGGCCCAGAACGCGCCGCCGACCCCGCCAATGCCCCCCAGGACGGCCAGACAGCGGCGCAGGATGCGCCTTGAGCGACTCACATCCGCATCCCTCCCTGAAGCGGCCGCGACGACCGATCACGCCAAAGGGGGCGTCCGGGGAGTCGCCCCCTCCGCCCCCGCCGAGCCGCCGTTTCACCCCAACGTCGCGGGAACCCTGGCGCGCCGCGCCCGGCGCAAGAGCGGGCCCACTCAGGCAAGCATGGCGTCAAGGAGGGAGTTCGCCTCATCCTCCTTGATACCCTGAGCCAGTACCAGCTCACTGACCAGGATCTGGCGCGCATTGTCCAGCATCTTGCGCTCGCCGGTGGACAGCCCCTTCTCGCGGTCGCGGATCGCCAGGTTGCGCACCACCTCGGCCACCTCGAAGATGTCGCCGCTCTTTATCTTCTCGAGGTTTGCCCGGTAGCGGCGATTCCAGTTTGTAGACATCTTTGACTTCTGGTCGCGGAGGATGTCGTACACCCTCTCGACCTGGGACCTGTTAATAACGCCGCGGAGCCCGATGCCCAGGACGTTGTCGGTGGGGATCATGACCTTCATGTCGCCGATGGGCAGCTTCATCACGTAGTAGGTGTGGCGTTCGCCGAGGATCTCCTTCTCTTCAATCGCCTCAATGACTCCCGCCCCGTGCATGGGGTACACGACCCTGTCCCCCACGTTGAACATGTACCTACCTCCCCGAACTACATACAAAACCCCTCAATATAGCATACCATACCCCCTGGGGGATGTCAAGCGAGCAGCACTGGTGCATTTGCGCCCTGCCCTAGCATCCGCTGGCTCCCACGGCACTTGATCCCTTCACGGTCGCTGGCCCCTGGTCGGTTGACAAGGGTAAACCCGCGTCGGTATAATTACTTACGGGAGAGCCACTCAGTCTGCAAGGGGCGTGACCTCGTGAAGGACCTCCTGTGCGACCAATTCCAGGCCACGGTCGATGAATGCCTGATTCGCCACAAAAGCGTCCTCGACGTAATGTCCAAGCTCCAGGAGGCGGACGCCCGCATCAGCCGCGCCATCGCCAAGGCCGTGACGTCATGCGGGTGCGTGCGCGTCACGGCGCGCCGCCAGGAGGTTCCCGGCGACATCTCCCTGCAGCAGCTGCGCCAGTACATGGGCACGCACCTCGAAGGGGCGCTCTGCGAGAGCTGCAAGGAGCTCGTGGAGGCCGAGGTGGGCAACCTCCTCTTCTACCTCGCCGCCCTGTGCAACGTCTTCGACCTCAACGTGTACGACGCCCTGCTCAAGGAGCAGAAGAAGCTCTCGGCCCTCGGGGTGTTCAACTTCTCCTGATCAGCCGGCGCCTGCGCGGCCGGACCAATGCTGCGGGCTGGGGCGCGCCCGGCCGTCACAGGTGGCGGTCGAGCATGGCCTCGTCGCGCAGCCTTCTCAGGCCGTCGCGGATCGTCCGCGCGCGCACCTCGCCGATCCCTTCCACCTTGTCCAGTTCCTCAAGGGTCGCGTTCAACATGCGCTGCAGGTTGCCGAACGCGCGCACCAGGTTCTCGATGACCGGCACCGGCAGGCGCGGTATGCGGCGCAGGATGCGGAACCCCCGCGGCGTGACGCCCTGGTCCAGGGCGCCGAGCCCGCCCGGGTAGCCCAGCCCGCGGGAGAGCTCAACGAGCTCGCTCAGGTCGTCGCCCAGCGGGGTCGAGCCGTTGAGGGCGGCGACGACGTCGGCGTTGCCGGTCACGCTGTAGTCGCGCGCCAGAAGCCCCGCCTCCTCGGCGATGTCGCCGGCCAGCTCCTCAAGCTGCATGCCCACCAGGCGGCCCTCCGTCCCCAGCTCCCTGATGTAGCGGTCGACCTCGTCCTTGATCCCCAGCACCATGCCGCTGCGGTGCAGGGCGGTCGTCACGTCCATCAACGTGACCAGGTCCTCGAACTCAAGCGCGGTCAGGTTGGCCAGCGCCTGGTCGACGACGGCGCGATACCTTCCCAGGGTTTGGACGGCCTGGTTGGCCTTGGTAAGGATGAAGCCGATGTCGCGCAGCACGTACTTGACCTCGCCCTGGTACAGGGTCACGATGTTGCGCCGCTGCGAGATGGCGATCACCAGGTCCCCGGTCTGGCGCGCCATGCGCTCGGCGGTGCGGTGGCGGATGCCGGTCTCCAGCGACGGTATCGCGCGGTCGGGCAGGAGCTGCACGTTGGCGAAGAGTATGCGCCTGCCGTCCCGCGACAGCACCAGCGCCCCGTCCATCTTGGACAGCTCGTACAGCGAGGACGGCTGCAGCTCCCGGTCGACCTTGAAGCCGCCGTCCAGAAGCGCCATGATGTCAGGCCCGTCGCCAACGACGACCAGCGCCCCGGTCCGGGCGCGCAGGATCTGGTCCAGCCCTTCACGCAGCAGGGTGCCGGGGGCCACGTTGCGCAACGCCTCCAGGAAGCGCTCGTCGAACTGCCCGTCCGGTCCGCTCACCCCTCTCCCCCCTACCGGCCCGGCCAGCGAAGGCCTCTACTTGTCCTTGTCCTCTTTCGCCGCTCCTACCTTCTCCCCCTCCCGGCGCTGGAACGTCACCGCCCCCGCGGCGTCGACGTCGGCGATGACCGTGTCGCCGGGCTGCACCCGGCCGTTCAGCATCTCCTCGGACAGGGGGTCTTCGAGCAGGCGCTGGATGGCGCGGCGCAGCGGCCGCGCCCCGAACGCCGGGTCGTAGCCCTCCGTGACCAGCTTCTCGTTCAAGGCGTCGCTGACCTCAAGCGTCGCCCCGTTGTCCTTGACCCGCAGGGCCACCCGCCTGACCAGCATCTTGGCGATCTCCCGCATGTGGTCCTGGTTTAAGGCGTGGAACACGAGGATCTCGTCCACGCGGTTGAGGAACTCCGGTCTGAAGGTGCGCTTGACCGCGTCCATGACGTGGTCCTTCATCTGCTCGTACGAGTGCCCCTCGTCCTCGCCGGCGCGGAAGCCCACCGTGCCGTCGCGCTGGATCAGGTCGGCGCCGGCGTTGGAGGTCATGATCACGACCGCGTTGCGGAAGTCGACGGTGCGGCCCTTGGCCTCGGTGAGGCGTCCCTCCTCCAGCACCTGCAGCAGGACGTTGAACACGTCGGGGTGCGCCTTCTCCATCTCGTCCAGGAGCACGACGGAGTATGGCCGCCGCCGCACCGCCTCGGTGAGCTGGCCACCCTCCTCGTAGCCCACGTAGCCGGGCGGGGCGCCGACCAGCCGCGACACGGTGTGCCGCTCGGTGTACTCGGACATGTCGACCTGGATCATGGCCTCCTCGTTCCCAAAGAGGGCCTCGGCGAGCGCCCGCGCCAGCTCCGTCTTGCCCACGCCCGTCGGCCCGAGGAAGATGAACGACCCGATGGGCCGCCGCGGGTCCTTGAGGCCCGCCCGCGCGCGCCTGATGGCGCGCGAGACCGCCTCGACGGCCTCGTTCTGGTCGACCAGCCGCTCGTGCAGCACGTCCTCCAGGTGCAGGAGCCGCTGGCTCTCCTCCAGCGCCAGCCGGCGCACCGGGATGCCCGTCCAGCTTGACACGATCTGGGCGACGTCGTCCTCGGTGACCGTGCACTGGGCGGTCACCTTGTCCTGCTCCCACGCCGACTTCTGGCGCTCCATCTCCGCGCGCAGCTTCTGCTCCTGGTCGCGCAGCCGGGCCGCCTTCTCGAACTCCTGGCCCTGCACCGCCGCCTCCTTCTCCTTGCGCAGCTCCTCGACGCGGTTCTCCACCTGCTTGAGGTCGGGCGGCGCCATGAAGTTGCGCAGCCGCACGCGGGACGCGGCCTCGTCGACGAGGTCGACGGCCTTGTCCGGCAGGAAGCGGTCGGACACGTAGCGGTCAGACAGGCGCGCCGCCGCCGCGATCGCCTCGTCGGTGATCTTCACCCGGTGGTGCGCCTCGTAGCGGTCGCGCAGCCCCTTGAGGATGGCGATCGTGTCCTCGACCGTCGGCTCTTCGACGATGATCGGCTGGAAGCGCCGCTCCAGGGCGGCGTCCTTCTCGACGTGCTTGCGGTACTCGTCGATGGTCGTGGCGCCGATGCACTGCAGCTCGCCGCGGGCCAGCGGCGGCTTGAGGATGCTCGCGGCGTCGATGGCCCCCTCGGCCGCCCCGGCGCCTACAATGGTGTGCATCTCGTCGATGAACAGGATGACGTTGGCAGCCTGGCGGATCTCGTCCATCACTCGCTTCAGGCGCTCCTCAAACTCGCCGCGGTACTTCGAGCCGGCGACCAGCGCCGCCAGGTCGAGCCCCAGCACCCGGCGGTCCTTGAGCAGCTCGGGCACCTTGCCCTCGACGATGCGCTGCGCCAGGCCCTCGACGATCGCCGTCTTGCCGACGCCCGGCTCGCCGATCAGGACCGGGTTGTTCTTGGTCCGCCGCGAGAGGATCTGCACCACGCGCTCGATCTCCTTCTCGCGCCCGATGACCGGGTCAAGCTTGCCCTCGCGGGCCAGCACGGTGAGGTCGCGGCCGAAGTTCTCCAGGCTGGGCGTGTTGCTGCGGCGCGTCTTGCTGCCGGCGCCCGCCGCCGGCTGGCCGCCCAGAAGCTGCGCCACCGTCTTGCGCACGCGTTCGAGGTCGATGCCGATGTTCTCCAGCACGCGGGCGGCCACGCCCTCGCCCTCGCGGATGAGCCCCAAAAGCAGGTGCTCGGTGCCTATGTAGTTGTGACCCAGGTGCCGCGCCTCTTCAAAGGCCAGCTCCATGACGACCTTCTTCGCCCGCGGCGTATAGCTGACCTCGCCGTGGGGCGGCGCGCTGCCGTGCCCGATGACCTTCTCGACCTCGCCGCGCACGCGCTCGAGGTCGATGCCCAGGCTCTCCAGCGCGCGGGCGGCGATGCCCTCGCCCTCGCGAACCAGGCCCAGGAGCAGGTGCTCGGTCCCCACATAGTTGAAGTTCAGCCGGCGTGCCTCTTCCTGGGCGAGAACGATCACGCGCTGCGCGCGTTCGGTGAACCGACCGAACATGCCGTTTTCCCCCTTTCCTCCCGCCGGGGCGGCCGTGCGCCCGCGGGGGCTGCTCGACGCCCGCGAGGGCTGCTCGACGCCCGCGGGGCCTGCTCGACGCCCGCGGGGCCTGCTCGACGCCCGCGGGGCCTGCTCGGCGCCCGCGGGCCTACTCGCCGGCCCCGCCGCCGTGCACCGCCTCGCGCACGAGGGCCGCGCGGCGCTGGTCGCGCTCCGCCGAAGAAAGCTCCTCGCCAGAGAGCTTCTGCAGCACGGCGGGCCGGATCACCACCAGCAGGCGATTGAGCGCCTGCCGCCGCACGCCGCCGAGGATGCCGAGGTCGACGCCCAGCCGGACGTCGGACAGAAGCCGCATCGCCTCTTCAGAGGGCAGGGCGCGCGCGTTGCCCAAGATGCCGAACGCCCTGAAGACGCGGTCCTCAACGGCCGGGCGCGCGTCGCGCAGGAGCCCCTGCCGCGCCTCCCGCTCGTAGTCGATGATCTGCCCGGACATGGCCTTCAGGTTGCCGATGACCTCCGCCTCGGATTGCCCGAGGGCGACCTGGTTGGAGATCTGGAACATGTTCCCGGCGGCCTCGGTCCCCTCGCCGTAAAACCCGCGCACGTTCACGCCGACCTTGTTCATCGCCGCGACCACGCTCCCCGCCTTGCCGGTCGACACCAGGGCCGGCAGGTGCATCATCACCGACGCGCGCAGGCCGGTGCCGGCGTTGGTCGGACAGGCGGTGAGGTAGCCGAAGCGCTCGTGGAACGCGTATCTTATCTTCTCCTCGACGAGGTCGTCGATGCGGTCGGCCGTGGTCCACGCCTCGTCGAGCTGCAGCCCCGCGTAAAGGCACTGGATGCGCAGGTGGTCCTCCTCGTTGACCATGATGCTGAGGCGCCCGTCGCGGCTCAGGATCACCGCCCCGCCGCGGCCGCGCGCGTGCTGGGGGCTGATCAGGTGCCGCTCCACCAGCACCTGGCGGTCGAGCGCCGAGACGTCGCGCAGCGGAAAAAGCTGCATGGCGCCGAAGTGGCCGAAGCGCTCGAGCTCCTGCGCCGCGTCCTGCGCCATGGCCAGCACGCGCTCGGCGCCGGCACGGTCGAGGGCGTGGGGAAAAGGCACCCCCTCCACGTTGCGCGCCAGCCGGATGCGGCTGGACACCGCGAACTCGGGCTCGGGCCCGCCCCCCTCCAGCCAGCCGCCCTGGACATCCAGGAGCAGCTCATCAAGCGTCATCGCCACCACCCCGCGCACCGTCCTTATCGCCCTTCCCGGCGTCGCCTTCCAGCTGGCGCATCTGGTCGCGCAGCGCGGCCGCGCGCTCGTAGTCCTCGCGGCGCACGCAGCGCTCAAGCTCCTCGCGCAGGCCTGACAGCTTGACCTGCGCCCGCGCCGCCGCCCCCGCGCGCCGCGGCAGCTTGCCGCTGTGCCGCGAGGAGCCGTGCAGGCGGCGCAGGATGGGCTCAAGCTGCGGCTCGAAGGCCCGGTAACACTCGCCGCAGCCCAGCCGCCCGGCCTGGGTGAAGGCGGCGTAGGCCATGCGGCACGACGGGCACGCCGCCCCGGAGCGCGCCGGCGCGCCGGCAACCGGCTGGCCCTGGTAGTTGAGCAGCCCGGCGAGGAGGCTCTGCAGCGAGAACTGCGGCTCGACCATGAACTCGAACTCGCCGACCCGCTCGGCGCATTCCTGGCACAGGTGGCGCTCTTTCTTCTCGCCGTTGACCACCAGGGTCACGTGCACCATCGCCTCGCGCTCCCCGCACTCCTCGCAGCGCAAAATGGCTCACTCTCCTTCTGGCGTCAGAAGGGTGACGATCATCGCCCGCAGGAGCCGCGCGCGCAGCTCGTCGCGCGCGGGCGGCTCGACGCGCAGGGCGTCGCGGCCCACGGCCGCCCGCATCAGCCGCGCCTCGCGCTCGCCGATCAGCCCCTGCTCGCGAAGCCACAGGATGCAGTGCACGGCGCGGGACTCGCTGATACGGTCGCCGATCCGGCGGTCAAAGAGGGCCACCGGGTCCTGGAGCGGCGACAGGTTCAGCCGCAGGATGCGAACGTAGCCCTTGCCGCCGCGGCGCCCGCTGACGGCGAACCCGCGCTCGGTCGTGAACCTCGTCTCCAGGACGTAGCTGATCTGCGACGGCGCGCAGCCGAAGTGCCCGGCCAGCTCGCCGCGCTGGATGTCCAGCGCCCCGCCGGCGTCCTTGACCAGGCCCATCAGGTACGCCTCGATGACGTCACTGAGGCTCAACGGCCGCCCCCCCAACCCGGCGCGGGTGGTCTGACTTTGACTGACCTTCTCATTCACATTATAGGATACCGCCGGGCGATGGTACAAGGGCCTGAGTGGGGCTGGTTCGGGCGTCGCCGGCGCCATCCGCCGGAATCCGGCGGTCTTGGCCCGCGCTCTTCATCGGGCGTCCCGTCAATCCCCGGCGCGCGACCTCAGCGGCGCGCGAGGTTGCTGTGGCGCCGGCTCCAGGTAAAGTAGATGACGAGCCCGATGGCCAGCCACACGATGAAGCGCACCCAGGTAAGCACGGGGAGGTTGGTGATGAGGTACAGGGCCGAGACCACGGTCAGGGCGGGGATGAACGGCACCCACGGTGTGCGGAACGGCCGGCGCAGGTCGGGGCGGCGGCGGCGCAGGACGACGACGCCGATGGACACGAGGATGAACGCCGTCAGGGTGCCGATGTTGGCGAGCTCGGCCACGTCCTGGAGGGGCAGGAGCCCGCCGATGAGCGCCACCACCGAGCCGGTGAGCACGGTGACCAGCACCGGGGTGTGGAAGCGCGGGTGCACCCGCGAGAAGGCCGGGGGCAGGAGGCCGTCGCGCGACATGCTGAAGAACACCCGGCTCTGGCCGAATATGTCTACCATGAGCACGCTGGTGAGGCCGGCCAGCGCGCCCACCGACACCAGCGCCGAGCCCGACCGCACGCCGATGCGCAGCAGGGCGTGGGCGATGGGCGAGGCGGTGTCGAGGTCGCGGTAGGGGACGATGCCGGTGAGTATCGCCGCTACCGCCAGGTAGAGCCCGGTGGACACGGCGAGCGAGGCGAGGATGCCGATGGGCAGGTCGCGCCGCGGCTCGCGCACCTCCTCGGCGGCGGTGGACACGGCGTCGAAGCCGATGTAGGCGAAAAAGATTATCGCCGCCCCGCGCATGACGCCGGGGAACCCGAACGGCGCGAACGGCCGCCAGTTCTCAGGCTTCACGAACGACGCCCCGACCACGATGAAGAATACCACCACCGCCAGCTTGATCACGACCACGACGCGGTTGACCAGCGTCGTCTGCCGCGTGCCGACCACAAGGAGCACGGTCACCACGGCGACGATGAACACCGCCGGCAGGTTGACGATGCCCCCGGCCAGGGGCGAGGTCGTGGCCCAGCGCGGCAGCGCCAGCCCGACCGCGCTCAGCAGGTCGACGACGTAGCCGGCCCAGCCGATGGCCACCGCCCCGGCGGCGACGGTGTACTCGAGCACGAGGTCCCAGCCGATGATCCAGGCCACGAGCTCGCCCAGGGCGGCGTAGGCGTAAGTGTAGGCGCTGCCGGCGACGGGGACCATCGCCGCCAGCTCGGCGTACACCAGCGCCGTCAGCGCCGAGACGAGCCCGGCGGCGACGAACGACAGGATGACGGCCGGCCCGGCGTACCGCGCCGCCGCCACCCCGGTGAGTACGAATATGCCGGTGCCGATGATCGCGCCCAACCCCAGCGCGGTGAGGTCGAGGTAGTTGAGGGTGCGCTTCAAGCCGTGTCGCCTCTCGCGTGACTCCCGGAGCAGGTCGCCAATGGGCTTGGTGCGGAGAAGGTCTCTCAGGGCCAATGCTTTCCCCCCCGCGACGCCGCGATCCGCGCGCCACGGCCTATTGTGCCCGCCGCGGGGAGGCGAAATGCTGGGGCCGGCGCCCCCGCGGCGCCGGCCCCGTGTTTTTTGCCAGGGCCTTGCCGGGCCCGGTCACGCCTTGTCTTTGTCCTTGTCTTTCTGCGCCGCGGCGACGATCGCTTCGGCCACGTTCGCCGGCACTTCTTCGTAGCTGGCGAACTCCATGCTGAAGGTGCCTCGCCCCTGCGTGATCGAGCGCAGGTCGATGGCGTAGCGGGCCATCTCGGCCATCGGCACTATGGCGCGCACGGCCTGGATGCCGCCGCGCGGCTCCATGCCCAGGATGCGGCCGCGCTTCTTGTTGAGGTCGCCGATGACGTCGCCCATGTACGCGTCGGGGATGATGACCTCGACGTTCATGATCGGCTCCAGGAGGACGGGGTTGGCCCCCTGCATGCCCTTCTTGAACGCCAGCGAGGCGGCGATCTTGAACGCCATCTCCGACGAGTCGACGGTGTGGTACGAGCCGTCGTACAGGAGGGCGCGGAAGTCGGTCGCCGGGTAACCGGCGAGCACGCCCTCCTGAATCACCTCGCGCAGGCCCTTCTCGACCGCCGGGATGTACTGGCGCGGCACGGAGCCGCCGAATACCTTGTCGACGAACTCGAACCCGCTGCCCGGGGGCAGAGGCTCGAACCCGATCCACACGTGGCCGTATTGGCCGCGGCCGCCGGTCTGCTTCTTGTGCTTGCCCTCGACCTTGACCGAGCCGCGGATCGTCTCCTTGTACGGTATGCGCGGCGGGTTCAGGGCCACGTCGACCCCGAACTTGCGGCGCAGGCGCTCGGTGATTACGTCAAGGTGCATCTCGCCCATGCCGCAGAGCAGGAGCTGGCCGGTGTCAGGCTGCCGCTCGACAACGAGGGTCGGGTCCTCCTCGATGAGACGGGCCAGCCCCGCGCCGATCTTCTCCTCGTCGCCCTTGGACTTGGGCTGCACGGCCACCGAGTAGGCCGGCCGGGGGAAGCGCGCCGGCTGGAATACCACCGGGCGCGACTCGTCGCACAGGGTGTCGCCGGTCGTCGTCTCCTGGAGCTTGGCCACGGCCCCGATGTCGCCGGCGCCGACCTCGGGCGCCGGTTCCTGCTGCTTGCCCTTGATCGTGAACAGCTGGCCGATGCGCTCGTTGCGGCCGCGCGTGGCGTTGTAGATGTGCGAGTCAGAGCGCAGAACGCCCGAGTACACGCGGAACAGGGTCAGCTTGCCCACGTACGGGTCAGCCATCGTCTTGAACACCAGCGCCGAAAAAGGCGCGTCCTCGGCCGGGGCGACGGCGACCTTGCCGCCGCCCTTGGGTTCGCTGGCCTCCTCGGGCTGGGCCTCAGCCGGCGACGGCAGGAGGTCGACACATGCGTCCAGGAGCGGGGCGGCGCCGATGTTCTTCTGCGCGGATGCGCACAGCACGGGGACGACCGCCTGGGCGCGCACGGCGGCCCGCAGCCCGGCCCAAATCTCCTCGGGCGAAAGCGCCGCGCCGTCGAGGTACTTCTCAAGGAGCGCGTCGTCGCCCTCGGCGGCCGCCTCGATCAGCGCCTCGCGCATCTTGGCCGCCCTGTCAGCGAGCTCGGCGGGGATGTCGGCCTCCTCGTGCCTGCCCGAGCCGTCGGCACCGTACAGCAGGGCCTTCATGCGCACCAGGTCGACGACGCCGCGGAACTTGGCCTCGGCGCCGATGGGCATCGTCAGCACCACGGCACGCTGCTTGAAGCGCTTGAGCGCCTCGAGGACCTTGTAAAAGTCAGCGTTTTCGCGATCCATCTTGTTGACCACGGCCAGCCGCGGCAGGTGATGCTCGTCGGCGTAGCGCCAGACCATCTCGGTCCCGACCTCGATGCCCGCCAGCGCGTCGAGGACCACCACGGCGCCCTCGACCACCCGCAGGGCCGAGCGCACCTCGCCGACGAAGTCGAAGTATCCTGGAGTATCAATGATGTTCACCTTGTGGTCGCGCCACGGGCACGGGGCGATGGCGGCGCTGATGCTTATCTTGCGCCGGATTTCCTCCGGGTCGTGGTCCATGGTGGCCGTGCCGTCGTCTGTCCGGCCCAGGCGGTCCACCACGCCGGCGGTGAAGAGAAGCGCCTCGGCGAGGGAGGTCTTTCCGGCGCCGCCGTGGGAGATGATTCCCAGGTTGCGGATCTTGTCGATGCCGACCTTCTTCATTAGCCCTCCTCCTCTGCCCCGGCCAGGCCGCCCGGCTCAAGGCACAACTCCCTGTCGGTGCTGTGGCATATTTTGAAGGGGCGCCGGCCGCCCCTTCCAGGGTAAAAGGCTCAAAAAAAGATCAGTCCGGCTTAGCTTAGTCTTATGTTCTATCGCCCGGCCGCTTATTCCTCCTCTTGTGGGGAAAGATTTTGGTACCGGCGGCCGGGTACGGAAGGGGCGTCCAGGCCCAGGCGACGGCGGCGGAGCGGCGACGGGGCGGCGGGCAACGACGGGGGGTGAGGCGGCACATGCCCAGGGTGGTGGTGGTCGGCGGCGGCTGGGCGGGGTGCGCGGCGGCCATCGCCGCGGCGCGGTCGGGCGCCGGGGTGACGCTGCTTGAGCGGACTGACGCGCTTCTGGGCACAGGGCGCGCCGGCGGTATCATGGAGAACAACGGCCGGCTGACCGGCGCCCTGGAGGCGCGGGCGCTGGGGGCGGGCGACATGTTCGACCTGGCCGCGGCCGCCTACCGCCACCGCGGCGTCGACTTCCCGGGCCACGACCACGCCGCGCTGTACGACCCGGCGCGCCTGGAGGGGCGGGTGCTTTCCGCCCTGCCGGCGCGCGGCGTCGAGGTGCGCCTGCTCGCGCGCGCCGTCGGCGTGGAGATGGCCGGGCGGCGGGTGCTGGCGGTGACCGTGGAGCGGGCGGCGGCCGTGGAGCGGGGGGCAGCCGTGGAGCGGGCGACGGCGGACGGCGACGCGGTCGGGCGGGGCGGCCACGTCGTCGGCCCGGCGCACCCTTTCGCCCGCGCCGTGGCTGTGCCGGGGTCACTGGCGGCGGTTTACGCCGACGCCTTCGTCGACGCCACCGGTACCGCCGGGCCGCCCGCCCTGTGCCGCCGCTGGGGGAACGGTTGCGTCATGTGCGTCATGCGCTGTCCCACTTTCGGGCCGCGGGTCAGCGTGGCCGCGCGCGCCGGCATCGAGGAGTTCGCGCTTGCGGGCGAAGACGGCCGGCGGGGGGCGATGAGCGGGTCATGCAAGCTGGAGCGCGAGACGGTGGCGCCGGAGGTCACCCGCGCCCTCGGCCGCGGCGGCGTCGCCGTGCTGCCCCTGCCGCCGGAGCTCCGCCACGCCGGCGCCCTGGCGATCAAGGCCTGCCGCCAGTATGCCCTGCCCGAGTACGCCGAGTCGCTGGTGCTCCTGGACACGGGCGCGGTGAAGATGATGACGCCGTTTTTCCCTCGCGCCGAGCTGCGCCAGGTGCCGGGGCTCGAGGCGGCGCAGTACGTCGACCCCATCGCCGGCGGCGTGGGCAACTCGATGCGCTTTCTCGCCCTGCTGGCGCGCGACGACGGCCTGCGCGTCCTGGGCACCGACAACCTCTTCAGCGCTGGCGAGAAGGTCGGCCTTGTCGGCCACACCGAGGCGGCGCTCAGCGGGGCGCTGGCCGGGCACAACGCCGTGCGCGCCGCACTGGGGTTGCCCGCGCTCGTCCTGCCGCCAGCCCTGGCCGTGGGCGACCTCATCGCCGCCTCGGGGCGTGAGGCGCGAAAGGAGCGCGAGTACAGCCGGCGGTATACGCTCTCGGGCGACCACTACTTCCTGCGCCTGCGGGGGCTTGGCCTGTACCTGACGTCGCCGGCGGAGGTCGCGGCACGGGTGGCGGGACTGGGGCTTGCCGGGGCGCTGGCGGCGCCGCCCCGGCGGGCGGGCGGCGGCGCGAACCGGCGCGGCTCTTAGTTCTCCAGCGGCTGGGGGCAACCCCACTCGCGGCGGCCCGGCTTGAGCGCCGCCTCGGTGTAGCGGTTGGACGCGTTCCACAGCAGCCACTCCCTGACCCCCAGGGACTCGGCGGCGTCGATCTGCGCGCGCACCTCGCGCGGGCCGTAGGGGTTGCGCAGGCTGAAGTCCTGCAGCCACGGCCGCACGGCGGCCGGGGCGCCGGCGGCGTCGCGGCGGCGCAGGGCGTCGCTGGTGGTGCGGTACACCGTGGGGCCCGGGGCGGCGTCGGGGTCGGGCAGGCCGAAGCTGCGCAGGGCGTAGTGCGAGGGGTAGGCCATCGGCGACACGAAGTCCACCGCCGCGGCTGTAAGCTCGTAGTACTGCCCGATGCCGAGGTCGTCCTCAGCCGAGGGCACCAGGCCGAAGATGTCCGCCGAGACGTAGACGTTGGCCTCGTGGAGCCGCTCGCCGGCGTAGGCCAGGAAGCCGGCGATGACCTCGCGCCTGGCGCGGCCGTCTTCGTGCGGGTACACGCAGGTCTTGGTGTTGCCGTCCGACGGGAAGCGCACGTAGTCGAACTGCACCTCGTCGAAGCCGGCCCGCGCCGCCTCGAGGGCGATGGCCACGTTGTAGTCCCAGACCTCGCGGCTGTATGGGTCGACCCACATCAGGCCGCTCGCCTCCCGCCACTGGGCGCCCCACGGCGTCTGGACGGCGAGCTCCGGCTGGGCGCGGGCGAGGACGGGGTCCTGGAACACCACCAGCCGGGCGATGGCGTAGATGCGGCGGCGGTGCAGCTCGCGCACCACGGCGCCGAGGTCGGCGATGTCGTCCCTGGGCGCGCCGGCACGCTGCGCCGCGGCTACCTGGGTGGGGTAGGTGGTGCGGCCGCTGCAGTCCTTGATGTCGATGACCACGGCGTTGAGTTCGGTGCGATCGACGAGGGCGAGCAGGCGCAGAAGCTCAGGCTTCTGCCCCGCCGTCCAGCCGGTCAGGTATATGCCGCGCGCGGGCACGTGGCGCCGCGGCGGGGCGGGGGTCCAGGCCGGGTGCGGCCGCGGGGGGAGCTCCGCGACGCCGGGCGGGGCGGCGGTCCCGGGGATGTGGGCGGCGCCGGGGATCTCCCGCGCCAGGGCGAAGGGTGCCAGACAGGCCGGCGTCACCGCGGACAACGCCAGGACGAAGGCGATCAGGGTCACCGCACGCCGCGCCCGGCGCCGGCACCGGGCGTCTTGTGGCGCGGCGCGGAGCGGCCCGCCGGTGGCCGTTGGTGGACCGTTGGCGGGCGGTTGCTGCGATGGCGTGTCATTGGCTGCGTGCATTGGTGTTTCCTCTCGCGGGGCGTGTTGGGGCGCGCCCGGCAACCACGGTTCGATTGCTGTCCTTCGCGACCAGCCAGACTAGTTCCTGTTGAAGCAAGAAAACTCGTCCCTGCCACTTTCAGGGCACGTGCCGGCGGGGGCAGGGGCCGATGGGCGGCGCGCACTACGCCGCGTACACGACCTCCCCACCGGCGACGGTCATCACCACGCGCGCCTCGAGCAGCGCCTCTGGCGGCAGCGCGCCGACGTCAGAGTCGAAGACGGTGAAGTCGGCGGCCATGCCCACCTGGAGCCGGCCGCGGCGGGCCATCTGCCCGGCGGCGCAGGCGGCGCCGGTGGTATAGGCGGCTAGGGCCTCGGCGAACGTCAGGCGCTGGGCGGGGTACCAGGACGCATCGTCCGCCGGCCGCCGCCGCGTGATGGCGGCGAAGAGCCCGAGCCGGGGGTCGGGGTACTCGACGGGCGCGTCGGAGCCGAAGCACAGCCGCGCGCCGGACAGAAGCAGCGACCGCCACGGGTAGGCCCCGGAGCAGCGGTCGCCCCAGTAGCGGTCCGCGATGTCGCGGTCGGAGGTGGCGTGCGCCGGCTGCATCGAGGCGATGACGCCCAGCTCCTTGAACCGCCCGCGGTCAGCGGGGTCCAGGAGCTGGATGTGCTCGACGCGGTGGCGCAGGGGCGCAAGGCCGCCATGCGGGCCCGTGACGCCGCCCGCGCCCTCGACGCGCCGGGCGGCGGCGGCGGCGTCCAGGGCGGCGCGCACGGCGGCATCGCCGATGGCGTGGATGGTCAGGGCGATCCCGCCCGCCGCAGCTCGCTCGGCGAGGCGGACCATCTCCGCGGCCGGGGTCACCGTGACCCCGCGCCAGTCACCCATGCCGGCGTACGGCTTGAGGCAGGCCGCGGTCTGCGACCCAAGCGCCCCGTCGGCGAAGGCCTTGACCCCGCCGATGCGCAGCCACTCCCCGCCCAGCCCCGTCCGCAGGCCCAGGGCCAGGGCGCTTTCCAGCTCCGCCGCCGCGATGTGCTCGACCACGCGCAGCCGCAGCTCGCCGGCCGTCTCAAGCACCTGCAGCGCCGACAGCGTTTGCGCGCCCTCACAATTGTGGGCCCCCACCAGGCCGAGGCGGTGCAGAAGCGCGATCGCCCGCCGCAGCGCGGCCACGCGCGCCGGCAGGGCCGGCCGGGGGATCGCGCCTGACACCAGGTCCACCGCGCGCTCAAGCAGGACACCGGTCGGGTCGCCGCCGGGGTCACGCACGATGCGGCCGCCGGGGGGGTCGGCGGTCGCCGCGCCGATGCCTGCGGCGGCCAGGGCGGCACTGGAGGCCCAGGCCGCGTGTATGTCCTTGCTCTGCAGGCACACCGGGCAGCCGCCGGCAACGGCGTCGAGAACCTCGCGGCGGGGGAAGTCGCCCCCCCACAGGCTCTTGTCCCAGCCGCCGCCCAGGACCCAGCCCTGGCCGACCGGGCCCTCACGGCCTTCCTGGCCCTCCCGGCCGGCGAGGGCGTCTTTGACGCGCGCCGCCGCTTCCTCCGGGGAGCGCGCGCCTGAGACATCCACCCGGCCCAGGCGCAGCCCGAGCTCCAGGAGGTGCACGTGACAATCGACGAGGCCGGGAACGACGGCACCGCCGCCGAGGTCGACCTCTTCCGCAAGCGGGCCCGCCCCTGCGCGCGCGGCCCCCACCGCCTCCCACGCCTCAGCCAGCGACCCCACGGCCACCACGCGACCGTCGCGGGCCGCCAGCGCCTCACAGAGCGGCCGGCGGGGGTCGAGGGTATACACCGCGGCATTGCCGTAAACGCGCGCCCGGCCGCCATCCCCATCATCGCCCATCGCGACCCACCCCCTCGCCCACGTGGCTTCGCCGCCCTGGCGCGCTTTCCCTGCCCCGCAGGCGGGCCGGGCGGCCGCGCCGGCGCGCCGCGGTTGCCGCCGGGCAGGGGATTTGATACCATATGAATTGCCGGCGACGTGGGCGCCGCCTCCCGCGCGGGATGGGGTGGGACGTCCGGGTTTCATGAAGGCGGCGCCGGCCGGGGGGAGTTGGCGACGTGAGACGCATCCACGTTCTGGTGTCCGGGCTCGTGCAGGGGGTCAACTTCCGGGCCTTCACCAGGCGCCGGGCGCTCGCCCTCGGTGTTTGCGGCTGGGTGCGCAACCTGTCCGACGGGCGCGTCGAGGCGGTGGCCGAGGGCCCGGACGACGCCGTGGCGGATTTCCTCGCCGCGTGCCGGGAGGGGCCGCCGGCGGGGGCGGTGGAGGCGGTGGAGGTGCGGGAAGAGGCGTACCGCGGCGAGTTCAGCGACTTCGAGGTGCGTTACCCATACTACTATTGACTGCGCCTGCTCGCGGCGGGGATGCGCCCGTGGAAAACGCGCGCTCCCGCCGGTCAAGGCGGGAGCGTGTCCGTCTCTCGTGGGCCTTGCCCGCGGCCGGGCCGCCTGCTACTTGCGCGGGTGGTCAGGGTCGGGCTCCGGCGCCTCCACCGGGCAGACGGAGCGGCACTGCGGCTCGTCAAAGAACCCCACGCACTCAGTGCACTTGGTGGGATCGATCACATAGCGCTCGTCGCCCTCGGTGATCGCCTTGTTCGGGCACTCCTCCATGCAAACGCCGCAGCTGGCACACTCTTCGTTGATCCTGAAAGCCACGCGTCCTACCTCCCCGTCCGGCCGGCAGGGCGGCCGGCTCGATTCCGGAGCAACCGTGATATTCTCCCCGCCCCCCGTCTTTCCCTGCTAGCCCGACTGCCAGGGGGTCAGGTCCCGTGCAGGCGCTCCTTCTTCTTCAGGAGCTCGTCGCCCGTCTCGGGCCGGTCGGGGTCGGGGACGGGGGCCTCCACCGGGCACACCGCATGGCACTGTGGGTCATCATAGAAGCCCACGCACTCGGTGCAGCGGCCGGGGTCAATGATGTAGATGGGGTCGCCCTCGCTTATCGCCTCATTGGGGCACTCGGGCTGGCACGCACCGCACGCGACGCAGTCCTCGTTTATCTTGTAGGCCACAGAAGTCACCTCCGCGGCCCTAGCTTTCGCCCCGGTCACCCGGCCTATCCCGCCTTTCCGGCCTCGCCCGGCGCGGGCGCAGGGGCGCCCTTCAACCCGGTCACGCGGCGCAGCACCTCCCGCGCCCTCTCTTTCAACTGCCGCGGGGTGCCGTCATTGTATATGTACACCCCGAACGGGGCCGAGCGGGCGACCTCCAGGCAGCGCCCGATGTTCTGCCCCCACTCCGGCGGCGAACCGGCGCCCAGCTCGCGCCGGTCCTCGGCCTCGAACACGGCGCGGTCGACCTGGCGCAGGTAGTGCCGCGCGATGTTGCGCCGGAAGCGCTCCTCCGCGGGCGCGTCCACCCCGACCAGCAAGAAGCGCGCCCCCGCGCGCAGCGTCTCGATCTCGGCCGGGTTGCGGATGCCGTCGACGATGAAGCCGGGCGCGCCCGGCGCCGCCGCCGCATCGTCCAGGGCCATCTCCGCCAGGCAGCCGGCCCCGCGCGTGCGGCGCAGTTCGTCCCCGACGCGCTGGAGGTCGGCCCGCGACGGGTCGATGCAAGAGAGCTCCACCTCGCGACGCACGTACGCCGAGAGCTGCAGCGCCACGAGCCCCGCCTCGGCCTGGAGGATGCGCGACAGCTCGGACTTGCCGGCGCAGGCCGGCCCCGTCAGGCCCACCACCAGCGGCCTCTCCAGCCCGGCGCCGCGCGGCCTGCCTGAACCGCCCAGAAAGCCCACCCCCAAGGTGCCCCGCCCGTCCTAAGAGACCGGCGCCCGCGACTCGCAAACGATCGGTCGCCCCCCGGTAGTTCGCCAGCCAGGCGCCCTTTTCCTGTGCGGCGGGACTTCACGTGTCAGTTGTAGTATGCACCGGTGGGACGGCGTCCTGAGGGCCTGCGCCCCCGGTGGACCAGGGGCACCAGCGGCGGGCGCGGCCGGTTCGCGGGCGCCGCTGTCTTCGCCGGCGCCGCGACCTCGGCCATGGACGTCCGGCACCGCGCGGCACCGACATCCCGGGGCGCGCCGACGCCGTTTGTGGCCCGCGCCAGCATCTCCAAGCGCCGGCACGTCGCCGACAGCGCGGCGGGGTCACCGACCTCCTCCTGGACCAGCAACGCCTCCCGGTAGAGTCCCTCGGCCCGGTCAAGCTCGCCCGTCTCCTGGGCGATGACGCCGAGGTGATAGAGGGCGGCGGCCTCGCCGACCCGCCCGCCCAGGCGCCGGAACAGGCGCAGGCCGCGCTGGAAGTGACGTTCGCTGTCAGAGAACCGGCCTTGGGCCAGCGTCACCAGCCCGAGCTGGAGGTAGCCCTGGGCCGCCGCTGACGTGTCGCGGGCCCGCTCGGCGCAGGCCACGGAGTGGCGGCAGAAGTGCTCGGCGCGACCGGCGTGGCCGTCCTCCAGGGCCAGCGCCCCCAGCCGCCGCCAGCAGCGTGCCTCGCTCGACGGGCTCTGCGACTGGCGCGCCGCGCGCACGGCGCGCCAGAACAGCGCCTCCGCCTCCCGCGGCCGGCCGCGCACCTCGGCCAGGATGCCCAGTTGAAAGTGGGTGTTGGCGGCGCCCTCGGTGTCGCCGATCTCGTCCTTGATCGCCAGTGCCTCGCGATAGTGGTGTTCGGCGAGGTCGTGGTGCTGCTGGCTAAAGGCCAGGTTGCCCATCTGGTGCAGGCTCTTGGCCATGCCCGAGCGGTTGCCCAGCTGCTGGGCGGCCCTCAGGCTGCGGCTGTAGAGCTCCTCAGCCTCGGCCGGGTTCCCCAGCGCCTCGGCGATGATGCCCAGCTGGTGGCTGCACGCCTCGACGGCGCCGCCGATGCCGACCTTCTCGGCCAGGTCGAGCGCCAGCTGGTAGAACTCGCGGGATGTCGCCAGCCGGCCGCGGGAGAAGGCCATGTTGGCCAAAGACCCCGCCCCCGCCAGCATCAGCTCGTCATCCCCCGAACGCCGCGCGGCGTCAACGCTCTGACGGTACAGGTCCTCGGCCTCGTCGTAGCGCCCCGCCCTCTCGACAATGATCGCCATTCGCCCCAGGCACAATGCCTCACCGCGGAGGTCGCCCTTCGCGCGCGCCCCCTCGAGCGCCGCCCGGCAGGCTTCCTCCGTCGCGTGGCCATCCGCGGGTGGCAGTCTCATGGCCGCTTCACGCCCTCCCACGCCCGACATCGGCGGGAGGGGCCTGGAGTCCCATCCGGGCCCCGGATTCCCCCCAAGGTATCCTTCGGCGCCACGCGCCCGCGTGTTAAGTACTGTTCGAAAAGATAACCGCCGGGTTGGGGGGTGGCGGGCCCGGAAAATGGCGCCGCGCCGCGACAAGCGGCAGGTGGCAGAGGCTGCGGGGGGACAAGGGGCCAAGCTCAGGCGCAGACCGGGGGCAGGTCGGCGGGGTAGCGGCCGGCGAGGACGGACGGGGCATGGCGCGCCAGGTGGGCCAGGCAGCGCGCCGCCCCGGCGATGTAGTGGCGGACCAGGCGGCAGCGGGCGCCCGTCGGCGTCAGGATGTCGCCGTTCTCGTCGAGGTTGTCGCCGAGGCACTCGCCGCGGCAGATGTACCGGGCCCAGCAGGGGGCGCAGGCGGGGCGCCGGTCGGAGGCGGCGTCGTAGAACGGCTGCCTTCTGGAGCCGCAAAACTCCGCGCTTGACACATTGCCCAGGTAATAGTCGGGCCGGACGGCGCGGAAGCACGGGTAGAGGTCGCCGTTGGGCGCGACGTACAGGCCGGTCAGGCCGGCCGAGCAGGCGTACACCCCGGCGCGCCGCCGGTAGAGGTCACCGATGATATGGTCCATTGAGCGGCCGGATGCCGTGGCGCCAGAGCATGTCCAGGCGCCGCTCATCCAGAAGCGTCCCGTTGGTGGTCATGGCGAAGGTCACGCGCTTTTGCTCGCGCGCCGCGCGCTCCTGGCACGCGGCGGCCGTCGCCTCGACCACGGCGTCATTGAGCAGTGGCTCGCCGCCGAAGAAGTTGACCGTCAGGTCGCGCGCTCCGGCCGACCGGTCAAAGAGAAAGGCGACGGCGCCCAGCGCCGTCTCTTGGCTCATGTGGCCCCGCCCCTGGCGGTACAGGACGTCGTCGCGGCCGCCGTGCTCGCGGCCGAAGCAGTGCCGGCAGCGCAGGTTGCACTCGGTGGACACGCCCAGGCTGAGCGAGGTCACCGGCTGGCCCGCGGCGTCCGCCACCTCGCGCGGCGCGCCATTGCGCGCCAGGCGGGTGATGTCGCCGCGCGACAAGAGCCCCGCGACCTCAGCCCGCGCCTCTTCAAGCTCGCCGGCCGCGACATGCATGGCCGCGACATCAGCGACCTCGCCGGCCGCGGCGGCCGCGCCAGCTTCCGCTTCGCCGAGGACGCGCCACGCCGCGTCGCTCCGACGTCGGAAGGTCCAGCCCCAGCCACTCGTCACCGGCGCGCAGGCGCGCCACCTCAACCCGCTCGTCCGGCCCCAGAAGCCGCCCCGCGGCCATGCCGCTCAGGCCCTCCCCGATTCCTCCTTGTACAGCGACACGACGCAGCACCCCGGCGAGTAGTAGTTCGACCGCGGGCTGCACAGGTTCTGCGTCGCGCACACTCGCCCCAACATGCCCATTTGCCACCAGTCCGCCGACCCCTGCCTGGCCCCACCCCGGCAGCGATAAGGTCGTTCGGGCCCGCCGGAAAAGGCGAGGCCCGCCCCTCTCGGGGCGGGCCTCTAAATGAGTTTTCCGGCAGCGACCTACTCTCCCGGGCAGTTACCCACCGAGTACCATCGGCGCTGGAGGGCTTAACGGCCGTGTTCGGGATGGGAACGGGTGTGACCCCTCCGCCATCGCCACCGGAAACCGCGAATCTTTTGCCCGGTAAGTCGCCCGCGCCCGCGAGCGCGGGGCGACGCACCAAGCCGCAGTGGGAACTGGCGCCATCCTCCGGACGGCGGGCCTCCGAGGAAGCCTACCGGCCGCCGAACGCTTGAGGGTGAAGCCCTCGACCTATTAGTACCGGTCAGCTCAAGGCATTGCTGCCCTTACACCCCCGGCCTATCAACCTCGTAATCTACGAGGGGTCTTACCGGCCTGCGCCGTGGGAGACCTCATCTTGGGGTGGGCTTCGCGCTTAGATGCTTTCAGCGCTTATCCCGACCGGACACGGCTACCCAGCGTTGCCCCTGGCGGGACAGCTGGTACACCGGAGGTCCGTCCACCCTGGTCCTCTCGTACTGGGGGCAGCTCCCCTTCAAGTCTCCTGCGCCTGCGGTGGATAGGGACCGAACTGTCTCACGACGTTCTGAACCCAGCTCACGTACCGCTTTAATGGGCGAACAGCCCAACCCTTGGGACCTACTTCAGCCCCAGGATGCGATGAGCCGACATCGAGGTGCCAAACCTCCCCGTCGATGTGGACTCTTGGGGGAGATAAGCCTGTTATCCCCGGGGTAACTTTTATCCGTTGAGCGACGGCCCTTCCACTCAGGACCGCCGGATCACTAAGCCCGACTTTCGTCTCTGCTCGACCCGTCGGTCTCGCAGTCAAGCCCCCTTCTGCCTTTGCACTCGACGCGCGATTTCCAACCGCGCTGAGGGGACCTTGGGGCGCCTCCGTTACTTTTTGGGAGGCGACCGCCCCAGTCAAACTGCCCACCTGACACTGTCCCTGCGCCGGATAACGGCGCAAGGTTAGAACTTCAATGCTCCAAGGGTGGTATCCCACCGTTGGCTCCCCACCCCCTAACGAGGGTGGTTCGCAGCCTCCCACCTATCCTGTACATGAGGCACCAAAGTCCAATGTCAGGCTACAGTAAAGCTCCACGGGGTCTTTCTGTCCAGCCGCAGGTAACCTGCATCTTCACAGGTAATTCAGTTTCACCGGGTCCCTCGTTGAGACAGCGCCCAAGTCGTTACGCCATTCGTGCGGGTCGGAACTTACCCGACAAGGAATTTCGCTACCTTAGGACCGTTATAGTTACGGCCGCCGTTCACTGGGGCTTCGGTTCAGAGCTTCGCCTTGCGGCTAACCCTTCCCCTTAACCTTCCAGCACCGGGCAGGCGTCAGCCCCTATACGTCGGCTTGCGCCTTAGCAGAGACCTGTGTTTTTGGTAAACAGTCGCTTGGGCCGATTCTCTGCGGCCCCCCCGGGCTCCCGCCGCAAGGCGGTCACCTAGTGGGGCGCCCCTTCTCCCGAAGTTACGGGGCGATTTTGCCGAGTTCCTTAACGAGGGTTATCCCGCGCGCCTTAGGATCTTCTCCCCGCCTACCTGTGTCGGTTTACGGTACGGGCACCTGGAGCCTGGCTAGAGGCTTTTCTCGGCAGCGTGGGTTCAGCCAGTTCGCTACTTAATTTCGCTCCCCATAGCCTCTCGGGGTTAACGGCGGTCTGGATTTACCTGGACCGCCCCCCTACGGGCTTGGACGGGCACGACCAACGGCCCGCTGTGCCTACCCTCCTGCGTCACCCCATTGCTCGTAACGGCTCCGAGGTGGTACCGGAATATCAACCGGTTATCCATCGCCTACGCCTTTCGGCCTCGGCTTAGGTCCCGACTAACCCTGAGCGGACGAGCCTTCCTCAGGAAACCTCGGGCTTGCGGCGAAAGGGATTCTCACCCTTCTTTTCGCTACTCGTGCCGACATTCTCACTTCTCTGCCGTCCACGTGTCCTTCCGGTCACGCTTCGCCCAGCAGAGAACGCTCCCCTACCATCGCAGCGGCAAGCCGCCGCGATCCGCAGCTTCGGTGGCGGGCTTAAGCCCCGATACATTTTCGGCGCAGAGCTGCTCGACCAGTGAGCTATTACGCACTCTTTAAATGATGGCTGCTTCTGAGCCAACATCCTGGTTGTCTGAGCTACTCCACATCCTTTCCCACTTAGCCCGCACTTAGGGACCTTAGCTGGCGGTCTGGGCTGTTCCCCTTTTGACTACGAAGCTTAGCCCCCGCAGTCTGACTCCTGGGGTAAAGATAGCGGCATTCGGAGTTTGAATGGGTTCGGTAACCTTGTTGGGCCCCTAGCCCGATCAGTGCTCTACCTCCGCTACCCAATCCCCAAGGCTAGCCCTAAAGCTATTTCGGGGAGAACCAGCAATCTCCGAGTTCGCTTGGTATTTCACCTCTACCCACAGCTCATCCCACAGCTTTTCAACGCTGACGTGGTTCGGGCCTCCACGCACTCTTACATGCGCTTCACCCTGGCCATGGGTAGCTCACTCGGTTTCGGGTCTGCGACGCGCAACTACGACCGGCTTGCGCCGGAAACGCCCATTTCGGACTCGCTTTCGCTACGGCTCCGGGCCGAAGGCCCTTAACCTCGCTGCGCACCGCAACTCGCCGGCTCATTCTTCAATAGGCACGCCGTCAGCCACATATGGGCCTTCGACTGCTTGTAGGCACACGGTTTCAGGTTCTATTTCACTCCCCTCCCGGGGTTCTTTTCACCTTTCCCTCACGGTACTCGTTCGCTATCGGTCGCCAGGGGGTATTTAGCCTTGGAAGGTGGTCCTCCCAGTTTCCCACGGGGTTCCACGTGTCCCGTGGTACTCGGGTGCCGGTTCCAAGGAGGGCCATCAGCCTTCGCCTACGGGACTGTTACCCGCTATGGTAGGTCTTTCCAGACCGCTTCGGCTGACCGTGGCCTTTGTAACTCCCCGGGCGGTTCTGGACCCGCCCCGAACCGGTCCCACAACCCCCCACGCACAACGGTCCAGACCTTATGCATGCGTGGGGTTTAGGCTGTTCCCCGTTCGCTCGCCGCTACTTGGGGAATCTCTGTTGATGTCTTTTCCTCGGGGTACTAAGATGTTTCAGTTCCCCCGGTTCCCTTGGCACGCCCTATGAATTCAGGCGTGCATGCCGGAGCATTACCTCCGGCGAGTTGCCTCATTCGGATACCCCCGGATCAAAGCCTGCTTGCGGCTACCCGGGGATTTTCGCAGCTTGCTGCGTCCTTCTTCGGCCCCTGGCGCCATAGGCATCCACCGTGCGCCCTTTGTAGCTTCTGTCCCTCTCGCGGCCGGCAGCCGGTAGCCTCCCTCGGTCATGCGCCGGGCGCCGGACTGACGTCCGGCCCTGCGCTTGGGCCACAGCTGCCACCCGGAAGATGCAGCGCTCAGTTCCCATCTGCGGTTTTCAAGGTGCCCAGCCCCCGGTCGCACAGAGCAACCATGTCAGGGCTCCGGAATTAGATTGTAGCACAAGGGCTAGCGCATGTCAACACCTGTGACGGGGAGTCTGCAAAAAGGCCGGCCGGGCCGGCCAGAAGCAGCGCCCCGCGCGCCGCGGGGCTTCTAGCCCACCACCGCCCCGTACAACATGCCGCTCAACGTCGACATCACCACGACCAGCGCGACGTAGGTGGCGGCCTTCTTCGCCCCCATGATCGCCTGCAGGACGAGCATGCTCGGCAGGCTGAGGGCCGGCCCGGCCAAAAGCAGCGCCAGGGCCGGGCCCTGCCCCATGCCGGCCCCGATGAGTCCCTGCAGGATCGGGACCTCGGTCAGGGTGGCGAAGTACATGAACGCGCCGGCCACGGCGACGGCGACCCAGCGCGCCGGGACGAGGCCCAGGTCGAGGCCCGGCCGGCCCATGAGCGCCCCCGCCACCAGTACGCCCAGAAACAGCAGGGGCAGGATCTGCTTGGAGAAGCCCCACGTCGCGTCGACCCAGGCGGAAAGCTCGTCGCGGCGGAACCAGCGGGCCAGCATGTAGGCCAGGGCCAGAAAAAGCGCGGCGACGATGTACCACTTCACCGCGAACACGGCGTTCCACAGGCCCACCGGCTCGGCCGGCCGGCCCCAGGCGGCGAACACGAGGATGAAGACCAGGACGGCGAAGTACAGGAGGTTCTTGGCGCCCGAGCGCGCCTCGGCGGCCTGTGCCCGGGCGGCCGGGGCGGCGAGCGACGCGCCCGCGGCCTCGGCCTCCTCGCGCCGGTAAAGCAGCGCCATGATCAGGCCGATGACCACCGAGAAGGCCACCGCCCCGGCGGCGCGCGCCACGCCGAGCCGCCACCCCAGCACGCGGGCGGTGAGGATGATCGCCAGCACGTTTATCGCCGGCCCCGAGTAGAGAAAGGCGACCGCCGGCCCGAGCCCGGCGCCGCGCTTGCGGATGCCGGCGAAAAGGGGCAGCACTCTCCAGGGCCCGCCGGGTCTGGTCTTCGATGCCCGGGCCGGCCAGCCGGCCCGTGGCCGGGTCGAGCGGTATCTGGCCGGAACAGAATACGAACCCCCCGGCGCGTATCGCTTGCGAGTATGGCCCGACCGCCGCTGGCGCCGCCTTTGCGTTTACAGCCTCTTTCCCCGCTGCCACGAGGCGCTCCCCCCCATGAAGTGTCCTCTCCGCCGCCCGTCGGTGAATGCACGCGGCCGCGCTAGGTAGCGGATGCACGGGCACGTGCGGCGCGGCCTTCTTCGAGGTAGTTGTACACGGTGTACCGCGAAACCCCCAGAACCGCCGCTACCTGCTCGACAGCGCCCTTTACCAGGAAGACCCCGCGGCGATCGAGGAGGTCCACCAACCGCAGTTTGTCATCCTTGTGCATGTCAGCCACCGGCATGCCCATATCCCGCACCACGCCGGCGATGGCCGCTTCCAGGACTTCACCGATGCTGTGCGCGAAGTGCTCCGGCGGTTCGGCTGTGCGCGCCGGCTGGGGGGGCGCTGTCCGGATGAAGTCCTCCACCGCCAGGATCCCCTGCGCCATGTCGGTGATATCGATGTTGATGCACATGCAGCCGATCACCCTGCCCCGCCGCCCCCCCTCCCCCCGGAGGCAGACGCAGCAGCGCGTCGGGCCCATCGCCAGCTGAATACGGGGGATGGCCCCTACTGAACCGTGACACGGACCCGGCCTGGCGCCGGGGTTGACAAAGCTCAGGGATAGCCCTATTATGAAATAAGGAGCATATGTTCCTTAGGGCATAGTTAGACGGGTATGGGGGCGGTGATCAGGGGTGACGCGCTACCTTCTCGATCGTCAGGCGGCCATGCTCAAGGCGCTCGGCCATCCCGTCCGGCTGCGCATCGTCGAACTGCTGTCGGGCTGGCCGGCCGGCGGCGGCGAACGGTGCGTGTGCGAGATCATTCCCGCCCTGGGTCTTGACCAGTCGGCGGTGTCTAAGCACCTGGCCGTCCTGCGCGGGCACGGGGTCTTGAACGCGCGGCGGGACGGGAGCCGTGTCCTGTATTCGCTGGCGGGCCCCGGCATCGCCGAGATGGCCAGGCTTGCCCGTGAGCTGTGCCTGGAGCGCATGGCGGAAGCCGGGCGGGAGATATCGGCGCTGCGGGGCGCGGCCGACGGGGAGCATTGAGCGGGGCGCCCCCCGCGCGGCGGCGAAGCGCCCCCCGGGGCGACGCCCGCTGGCGCGGCATTCAGATAGCGAAGGAGGGGTCGCGGTGCGCATCGAGGTCTTGGGGCCGGGGTGCCAGAAGTGCCAGCTCCTGGCCAAGCATGTCGAGCAGGCCATCGCCGAGGCCGGGGTCAAGGCCGAGGTCGTCAAGGTCCAGGACATGTTCGAGATCGCCGGCCGGGGCGTCAACCGCACGCCGGCGATCATCATCGACGATGTCATCAAGCTTCAGGGCCGGGTGGCGACGGTGCAGGAGATCCTGGGCTGGATCAGCGGCCAGTAATCGCAGTGGCGGCCGGTGACCGCGGCGGCCCTCCGCCGCGCGCCGCGCGCGCCGGAGCCTCTGGCGAACGTTCCGGGGGAGGGTGGGCGAAAAATGAAGGAGCGGCAGAAGCTCGGTCTGATCGTGGGCGCCTTCCTCGCGCTGTACTACATCCCGTTCAGCCACCCGCGGGTGTCCGGGGCGATACTCGAGGCGTTCGCGATGGTGCAGGAGTATGCCCGCCAGCACGTGCTGCTCTGCCTCGTCCCGGCCCTGTTCATCGCCGGCGCCATCGCCAACTTCGTGTCGCAGGCGGCGGTCATCAGGTACTTCGGGCGGGGGGCCAACAGGTGGCTGGCATACTCCGTGGCGTCAGTCTCGGGGGCCATCCTGGCCGTGTGCTCGTGCACGGTGCTGCCGCTTTTCGCCGGCATCCGCAAGCGCGGCGCCGGGCTCGGGCCGGCGGTCGCCTTCCTGTACTCGGGGCCGGCGATAAACGTGCTGGCGATCATCCTCACCGCCCGCGTGCTGGGGTGGCGCCTCGGCCTAGCGCGCGCCGTGGGCGCGGTGGTCTTCTCCGTGGTCATCGGCCTGATCATGGCCCTGCTTTACCGGCGCGAGGAGGCTGAGGCCGCGGGCGCCGCGCTTGCCGCCCCCGCCGCCCAGGGCCCCGAGGCGCGCTCGGGCGCCAAGAACCTCCTGTACTTCGCCGTCCTGGTCGCCATACTCGTGTTCGCCGCCTGGGGCCGCCCGGCCGAGCCGGTGGGCCTGTGGAGCGCGGCCTTCGCGGTGAAGTGGTACATCGTCGCCGCGCTTTTTTTGGCCCTGGCCTACATGCTGACCCGGTGGTTCCGCCGCGACGAGCTTTCGGCCTGGGTCGACGCGACGTGGGGCTTCTCCAAGCAGATCCTGCCCCTGCTGTTCTTCGGCGTGCTGGTGGCGGGGGCGCTCATGGGCCGGCCGGGCTTGGACCTGGGCCTCATCCCGGCGCGCTACGTCGCCGTCGCCGTGGGCGGCAACTCGCTTCTGGCCAACCTTGCCGCCGCCGTGGCCGGCGCGTTCATGTACTTCGCCACCCTGACCGAGGTCCCGATCCTGCAGGGGCTCATCGGCGCCGGCATGGGCCAGGGCCCGGCCCTGGCGCTGCTTCTGGCCGGGCCGGCCCTGAGCCTGCCGAGCATGCTCGTCCTGCGGGCGATCATGGGGGCGAAGAAGACCGCGACCTACGTGGCGCTGGTGGTGGTGATGTCGACATTGAGCGGCATGATATACGGCGCGATCGCAGTGTAAAGGGGGATGACACCGGTGTCTCCACATGAAGAGACTCGGGAGGGGACAAGTCTACCAGAGAATGCCCTGTTCGTGTGTTTTGGCGGGTTGTCAAACACCGGCTACATTACTGCCCTGGCGGCGATGGAGGCGGTGCGGACCGTGGGGCTCAAGAAGGCCGCCATCTTCTGCCTGGCCGGGTTGCCGGCGGGGTTGACGTCGGTCAAGGAAAGGGCCGGTGCGGCCCAAAGGATAATCACCGTCGACGGTTGCGCCAACAACTGCGCCAGGAAAATGGTAGAAGCGGCCGGTCTGCATATCACGCGGGCGATTACGCTCGAGGACCTGGGCGTGAAGAAGGTGCCCTTCTTCCAGGGTCGCGAGCTGAGCGATCCGGACAAGTGCATATCAGATGACGACGTTTCAAGAGTACGGCTCGCGATACTGCGCGCACTGGAGGCCACGTAATGAGTTTCAGTGCCTGCCTCTGGGCTGTCGCTGCCGGTGCTCTATTGCTGTCGGCACGCGTCGACCGCGCACGGACCCGCCAGGCCCTAAGGGTGTCGTGGACCGCCTTTGCGCGGATAGCCCCCATCATGCTGGGCATTGTGGGGCTTATTGGCCTCATCCTGGCGATCTTGCCGCCTGCTTTCATCACTGACCTGTTTGCGGACAGGAATGTCTGGAGTCTGATCGCAGTCGCGTCTGTGGGTGCGATTACGATCATTCCGGGGTTTATCGCCTATCCCCTGGCGGCCGCCCTCATGCGCCAGGGGGCCGGACTGGTACCAGTGGCCGCGTTCATTACCTCGCTCATGATGGTCGGGGTAGTGACGGCGCCTCTGGAAGGCCAGTTGTTTGGCCGTCGCTTCGCGTTTGTGCGCAACGCTCTCAGCTTTGCGGCCGCATTCGCGGTGGCGCTGGGCATGGGGATGATACTCCATTAACCATCGGGAGGAATACTCGTGCCAGGGTCTTCACATCCGGGCGGAACGCCGCGGGCTCCGCGCGCCATTCGACAGTTCTCACTGCTCCTGCTGGTTCTCGTCGCCGATTCGATTCTGACCCTCAGGCAACCAGCTCTGGGATGGCAGGCTGTCAAGTCATCCCTATCTTACCTGGGTGAAATGATGCTGGTGCTCCCGCCTGTTTTGATTCTTGTTGGTTTGCTGGAGGTATGGGTGTCGCGCCAGGCGATCATCAGAACCATGGGCGCACAGTCGGGTCTCCGCGGTTTCCTGGTAGCCCTGATGGCGGGCTCTGTGGCTGCCGGGCCACTATATGCGGCTTTCCCGGCAGCTGAGTCGCTGAGCAGGAAGGGTTGCTCTACCTTCAACCTGTGCGTTCTCTTGTGCAGCTGGGCGAGCATCAAGATACCGATGCTCGTCATGGAGGCAAGGTTCCTGGGCTGGGCATTCACCTTCGCGCGGCTCGTCTTCACGCTTCCGGCCATTGTGGCCATTAGCTGGCTGACCGACCGCCTGGCGCCGCCGCGCTCAGTCTGCGAGGAGGGGCACGCATAGGAGTATCCACCAGGGCGCATGGCGCCGGGAAGGCCGGCGGCGCGGGGGGAGTGGGCCATGGACATCTGCATCCTCGGTGCCTCGTGCGCGCGGTGCCGGCAGCTTCTGGCCAATGTCGAGCGGGCGGTGCGCGAGCTGGGCATCGCCGCCGCGGTCACCAAGGTCGACGACATCGACGAGATCATCAAGTACGGGGTGCTGACCATCCCGGCCCTGGTCGTGGACGGCAAAGTGCTCTCGGCAGGGCGGGTACTGAGCGCGGAAGGGGTCAAGCGCCTCTTGGCGTGAGGACACGGAGGGAGGCATCGGCATGCTCAAGTCACCGTGGTTGCGGGTCGCGGCCGTCATCCTGGCGGCGCTTTTGGCCGCGTGCCTGGTACTGCTCAAGGACCGCGCTCCCGGGGCGGGCGCGACCGGGCCCGGCAGTGATTCGGGACTGCCCCGGCTGGTCGAACTGGGTTCCCAGACGTGTACGCCGTGCCAGATGATGAAGCCGATCATCGAGGGGTTGCGGCGCGACTACGCCGGCGTCGTATCCGTGGAATCGGTCGACGTCAACCGGGATCCCGCCGCCGTGCAGCAATTCGGCATCAGGGCGATCCCGACCCAGGTGTTCATCGACGCCGCCGGGCGCGAGGTGGCGCGGAACGAGGGTTACATCGCGCGGGAGGACATTGAGGAGATATTCTTGACGTACTTCGGGGTCACGCGGCGACCGGCCGCCTGGACCGCGCCGGCCGGGGCACGGGCATGAACTGGGAGGGGCTGCAGGCGGCGCTGGCCCAGGTGATGGCGCAGAGCCCGTGGCTCGGGCCGTTGGCGGCCCTGGCCGGCGGCGCCCTCACCGCCCTCAATCCGTGCGTCCTGGCCACCATCCCGGTCATCATCGGCTTTGTCGGCGGGTTCGCGGGGGGCGGGGCGGCTGGGCGCAGCCGCGCGACCCTCCGCCGGGGGTTTTTGCTGTCACTCCTGTTCGTGGCCGGGCTGTCGCTTGAGCTGGCGGTGCTGTTCGGGGTGGCGTCAGGGGCAGCGGGGCTCCTGCGCGGGGAGTGGTGGACCTACGTGACGGCCGCGGTGTGCCTCCTGCTCGGCCTGCACCTGCTCGGTGTCCTGCGCCTGCCCGCCCTCTTTGCCCCCAGCCCCGGCACGCGCTACGCCGGTGCAGCGGGGGCGGTGCTCCTGGGCTTCCTCTTCGGCCTCATCTCGCTCCCCTGCACCGGCCCCGTCCTGCTCTTCCTGGCGACGCTGGTCCCGACGCTGGGGCCGGCCCGCGGCGGGCTCCTGCTGTTCATGTACGGCGTGGGACACTCGGCCCTCATCCTCGCCGCCGGCACCTCGGCCGGCATCGCCACCGCGCTGGTTGAGTCGCGCCGGCTCAACCTGGCCACCGCCATCCTGCGCAAGGTCGCCGGCGGGCTGATCATCCTGGCCGGGTTTTACCTCTTGGCGCAGTAGCCCATTTGGCGCAGTAGCCCATCGTCCTTACACCCCCGGTGACCCGCCCGCCGCGCTTCGTCAGGGCAGCGGCCCGCCCACTTCCGCACCCGACAGGACCGAGGCGCTCGCCGCCCGCGTGGACAGCAGCTCCTCGGCCGTGAACGGGTTGATGATGTACGAGTGGACCTTGAAGTAGTAGCGCGTGCGCGGCGCGAAGGTGAACCCCGTGCCGGCGAAGTCGGCCGCGGTCACGAGGTAGTTCGGGTGGCTGCCCACCCACGTGGTCACATCCCGGACGAGCGTCCATGCGCCGCCCGAGCTCGTGCTGATGTACAGGATGTAGCCGTCGACGGCCACCCTGGGGGCCGGCCACGTCAGGGTGACGCCGGCGGGCGCTGACCTTGCCGACAGCGACGTCGGCGCGGGCGGCGGCAGCGGGCCGGCCGTCGCGCCGGCGGACGCCGGTGTAGACGCCATGGCTTCAGATGTGAACGGGTTTGTGGCGAAGGCGTACACCCTGAAGTAGTACCTGGTGCCGGCGGTGAAGACGAAGCCCGTGCCGGCGAAGTCGTCCGGCGTGAGAGCCAGCGTCACCGTGGTGCCCGTCCACGCCGTCACGTCGGCCACGAAGGTGTACTCGCCGCTGGTGGTGGTGTTGATGTACACGGTGAACCACTCGGGTTGGATGTAACCGGCCGGCGGGCGCCACGTCAGCGACACCCCGGTCGTGGTGCTCTTGGCCGACAGGCCGGCGGGCGGCGGCGGCGGCTGGGGGCCGGCGACCGCGCCGGCGACGGTCGAGGCCGTTGACACCAGCGCGTCGTCGGGCAGCTCACCGACGTACGAGCGCGCCTGGAAGTAGTACCGGGTGCCGGGCACGAAGGTGAGTCCCGCCGCCGCGCAGGCGGCGGCCGTCACGTCGTAGTTGGGCTGCCCACCATCCCAGGTCGTCACGTCGGTGATCGCGGTGAACGTGCCCCGGATCGCGTCGCCGATGGACACGATGTACCCGTCGGGCGCGACCCCGGTGGGCGGGCTCCACGTAAGGTGTATGCCCTCAAGCGTCGTGTACGCCCTGACGAGCCGCGGCGGCGGCGGCAGGACCCTGACGGCGCAAAAGACATCCTGGAAGCCGTGGCTGGCGGTGATCGTCGCCTCGCCCGGCGCGACGCCGGTCACGTAGCCCGCGGCCACGGTGGCCACAGCCGGGTCGCTCGACGACCACGTCGCCTTGCGCGTGACGTCCTGCGGCGAGCCGCCGGAGTATGTGAGCGCGGCGCTGAGCCGGCCGCGTTGGCCCACCGTCAGATCCAGCGTATCGCGGTTGAGCGCCAGCGTCGCCGTCAGGTCCCACATCTGCTCGGCCTCGAACATCTCCCAGCGCATGTACTCATAGCTCATCCAGCCGTACCCGGCATGGCCCCAGGCGGGCCCCCAGGAGTTGATGAACTTGAACGCCCCGTTGCCATCGCCCATCACCCGGTCGTCATCGTAGCCGACGATGCAGATGGCGTGGCCGCCGGCCGGCCAGCCGGTGACGTCGCGGCGGTTGATGTCGCCCGTCTGGTCCCAGCCGGTGCCCCGGTAGACCCAGCCGCCGGCCACGACCGGCTCGACCCGCAGGGCGGCCTTGACCAGGTCGATGTCCATGGGTACGTCCCAGTCGCTGTAGGTGATCGTCGACCACTGACGGGCGCGGAATGGCCAGGCGCGCGCCCGCTGGGCCGTGGTGGGCTGCCTCAGGTAGTCGTCAGGGTCATACGGGAAGCTGTCGAGGGTGTCGCAGCCCTGCTCGACGAGGAGGTCCAGGGCGTCGGCCATGTACGCGCCCCCGTCGACGCCGTCGTTGATCTGGTTGTATATGTACCCCGGGCTGAACTGGTGCGCCGTGGTATCGACGCCCCAGGCGCGCTCCGCGTTCTCCTGGTACGTCTTGAGGGCGTAGCCGGTCGCCCAGCCGACGCAGCTCCCCTGCCATAGCTGGTCGCCCGGCGCCGGCATCCCCGCCGACCAGTCGACGGCACTCGGCAGCGCCAGGACCTGCAGGCGCGCCTGCGTGGCGGGGTTGAGGTGCTGCTGCAGGACCGCTGCGGGTGAGGGGCGGCAGCCGAGGGGTCGCGCCCCGGCGGACGCGGGCGCCTGGGGCGACTGCGCGGGCGCCGTGGGTGCCGCCAGGACGGCGGGCAACGTCACGAGCACCAGGGAGGTCATGAGTAGGGCAGCCAGGATGCATCTCCAGGCACACTTAAGGCGCACGACCGTCCCCCCGATTCATTGGCGCCTCTGCCCAAGGCCATTGAATGCTCGTTCCACGACGCTTCTGGTTCCATGATACGGCAGAAGCCACCTGGCGTCAATAACCCAATTGGCCCAATTCCATCCGGGTATGCCTGATCGCGGCGGGACCTTTAGCGGAGGTAAAGCAGGCCGCGCCGCCGGACCGGGGGCGCACATGTCGCGGGGGTTGCGGCCGAGATGCAAGGTGTCCCGCCAGGCGGTGGCGAATCCCCAGGGGGAGGTGCGGTCAATGGAACGGACATCTGAGGAGAAATTGCTGGCGGCGTTGTCTCATGGCGCGTTCTTCATCTTCCAGGTCATTACGCCGCTGGTCATCTACCTTCTGTACAAAGACAAGTCGCCGTTTGTCGCCCGCCACGCCAAGGAGGCGCTGGTGGTGCAGCTGGTGTTCGCCATCGCCTGGGCGATCGGCGGCGTCCTCACCGTCATCCTGATCGGCGTGGTCATGCTGGCGCTGGTGGGCCTGGCGTCGGTCGGCTACGCGGTCTGCGCCATCATCGGCGTCATCAGGGCCGCCAATGGCGATGAGTTCCAGTACCCGTTCACCAGCCAGTGGGCCCAGAGGTTCTGAGATGCCGGGGGCACCGGCGGCATAGCATGAACCGGGCGGCCCACCACCACGCGAAGGGGGTGCAAAGATGGAGCGAACCTCAGAGGAGCGGTTGCTGGCGGTCCTGTCCCACGCCTCCTTGTTCTTCGTACCCGTCATCGTCCCGCTCGTGATCTACCTGATGTACAAGGATAAGTCGGGATTCGTCGCCGGGCACGCCAAGGAGGCGCTGATCGTGCACCTGGCCCTGGCCGTCGCCGCGGCGATCGGCACTATGCTGACGATCATCCTCATTGGCATCGTCATCCTCGTCTTCGTGGGGCTGGCCGGCGCGGTCTATGCCGTGTGCGCGATACTCGCCATCATCAAGGCGGCCAATGGCCAGGAGTTCCAGTACCCGTTCACGACCCGCTGGGCGCAGAGGTTCTAAGGACGTGCGGCGCGCCCGCCGCGGGCCGCGGGGCGGCCGCTTTGAGCGAGACGTGGACCGGAACGCGAAGGCCCACCGCACTGATCGTGCGGTGGGCCTTAGAGTGAGCCCCTTTGAGCCAGCCTCGCGGCGGTCCCAAATGATGACGCGCGGGGGCATAAAAACCCCCGCGCGTGCGGACCCTCAAAGCCGAACAGCGTGCCTGTGCCAGTATGTGCGGGATCGATCTGGGAGCTTGGGGCATCGCG